>Ga0194125_10012292_pt1 | contig 11321 bp, 7 predicted proteins | sample TA2KigC250mmetaG_FD_148626 | JGI IMG/M metagenome (GOLD analysis project Ga0194125, IMG submission 148626) | Freshwater microbial communities from Lake Tanganyika, Tanzania - TA2015034 Kigoma Deep Cast 250m | ecosystem: Environmental > Aquatic > Freshwater > Lake | place: Tanzania: Lake... | reverse complement strand
TCTAGAAGAAGAATTAACTTGGAACACTGGATTAAAATATATTAAACCAGACGATTATTTACCTGTTGCTGGTTTTCAAACAGTATCTGATGAAAATAATTTAATTAATAAAAAATCAGGAGATTTTGGTGGATTTTGTTTAGCATGGTGTTTATGGTATTTAGAAACAAGAATGAAAAATCCAGATGTTAGTTCAAAAATTTTAGTTGATAAAGTTATCAATAAAATTAGTAAACTTGATTTAAAATTTAGTGAATACATTAGAAATTATTCTAATAAAATTAATTCAAAAAGAATTGAATATATGGAACAAATTGGTATTGACTCTAAAAAAATATCAGATAATCATATGACAGAAGATACGAGCATTAAAGTAACTGATTTCCTTATAAAATCTTTTACCAATATAAATTAAATGTCATCAATAAAATCTTGATCATCTTCATCATCAGACTCTTGGTTGGAAACAGCTGGAGCACTCTCATCAACAAACACAACGTTGCTGATTTCTTTTTCCTTGACATCAATAACTTCTCCTGACTTGCGGAGAAACTTGATGTTGTCTTCGCTATAGACATATATTATGAACCATTTTCGTTTGGTTGATGAAGGGTCTGGTTGTACCAGTAGTAGTCTTCCACCTGTAATTAGATTTGTTTTTCCAGTTTTGTAATTACCGCGAATTTTTATTCTTGCAGTAACCTGTTCACCAGTTTCCGTCAAAATAACACGATATTGCCCGTTTCCAGCAGGCAAATGTGCACGAGCATAAGCTTCATCACCTTGCTTGATGAGCTCAGTATTGGGTTGTGAATTCGAACTTTTTTTCGGCATCTTATAATATATTATATTAGAATAAAATTTAAAAATTTCAATTTTTTTAAGCCGAGCAATTAAGGCAATCTCCTATATCATTTTTTTTAATTAAATTAGGATCAATGGTAAATTTAATAGCATCCATTGAAGGTTTAGTTCTTAAATAGTACATACCAGTTTTTAATCCATGCTTCCATCCCCAAAAATGAGATGAACCAAGTCTTTGAAAATCAGGCTCTCCCATGAAAATATTCATTGATTGAGTTTGATCAACAAATGGACCTCTAGCTTCTGCAGCTTTTAAAACCCATATTTGTTTTAATTCCCACATAGTTTTATAAATTGATTTAAATTCAGGTGGTAAATTATCAAATTGTTGAACTGATCCATTATTAGCAATTATTTTATCTTTTAAATCTTTGGACCATAGACCAACACTAACTAAATCATTAACTAAATATTTGTTAACCAAAACAAAATCTCCAGCATGAGTTTTTCTCGTATAAATATTATTGGTGAAAAATTCAAAACATTCATTATTTCCTAAAATTTGACTTGTTGATGCTGTTGGCATTAAAGCTGTTAATAAACTATTTCTTGTACCATATTTAATTACTTTATCTCTTAAATTAGACCATTTTTCTTTTTCAAGTGGTTCTTTATTCCACAAATCAAATTGAAATAAACCATTTGACAATGGAGAACCATCAAATGAACTATATGATCCAAGTGTTGATAATTCTAAATTTCTATTTATTTCCCATTTATTTGGTTTAAGTTTATGATATAATTCATTTATTTCAGAATTATCATAAGAATCAGAATAAAAATCTGGTATTGGTTTATTTTTAAAATACTCAACTAACGTTTTCATACCTTCGTATCTTTCAATAGCCATATCATTTGATGCTGTCATAGAAGCCAAATAAATAGTTTCCATAAATTTAGAATTAAATTCTACAGCTTCGTCTGAATCAAAAGGTATTCTCATTAATACGAGTGCATCAGCCAAACCTTGAATACCTAATCCAATTGGACGATGCTTCATATTTGATATTTTAGTTTGTGGAACAGGATAATAATTGATATCAATCACTTGATTTAAGTTAATAGTAGCCAAATAAGCAACTTGATATAATTTTTCATAGTCAAATGTTCCTGCAGTGTATTTATATAAATCAGACCATCCACCAATACTTTTTAATTTATTATTATTTTTAATAAATATTTGTGGAAAAGTAATTCTATTTAATCCTAATAAACCTTTTAAATTTTGTAATGATTCTTTATTAAAATCAACTTCCGAATAAGTAATTCTATTATTTTTAAAATAGGTTTTGGCAAAATTACAGAATTTACAATTTGGTTTTGTATAAATTATCCATTCATCTCCTTCAGTAGGTTTCCAAGAATCAATAAATGGTTTTAAAGCTATAGATGCTAAATTACAAACTGCATATTCATCATGATTGGAAAATTCAGTCACTTCACAACATAAATTTGATGACTTGATTGTTCCTAAATTTTTTTGGTTACATTTTTGATTAATTGCATCTTTGTAAGCAATATATGGCATACCAGTTTCAATTTGAGATTCTAATATATGTGACCATAATTTTCTAGCTTTAACCTTACTTCTGAATTTATTTTGATTTACATATTCCCAATATAATTTATCATAATCATCTCCATATACTTCATTTAAATTTGGACAATCATCAGCACTCAATAAATACCAATCACCATCTGATTCTACTTGTTTCATGAATAAATCACTAATCCATAAAGCTAAAAATAAATCTCTTGCACGTTCTGTTTCAGAACCAAAATTTTTTCTTAAATCTAAGAATTCAAAAATATCGGGATGATGTGGTTCCAAATAAATAGCAATAGATCCAGGTCTTCTACCACCTTGATCAATCCATCTTGCTATATCGTTAAAAACTCTTAAAAATGGAACTAAACCATTTGATTTTCCATTGGTTCCTTTAATTAAACTATTCTTACCTCTTATATTTGAAACATGTAAACCAATACCACCTGACCATTTAGATATCTGAGCACATGAGTCCCATGTAGTTGTGATGGCAGATAAATCATCTGAAGTACCTAATAAGAAACATGAAGATAATTGCATATGATTTGTACCTGAATTAAAAAGTGTAGGACTAGCATGTGTATAATAACCATTTGACATGTATTGATAAGTTTTTTTAATTAATTCGATATTACCTAATTGTAGAGTGATAGCTGTTCTTAATAGCATATCTTGAGGTCTTTCAATAATTTTATCATTGGATTTTAACAAATAAGATTTCTCCAAAGTTTTGAATCCAAAATAGTCATATATATAATCTTTATTATAATCTATTATTTTATCAAGTTCATCAGCATTTTCATTAACCCATTTTAACCATTTTTTGTTAATAACATCAGTTGTATCAGCTAATAATTGCATTTTTGAACTAAATTTATTTAATGTCTTTTTATGAAGGTTTGATACTAATATTCTTCCACCTAAATAAGAATATGAAGGATGGGTTGTAGATAAATTTACACAAATTTCAGCAGATTCTATATCTAATTCTTCAGTAGTAATACCTGGATACAAACTAGCAACTACTTTTTGAGCAACTAATACAGGATCTAAATATTCAATCTCATCTTGATTAATTAACCTACTGATTCTTTCAGTAATCTTATCGAACTGTACATTTTCTTTACGACCATCTCGTTTGGTTACAAATAACATATTAATATCCATATATATATAAAACTAAATTATTTTTTATCAATTTTTAATATCATTAAAGGTGTTTATTTAGATGTAATCACATTTAGATAAATACTTTATAAAAATATTTTTATTTTTATTTGATGTATATAAAATTAATTAATGTAAAAATAATAGTTTTATCTAAAAGAATTAAAATAGACTAATATTTTTATCTAATTAATATTAATTTATGAATAATATATTAAATAATTGTAAAATAGTAAATATCGTATGGATTGATAGAGGTATTATATTATCAATTATTTATTTCATTTTAAAATATTATGATGAATTAATTAGTAAAGTAATAATTATAACAGAAGATATGTATAGAATTTATGTGAAATCATTATTTCCAAAATTAAAAATTGAGGATTACGAAAAACATAAATCCAATAATTTTTATTTTAATATCAAGAAGATCATAAGAAATCAAGATATTGTTATTGATTTTGTAAAAAATTATAAATATTCAATTAATACATCTAAAATTTATTTAGTACCATGGTTTAATATGTATGATCCCTTAATAGCCTACAGAATTAATACTAAAAAAAAAATTAAATTAAATAAGTATATTTCATTTATTAATAATTTTAGTAAATGTTCAAGAGCTAATTATTTAAATAATATTTGGGATGTATTTATGGAAAATAGAATTATGATGAAATATAATAAATTCAATCCATCAAATTCTCTAATGAATCAAATTAATTTATTTAATAATTTTATAACAAAAAATTACCAGTATTTAATTTATTCATCTATTCAATATCCAAAAGTTTTTTATAAAAATATTGTTCCAGTAATTAATAGTTTTCATAGTACTATTCCTAATAATACTTTAGCATTTAACTCTTCGGTAGCTCCTGCTACTGCTGCTCCTGCTGCTCATGCTGCTCATGCTGCTGCTCATGCTGCTCATGCTGCTGTTCCTGCTGCTCATGCTGCTGCTCATGCTGCTGCTCCTGCTGCTCCTGCTGCTCATGCTGCTGCTCCTGCTGCTCATGCTGCTCATGCTGCTCATGCTGCTCATGCTGCTCATGGTGCTCATGCTGCTCATGGTGCTCATGTTGCTCATGTTGCTCATAGTTCTGAACGTGATTATGATATTGCACCAATTGATTATGATGTTGCTGAGTATCAAGATAGAATAGATGATCTTGAAGATAATATTAAAAATATAAAAATTGATAATAAACAAAAAATGGATAACTTAATTCAAATTTTAAATGAAAAAATTAAATTAATTAATAATTTATTATAAAATTTTATAGTATAATATATATATGTCTACATTTAATGATACTTTTAATGGATTTGCTAAAAGAATCTTTAAAGCATTAGGTTTTACTGATGAAATTATTACAAGTAAATTTCAGAGTTTTATAGATGATTTCTCAAAAGAAGATAAATTCAAGTTAATTAATGAAACTGAAAAATACGTAGCAGGCTTAGAGTCAGTTGATAATGATTTAAAGGCATTAAGTACAGGATCATTATCTCAATACATGGGTCAAATACAAGTTAATTGGGATTCAATGAATGAACAATTAGCTCAATTACAAATTTTAAGTTTAATTCAAAGAAAAGAAGATTGTTCTGGTGTTATCAAAGAATTATTAAATATTTTAGGTAAAAAAATAGAAACTGTTAATGGAATATTAAAACAAAATTTAGGTATTACAAGTGCAATTTCAGATGCAAGTTCACTAAGAAAATATTTAAAATATAAAAATAAATATTTAGCTCTTAAAAATTTAATATAATATTTAAAATTTTATATATTATATTATAATATAACATGTCTCAAGCACAATTTCCAATTACTACAATTGATAATTTTAATGATCATATTACCCGTTTAGGTCTTGCTTTATCTTTTAGTGAAGATCAAATTCAACGATTACAAGCTAGTTTTCGAATATTTAATGATAGAGATAGATACAGATTAATAGCTAATACTCAAACTTATGTTGATAACTTAGTCCAAGCGGATCGAGACTTACAATTATTACAATCTAATGCTTTAGCCCCATATATGGACCAAATACGAGCTGGATGGAATGAAATGAATAACCAATTAGCTGAATTGCAAATTTTGAGTTTAATTCAGAAGAAAGAAGATTGTTCTGCAGTTATTAAAGAATTATTAGATCTTTTAAATAGAAAAATAAAAACTGTTAATGAAGTATTGAAAGCTAATTTGGGTCAACCAGAAGCAAATCCTTCTCAAGGTGGACTATCTAGTGCATCTGAAGATTTTAATAGATCTAGTTTAAGAGATAGATTACAAAGTGCTGCTAGATCAGTTAGTAGACCAGAGCAATTTCCAGGAGAAAGATTTCAACAAACAGTTCAACAAGCTACTGATAGATATGGATCAAGACAACAATTTCAAAATCTACAACAACTACAACAACAACTAAATCAACAACTACCAGGACAAGGATCAAATCTAAGACAAGCTGGTGGTTCAAATGACCCATATATGAATAAATATCTTAAATATAAAAATAAATATCTATCTTTAAAAAATAGAATATAATTAATATAAATTATTTTATAGTTTATATTATATTATGGAAAATTTTGAAACTTATGTTGATCAAATAAGCACGGCATTAGAATTATCTCCTGAACAAAAAGAAAAAATAACAACATTAATCTCTAGTTTTAAAGATAATGAAAAACTACAACTCATAAGTCAAACACAAGAGCGTGTTAATCAATTATTAGCTGCAGATGAACAAATTAAGGCATTGAAAACGGGATCTCTTTCCCAATATATGGTTAATATTCAGGAAAATTGGAATATGATGAGTGAGAATTTAGTTCAATTACAAATTTTAAGTTTGCTTCAAAAAAAAGGAGCAGATTGTAGTGAAGTTATTAATGATATATTAAAAATTTTAAATACTAAGTTAACAGCTGTTAATCAAATATTGAAAGCAAATTTAGGAGAAGTAAGTTCTAAAACAACAAGTGCTTCATCTGGATTACAACAACAAGTTTTAAGTCAAGCAGACAAAGCAGTAGCTGCAGCAACAGCAGCAAAACAAACAGCAGCAAAACCTACAGCAGCAGCACCAGCAAAAATACCAGCACTAGCATCAGTAGTAGCAAAAGCACAGATAGAAACTGGTCAAAAACCATCAACACCAGAATCGAAAACTGCAGCAGCAGCAGCATCAAAACTAGCAGCAGCAGCAGCAGCAAAACGAGCAGCAGCAACAAAACAAGGAACAGCACCAACAAAACAAGGAACAGCACAAGCACCAGCAAAGGTAGATACTGGTCAAACACTACCACCAACAGCAAAATTAGAAGCAACAACACCACCAGCAGTAACAGCAGCACAACAAGCAAAAGCCGCAGCCGAAGCAGCACCAGCAAAACCAACACAAACACCAACAATTACACCAACAAAATTAGGAGCAAAACCAGCACAAACACCAGCAAAACCAACAAAAAAAGGAGGAGCCGATGATATATATTTATATAAATATCTTAAATATAAAACCAAATATCTATCTCTCAAAAATAATTTTTAATTTTTTATTATTAATATATAGATCATATTAATAATGTCAAATACAATCAGAAATATTACAGAAATAATAGCACAAAATTTAGGTATTGAACCTAATACAATAATAGAATCAATACCTGCAAATCTTATTGATGAAATAATTAGTGATGATCAATATGAAAAAATACAAGCTTTACTTAATTCTGATAAAGAAATTAATGATTTTGGTATAGATAATCGTCTTGGTCCAAATTTTAATGAACTAAAATCTAATTTGGGTAAATTACAAATGTTAGCTTTAATTAAAAATTTGAAAAAAGCTGAGAAATGTGAAGAAGTATTAAATACATTTATAGATTTAATGAATAATAAAATTGGACAAGTTAATAATGTATTAAAAACTAATCTTCAGTTTGGTGGAGGACAAATAAATTATTTTAAAAAATACAGAAAATATAAAAAAAAATATTTGTTTATAAAAAAATTTATATGATATAATATATATAAGTATGGAATCTTTAAGAACATTATTAAATATTATTCAAACAAATGGTTCAAATTATGGTTTAATAATAGATGGATCTCAAATCGAATTATTAATGAGAAATTTTAATTCTTTAACAAGTAATGAACAAAATTTTGCAAATACAAAAGCATCAGAATTAATGGCAATTGATCAAGAAATAGAAAATTCTGAATCAAATGGTACAAAATTATTTGATAATAATATTAAAAAACAATTACTTGAATTACAATTTAACACACTTAATTTATATTTAAGAAAGAAACTTCCTGAGTGTAAAGATGCTTTAAATGAAATATTTAGTAAAATTACAAGAAAGATTAGTGCAGTAAATGAAATATTAAGAACTAATTTAACATCCCAATCTAGTTCATCATCTCTACCTTCATCAGCATCTCAACCACCACCTTTACAATCAAATTTTGGGGATTTACCACCACTACCAGCACTACCACCACTACCACAACAACAACTACAACAACAACAACAACAACAACTACAACAACAACTACAACAACAACAACTACAACAACAACAACAACAACAACAACTACAACAACAACAACAACAACAACAACAACAACAACAACAACTACAACAACAACAACAACAACAACAACAACAACCACCACCATCATCAGCATCACAACAATCTGGATTATCTGAAGCTGAAAAAATAGCACAACAACAACGACAAGATTTAGAAAGACAGAAAGCAAATGAAGCTGCAGCAGCAATAGCTAAAGAAAAATTTGGATACGAACCAGCAATTAAGAGACCTAATAATCTAGGTAATTTTGAAACTGATGTTAATCAAGATACATTTAATTTAAGTTTAATTAGACCACCAAATCTGGCTGGTGGTTCAATTGAAGTAGAAAAATATTTATTAAATCCATCTCATGGATTTCAACAACAAACAAAAGAAGAAAGACTTATGTCAAATATGAGAATGCTTTATGATTATTCAGCACAACTATATAATGATGATGTAGCACTACAATTTTGTGGCATGATGGTAGATCCTGTTAAGTTTAAAGATCAAATAAAAAGAAAATTTGGTCACACAGAAAGACTTAAACACAAAGAATATTTAGAATATTTTTTTCATCCAATTCCAACTATTCCTAAAGAAAATGAAAGATTAACTGAAATTTCAACTTTGAAAGACTTATATTTTTTTACATCTCAAAAAGCTCCTGGTGATTCTTCATCAAAATATGAATCAAATTCAAAAACTTTACTCACATATGAACAGTGTTTACTTGATACAACATTATTTAAAAAATTATATAGTGAAATTTATGGAAAAGATGATGGTACTTTTAACAATAGTTCTCTATTTGTATTTAATTTTAGATTAATTTCTAATTTAAATAAAGTAATTAATGGTAATGAATTAACGAGTTTAACAAGTGATAAATATTATTATACTATTTTAACAAATGTTATGACTGAATTATATCATAAATGTGTATTATTAGAAGCTTTTTTAAAAGATCCAAAAAATAGAAAAAATATAAATGATTCTTATGAAGAAATTATGAAAGATATAACACCGGTAAATATATATGTAAAAGTTAATAATATGCCTCAAGCCGGAGGAAAAGTTATTGATTCTCTTAATCCAAGATTTAAATTTGATGTAAGTAATATTAATTATGCATCAGGAGGAACTAGTGTTGATGCACAAGGAAAAAAGATATTTAATCCAAATAATGAAACTAGTTTTTTTAAAGACTTAAAATTAACATATCAAAATAATCCAACTAAAGTTGGATTTGGACCAACCGGTTATGATGACACATTAGCTAGAAAACAGTTATCAGAAGATCCTAAAACTATTAAAGAAAAATATAACTTGGGAAAAATTAATGGATGGTATGAAAATAATGAACAAGTTACAGATGATCCAAATTGTGCTGGAATATTATTGAATAAAATTGATAGAGGTGAAAATATTATTATTGTTGGTAATGGTCAATCTGGTTCTGGAAAAACAGCATCTTTAGTATATTTGCCTTATGGAGATGTTCAAGGAATATTACCAACTATTCTTAATAGTTTAGATAATTCATATACTCTAATTAGAGTAAGATTAGCCGATATTTATTTTAATTGGGATCCGAATTTAAAAGCTGTTAAAGATATAAGACACAAACATTACATGGTTAAACCAATTGAATATCAAGGATTAACTGATTTTGAATTTAGAAAAGTAAATGGTATTTGGACTATTTCACCAGATAGTGCAATCGCAGCATTAAATAGAAAAAAAGGAAATAACTCTGATACAAATGCTAAAATTGATGAACAAATTATAGCCTTAGGTAGACTAGAAGGAAATTTAGCCAAAATTGTTAATTTATTATTTGATAAAAGAGAAATTGAACCAACTAAAAATAATCCTAATAGTTCTAGAAGTCATGTTTTAGTTTTAGTAGAAATTTATAGGAATGATCCAGAAAATCCTCATTCCAAGATTGTTATTTGTGATTTAGCTGGTGTAGAAGATGAATTTACTTGTAATTGTGAACAACTTATTAATTTATTAAATATATATAGAACTAGAAGTGATAAATATTCTGATAAACAATTAATAGATAATAAACTCTATTTTGATAATTTTACTTGTTTCTTATCTGATGAATATAAAAATGAAAATCAAACAGAATATTTAAAACCTGGATCAACTGAATTAACAAATTTAACAATAACAAGAGCTAAAACTATTCATAGATTATATAAATTAGTAACTCAATATAGACATCAATTAACTAAAGTAAAAGTCGAAGTAAGTAAAGACCCAGATCCTAAGAAACCTTCTACTAAAAAAATCACATTATATCCATCAATTACTCATAATAATTTAGAAACAATGGCAGTTAATCCAACAATTATGTCATATGATGATATTTTACATTCGGTTAGTCAACATTTTGGAAATGGATATAAATGTATTAAACCACAAGAGGAAGCAGATTTAAAAAAATTATTTATAGAATTAATGATGAAAACATCTGGTCCTGAGGTTAAGGAAGTTAGAGATTCAAAAAGAGTAATTACAACACCATATAAACCAGGTAATTTAGTTGATAATTATTATTCATTTTATAATTTACAAGAAAATTTTACAGTTGAACAAGTTTATGAAAAAATGTTTGCTTTATTTAATATTTACATGAGATTGTTTCAATTTTTAGATATTGTTGTTAATTATAAAGATAAAAAATATGGCAATTTAAGTCTTGAAGATCTTTCAGGAAAAGTAAACCCATCTGAATGGAGAGACCAAGAAGTTGAAAAATTACTAAAGGACTCAGATTATACTTTTCTTAGTCAGTTTTGCGATCAGAAATATTTAACTCAAGGATTAATTAAACACATATTTTTTAATTTATTAACTGAATCATTTAAAGAAAAATCAGCCAAATTTAGAACTGAAGAAATAACAATGGGTACTTCAATATTAAAAGGAATATTAGATACTTCTAAAGCCCAGAAAGGAGGAGAGACATTATACACACCTATGCCAACAACTGGTCCTCGTACTGAAGATAAACAGAAATGTTATATGTATGACAAAGTATTCCATACACCAAGATATCCTTCAAGAAAAAGAGGTCCTGAAGATATATGTTGTTGGTATGAAGAACAAAAAATTACATATAAAG
>Ga0194125_10012285_pt1 | contig 11324 bp, 1 predicted proteins | sample TA2KigC250mmetaG_FD_148626 | JGI IMG/M metagenome (GOLD analysis project Ga0194125, IMG submission 148626) | Freshwater microbial communities from Lake Tanganyika, Tanzania - TA2015034 Kigoma Deep Cast 250m | ecosystem: Environmental > Aquatic > Freshwater > Lake | place: Tanzania: Lake... | reverse complement strand
AGACCGACCCGGCACATGAACACGCCGAGATCCATGTCGGATGCCGGCCGGTCTCGCCGCCTTTGATCGACCGGCGCGGCGGGGCGCCATGTCACGCCATTGTATCCCGGAGCCGCGCGTCCACCGCCCCCGCCGCCGATCTTGGCCGAAAGGGGTACGGTGCCCGGCATCGTGGGATCGAACACATTCGGGTCAGTCACGCCAGCCAAACGGCGCGAGGCGTGGGACTGCGCATAGAAAGTCACCTTGCTCGCGCCGGACAGGGCAATGGCCGGCCAGGTCACATCGAACACCACACTGCCCAGAACATGCGCCGTGGCCGGTTTCGCATCGGCAGCCGACTCGCGGCCCTTACCCATGAGCGTGCGCAGCACCGGTACGAACTCGCCCGCCAACGCGGCTTCCATCTCGTTCGCCGGTTGGCCCGGATCCTTGCCCCCATCTTGCTGAGGAAGCGGCTCTTCAAGCCGCCTGTCCTCGGGCAAAAGGGCTGACTCAACGTCGCTCACGCGTAACACCGGAAGGCCCTGACCGGCCTGCTCGACAAACGTGCTGCGCTCCCATGGGATGCCCTTGTCCATGTTCTCCCGATCCAGGTAGGTAAACGTCAGCCCGTCTTCCGGCAGCAACTGCACCTCACCCTCACGCTGCGGCACGCCCTCGACTGGGAAGACCCGGGCGAGGAAGGTGCCCGTGTGAACGGCTTCCCTCGACGCGCCACCCTTCGACTCCACGGACTCCTCAAGCGCCTTGATTTCCAGCTCGGTGCCCGAACTCGTCCGCACCTTCAACGGTACGGTATCGGCAGCCCCGCTGACGTCGGCATCGGCATCCTGGACACGGATGTTAATCACATGGCCCGCCCGGAAACGACGCATCGGGGTGTACCCTCGCGTGAGCCTGCCGCCCTTACCCTCCACGGTCTGCATGAAAAACGCGCCTATCCCGGCTGTGGTGTATGTCGCCTTCATATGCGCCGAACGAACCCGATTAGCCGGCACAATTGGCGTGGGATCCTCATAGGAGACCGTGATTGTGTCGCCGGGATTGGTTTCCAGCACATCGTTATTCCGGAGCGACAGCAGGTCCACAGCCGTGGGCAGCACCTGGCGATCTTGTGTGTCATGCACCGTCAGCTTACCGATCGCCGGGGCATCGCCCTCAAAGTCCAACAGCGCCAGGCGCACCAGCCGCGCCTCGGCGTGCTCGGCAAAGGCCACGTCAAACGTTTTGTTTTCCTCCCCGGTCGTCACGCTCGCAGGCGCGAAGGCCAGCTTTGCGCCGATCTCCGGATGCTTCGCAACATCGAACGCCTCGGCGGGAATCGCGGCAAAATACGGCGCCTCTGGAATATCCCACTCGATCCTGTAGCTTGGTTTCAAGGCATTCACGCCCCTCGTCCAAAGGTAATAGTCGATCCTGTGCGCGCCCTTCTCGAAAAACCGGGACGTCGCCAATTCCTCCGGGTTGATGCCAACCGCGACCGCCTCGCCATCCACGAGCAGAATGTGGCCCTTGACATCCTTGGCCAATGCCCGAATCGTGCGCTCGCCCGAGCCGTCCAGGTAGAAGCCGCCACGCAGGTGCAGGACAAACCCGTTCCCATAGTCGATCCGGGCTTGGTTCATGTGGCGATTCAACGTTCCGAAATCATCTACAGAGGGCACCCCCGGCAAGACGACCGGCTCCGGAGAGTCCGGGGCCAGCCCGCCCAATGCCATGTATTCGCGGACCACGCGCAAGACCCCGGCAAGTGGAACGGGCAGCCTCTGCCATTCATCGTTCATCGCGATCGGGAACTGCATCGCCGTCACCTGCAGCGATCCGTCCCACGGCTTCAGGGCTGCTGGCCAGGAGCCGACCGTTTCAAAGCCATCGCCGGTCATGGAGGTCTGGACCAGGAACTTCGTCAACCCGCGCCCGGGCACATCGGCGCGGATCGACAGGCGCTTCAACGCCACCCTGTCGTTCATGTCAACCGCGTAGTGCTTGGGCCGCCTGTTATCCGCCAACGCGACCCATGGCGGATGCTCGCCACCGGAAATGGCGAAAGCCGGATCAGCCCCCGGATTACTGTCCGAGGCATGTGCCGCCGCCGCAGCGGCGGCCGTCTGCAGCACGCCGACAAACACACCGGAAACCGGCTCGGTCTCGGTCAGCACGAGTTTCGTGACCGTGTCCCCGCTCGACGCGGTTGCGGTCAGCACGATGCTGTCCTTTTCCGCGGTCGTGCTTCGGTCAGCATCGATCACATGCACGTTAATCGGATTGCCCGGCTTGATTTGATCGAGATTGCGCACCGCGCTGCGCAGGTCGTCACCCGAGGCCCTGCGGGCCAGGGCCTGCAACCGCAGTTCTTTATCCTCGCCCTCCGTCAAGACAATCTCGCCCGACGACACGGCCAGCTGCGAATCGGATACCACCGTCACCGGCGGGGCAAGCTCACCTTTCAACGGCATCTTGTTCGCCTGCCGGAAACGCTCGCTGAAGTCGTAGTATACCTTGTCGCCGCCCAGCACCTGCAGCAGGTTGTTCTGCTTGATCGGCGCGCCCAACTCGGTCGCGATTTGCCCGTTGAACTTCGTCTTCGAATCGCCGAACGGCAGCAGATTGAAAACTTCCTGGTCGCCGCCCTCCGTCCAGACACGCACTTCGATCGCGTTCTTCGTCCCGATCACCGAGAGGCTGCGATCCTCGATCTGAATCGACAGCGACCGGCCGGGTATCAGGACACGCTGTGCCGTGGTGAGATCGGAGATCTCCAACCGCGTGCCCTCCATCAACTTCCCGATCTTGAGATTGATCTCGCCTTCCAGCAGCTTCGCCTCAACGGCATTCGGGTTGAGTCGGAGGGTTTCCTCGATGAACTCGCGGGCCGCGCCGTACTGACTCTGATCGGACTTGACCCGGGCCATCATGTAGGAGGCCTCTGCCGCAACATTCTTGTCGCTGCTCTTTCGCAATGCCTCCAATTTGGCCTCCGCCCCACCATAGTCCGCAGTCAACCGCAACACCTCGGCAACCCGAAGCTCCGCCGTCATTCTCGTCCGAGTGCCCGCATAGTCCGCATTCAACGCGATGCGTTCATACTGCGATTTGGCCAGGGGATACTGCTCTCCGGCCAGGGCGATGTCCGCGTAGATCAGCTCCAGATTGGCCCGGTCGTCCACTTCCGCCAGGATCACGTCGCCCTTGTGAACCGCCGACATCATCAGGCGCGTCACACGCCCGGCCTCGTCGGTCTCGCCGCGCCGGATGGCTTCCCCGGCCACCCAGAAAACAAACCCGGGATCCAGCTTCTTGATCTCGCTCTCCAGCAATTCGCTCGCTTGCGCATAGCCACGCCAAGCATCTTCGTACTTACCCGCGGCGTAAACCTGTTGAGCCGCGTAGATGCCATACCGGCTGTCACCCCGACCCACGCTAGTGCTCGCCCCGCCCAGTTTGAGCAACGCCATGGTACCGATGGATTCGATCGTCTTGGATTGACCGCCATCCATCGCGTTGCGCAGCCAGAACTGCGCTGCGCGGCTGTAGGTCGCCGCCAACGGAAGATGGCCTTCTCTCGCGAATGACTCGGTCTTTGCGGCGAATGGCCTGGTGACTACCCAGTGTTGCCCTCGATCTATGCGGAGGGCCGCGGCGCAGAACGCCGGCGCCAGCGACATCAGTTCCGATGTGCGTCCGCGTTTCAACAGCCCGTCCTGTATCAGTTCAATCCCCGCCTGCAGGGTCTCACCGTTGAACCACACGGCCTGAAGTTCTTTGAACATGCGCACCAGGATCGCCAGCTCCGCATCCGTAACGTCGTTGGCTTCCCTGATTGGCTTCAGTATCTCCAAACCGCCCGGAAACGACACCGGGCGCGGCAGCGTGGCGGCGCGGTCCAGCACCGTGTTGAGCTGGTCAAACCACTGCCTGCGCGCATCGGGTGCCTTCGGATCGATGCTCTCCAGCCGGGTCCTGCCAAGAGCACAGTCATCAAACCTCGTGGTTCCGTACGCCGCCTCGGCCGCCGCCAGCATCTCGTTGCGCGGATCGGAATCGGCTTTGGAGACGACGTGAGAGACGACCGTCCAGAAGTCGCGGGGCCGGTAGACGGGCTTGCTGTCGTCATAACCAAACGGCAGTTTGGCAAATCTCTTGAGCCCCGCGGCCGCAGCGTTGGCGCCTTTGCGCGACTTATCGCCGCTCTCGCGCCAGAACATTGGATCGGCCAGACCGGTCTTGGCCACTTCCTCCGCGAACACATCGTCGAAATAGCTGTCGCGCGGGTAGGTGCTGTTCATCCCGGGAAACTCGCGCCCCAGGAGCCACTGGTACTTCGTCGCGGCATTGTAGCGACCGCCGTCGGGGCTGGTCGGGGCAACACTGTAATTGGGATGATTCTGCAGGACCTTCCCATCCACCAGCTTGCCGAAAATCTTGCGGCTTGCCTCGCTTTCGCTGCGTGACTGCAAGCTCCGGTCAAGGCGCACCCGGCGGTAGATGTCAAAAACGGCGCCATCGAACGTGCCGGCGTCCAGCATAGCCAGGGCGACCTTTGCGACAGATGCCTCAAACTTGGCACGCCGATCTGGATCGTCCTCGGTGTCCGGGTTGAACGGAACGCGTGCGTGCTGCGAACGGCCGGTCGTGGCCAGGCGCGCGATCTGATCACCATAGACCTCGGCTTGGATGTCCCATGCGTCTGATTTCCCCCTGTCCCGAACGATCAGATCGAAGTATGCCGAGCCAAAAGGCAGTTTCTTTTCATCGTAATCGCGTATCAGCGCATAAGCCCGGCGCGCAGCAGCCAGAGCCGCCGCCGCATCGTTCTGGCCTGCTGCCAGGTTCATCTTCAGGATGTGACCCAGCAGCAGCGAGGGCGCCTTGCTCGCATCAAAAACTTTCGGGTCCATCACCGCCCTGAATGCATCATCGATCCGTTTGACCAGCGCAATCTCGGCTTCCCACTGCTGTTTCGTCTCCGGCGACTTCTTGGCATGATTTTCCTCCCGACGCACCCTCTCGCTCCATGCGTCGAAATCTCTTCGAATCTCCTTGAACGCCTGCGCACGTTGGTTCGCCGACAGGGGGACCCAATCGAGCAAGTGCAGATACTCCGGCATCCTGGCACGTTCGCCATATTGCCACATAGGCCCCAGGAGATGCTGGTTATCCGCCATCAGCGGTATCGGCGACTTGAACAGGACGTCCACCACATAGCGCGCGTACACCCGACGCGCCTCGTCCCTGCGCGCGTTATTGCGATCGTTCAGCTCCTGCTCGGTCCCACCCGGCGGGAATGAAAGATAGATCGCCTCGAGTTCCGCCGGAACCTCGCCAAACATCCAGCTTTCCTGCTCGACGAAATGCTTGATCATGGCGCCGTAGTCTTCGCCGGCCGCCACCGAACGAATGATCGCCGCACCCCGATTTTCAATGCCGGCCAGCGCGGGAGCAAGAGCCCGATAGGCCGCCGGATCCGTTGCCTTAAATAGGATCGGAACGTCGGCTGCCCATCGATTACGTGCAGGACTGGGCGGCGCGGCCTTGATCAGCTCAATCCAAGTCTCATGACTGGCGTATCGCCCGTCAGCCGCCACGAGTCTTTCCTCGTCCGAAAGCCGCATGAAGCTTTCCGCAAAGAACTTCCTTTTGCCGATCCCCCCTGTATTCCACTGATCCATACTGCCGCGCGCGAATCCACCACTCCACATCTGACAAATGGCACGCAATGTCTCGCCGCGGGGTGCGGCGTCGAACCATGCCTTGGCCGCGGCCGCAACAGGCGCAAAATCGGTTTCGAGCTGGGCGGCATCTTTGCCACGCGCACCGGCATTGAACCCGATTGTCTCGGCCTGGAACCGCAATCGCGCGGCACGGAGTGGGCTCTCGCGAATGAGGTCCGCCAGCTTGCGCATATCCGGCAACGCCCTGTAGGCCGTTTCGTCGGGCAGCTTGGTCGACTCGATCAGGCGGTCAAGATCGTCCCAGAAGAGTTCCTGTTCCTGCGCCAACGGCAGCTTGTCTGCAAAACACAGAACAAGCCATTTGGCCACAACCGCGAGGTCCTTGCCTTCCCACGCCTCGTCAAGGTACTGGCGGTCATACTTCCGCGCCGCAGGCCCCGCGCGCAGCGCTTCGCCGTGCTGCGTCATGAACGCCACGAGCGCCCGCGTGTCGCCCATAAGCAGGAGCATCTGGTACAAGCGGGCAGCGGCTGCCGAAGCAGCCGTCTTGTCGGTTAACGCCAGAACGTAGAGCTTCTGTCGCACGGTTGCGCTGGCGTAATCGCCGGCCAGCCATGCGTTTTCCGCCGCCAGCTTCAGCAGTTCAGGCGATGGGGTCGACGTCTGATCCAGGAAGGTCTTAACGATCGGTTCGACGGCATGCGGCCGGCCGAGCGTGGCGGCCAGATTCAAGGCCCTCGCCATATCCGCCGCCGACAGCGCAACGTCCATGCCCGCCTTGGCCACCAACGTATCCAATTGATCCCCGGCCTGCGCCGCAGCAGGTTTTTTCGCAACAGCAGGCACAGCGGCAGCGCGCTTTCCACCATCCGGCCCATCCGTGTTCTGGGCAAGAGCCGCACCGGCCAGGCCGAACATCATGACAAGGACCAGGCAATTGAAGAGGCTGAACAGCGCTGATAGCCTTCGTCGATTCATATCAAACCTTCCCTCTTTGGCCACTTTCGGATGACTTAAGTTGCGAAAGCTTTTCGGACAGGCTCCAATCAATCCGCGTCCCTGCCACCCCGGATCAGATGGCTCAACCCCATCGATTCCAGGGCATTGTGCGCGCTACTCGACTCTCTGGTGTTAGGATATTTCGCTATCAACGTGGTCAAAGCGCCAATATACAACTGCTTCTGGCCTGCCCCTCTCCAGATATTCGCGATCTCCAACGCCGCACTCGGCGCCTCGCGTGGAAACGCGCCGCTCCCCTCGACCTGTGATAGTTCCGATACCGCGGCCGCATGCTTGCCTTGCTTCACCAGCAGGCTGGCAATCGTGAACAGGATTCTGGGCAAATCGTCGGTGGCGCGGTAGGCGGCTATTGCCTCATCGATCCGCCCCAGGGTTAACAACATTTCGGCTTTCATCCGGTATGCGTCCTTCGCATACCTCGGGTTTTTCGTACACTTGTCCGCCATGGGCAGCCCCTTCTCCGCGGCCTCGGTGTCATATTGTTGCGCGCGATAGTGCCAGTAGCCCAGCTCGTCCCAATGAGCAAGATCCTGATTCCCATACATTCTGTATAAGTGCATAACGTACGGCTGCGCTTCCCTGAACAGAGGTGCCCCCCCCTCCTGCTCATACGATCGGGTGAGGTCGGAAGCGAGGTTCCCCTTCGAAAGCTCTTTTCCCTTCGCGCTGTCCGGTAGAGCCGCAAACTTCAGCTTCTGGAAAACCAAGTACGACATCGGCCGCGCCTCTTTGACCCGGAAAAGGGCCAGGATCAGCGGCACAAGCGTCTCGTTCCGCGTACTGGCGGCGTCGAACTTGCGGAAATACTCCTCAAGCTTCTGCTGGTCATACGTGTAAAAAAGCATCCACTTGGCGATCCGGTCGTTATCGCCGGCCTTCTGGTACGCCTCGAACTGCTTGTCCAACCGCGCGTACCACTTGTCGCGTCTGCCATCCAGAACCAGATGGAAATCGGCCAGATCCTTCTGGAAGTCATCGTCTTTGGGCATCTGGCCTTTCATGGCCCCGGTCCAGTATTCGTAGTAGGCTTCACGCTCAGACTTCTGCTCGGCCTCGAAACGGCCATGTTCACGGATCTTTGCCCGAACCGTGTCCCAGAAGTGCTGATCGTCCTCGGCCAGTTTACCCTCAGGTTTGATCTCGAAGCCGGAGGCGGCTTTGCATGCCTCGCGCAACGCACTCACATCGGGCTTGTCACGGACCCAGATGCGCAGAATCTGCCTGATGGAGTGCCCGACTTCCCCATCGTCACCACGCCGGAAACTGGTTAGCGACTTCAAGTAGAACTTGCCGGCATCGGTATACTTGCCCTGCGCATAGAGGCCGTCCGCCAGTCGGTTGATGGCCGCAGCCGCAAACGGATGCTTGCTGTAGTCAACGTCTTCGGCCATCTCCTTCCAGAGATCTAACGCCGCCGTCCACTTCTGCTGGCTGGCGCGGCACTCACCCATGTAAAAGAGCGTCGGCGCGGCGTACGCCACCGAGTTGGGAAAGTAGTCCATGACCTCGTTGTAGGTCTGGATGGCCTCGTCCATCTTGTTGTCTCGCTGGATTGCCCGCCCTTTGCGCATCAGTGCGTACGGAATAACGTGCGATTTGGGGAATTCCAGCATGAACGCATCGTAGGCCGCCCTGGCTTGCCGCCACTGCTTATCTTCAAAAGCTCTGTCCGCTTCATCCAGGCGCTGCGCCTCGAACGGATCCAGCCGCTGAAAGTCATCCTTGGTCATGAAAACTTCAGTGTTCTTCATCCACTTTGTGTCTCTGGCCGCGGTGGCGGTCCCGCCGGCGGCAAGCAACACAGTCAGGGTGAGTATCACCCCAGATGTGACCTTCACGAACATGCCGTCTTCCTCACACCGGATCCGCATTACGTTTCGCAAACGTTCCAGCTATTTAAGCAGGAAGGGTGCCATCCGCACAAGAGCAAAACCATTCGCGGGAACACCCGATAATCGGCCGAAATCACGACTTCGGAAGGCCCCGATGCCGGGTCACCCGCACAGGAATGCATACCAGAGAACGCAGACACGAGTGCGTCATGTGTGGTTACGTACGCATCCCGCAACAAGTGGGGCTCTTCAGGATTTGTGTGGGGATGTCTCAATCGTCGCCGTTCTCGTCGACCAACGGGACCAGGGACAGAACTTCTACGGGTCCTGCTGATTCTCAGTCACTACCCTGAACCCGACACCCGCACGGTTCATGCCGCGCTGCTCGATTCTCAGGTCCGGATGACCCCAGGCGCGCCGGGCCGACCGTGCGAACTCCACATTGCGCCTGCCCAGGTGGTCGGCGGATCCGCCCCGCATGACGCGGAAGATGCCGGTCTCCGGACCGGCCGGGTCGTCTGTCGGGCCCAGCAGATAGTAGTCCGCGCAGAACCGATCGAGACACCATTCGCTCACGTTGCCGTGCATGTCGTACAGGCCCCATGCGTTGGGCATCTTCCCGCCCACGTCCTTCGGCCCGCCGCGTGCGTCCTCCCCGAACCATGCGTAGTCCTTCATCGCCTCGATCCGGTCGAGATCCCCGAATGACCAGACGGTCGTCGTGCCCGCCCGGCAGGCATACTCCCACTCGGCTTCCGTGGGAAGGCGCACGTTTCTGCCGGTCCTGGACGAAAGCCTGCCGCAGAAGTTCGTCGCCTCTTGCCACGACACGCCTGCCGCGGGCCGGTTGGGCCCGTCGCCGGCGGAGTCGGTCCCCATCACGGCGTCATACTGCGCGCGCGTCACCTCGTGCACACCCATGTAGAAGGGCTTCGTGATCCGCACGAGGTGTGGCGGGCTCTCGTTGCGGTGGTGTCCCCAGGTGTTCGTCGCGCTGCCCATCATGAATTCGCCGGGACGGATGAGCGCAAGCTTCAGCGTCGCGCCTCCGCCCAGATCGAGCGTGGCCGTTTCCGGCAATCCCTCAACGGATGCCATCGCCGCGCCGCGCGCCTCCGGCGCGAAGCCCGCGGGGAGCCGCCGATGGACCGTCGAGGCCTCTTCCAGGAAGGCCTCCGAGGTCCAGGTCCAGTAGAGGAACGCCCGGCGGGCGTCAGTGTCGCCGGCCTTCTCGATCTCGGCCAGCGCCTCGTCGCGTAGCGCCTTCATCCGCGTCACGATATCCTCCGGCCAGATCGCGGCGAACAGATCGGCCGGCAGGCGGTGTTCCAGCGCAAGCCTTCCAAGCCCTTCGCAACCGGGCAGTTGATCCCGGTGCAGGTTCTCCGCTTCCAACGCGCGCGGCAGGGGTGTCTTCTCCCACCGGTCGCACTGGAGACGCAGCAGTTCTAGGGACGCCCGGGCGCCCGGTCCGAAGAGGCGCCTGCACATTTCGTCCAGCGTCGCGTCAACGTCGAGTTCGGGGTTCCAGAGCACACGCTGCCACACGTAGTAAGTGGGCGCGCCGGACACCCGGATCGGCGCACTGAACACCGTCAGTTCGGACCCCGAGATATGCGGCCGGTTCCGCATGTAGAAGTCCTGAACGAGGTGAGGGTATTGGACCGGGCCATAGGTCCAGTCGCCCGGGCTGGAGCACGAGGCCCAGATCAGGACCTTTCCCCATCCGCGGATCGTACGGTCGAACGCGGGGCCGACGGAGGGATGGAAAGCCCGACCCATCACGAACCCCTCCGGCCACACGGACGCGACCCGCAGGTTGTCCGGGAACCTCACGCCCTCCGGCGGCTTCCTTTCGCCGGCGTTCAGAACGACCTTCTTGTCCGGCCAGCGCTGCTTCACGGCTTCACACAACCGCTGCACAAACAGCCCGAAAACCAGCTCATGGACCCGTTCCTCGATGATGGCATGGGCGCGCTCCTCGCCGAAATCACTCGCCAGCGCCGCCCGCAGTTTGCGGTCGTTCCGGAATCTGGCCGCCGTCTTCTCGCACGATGGGCAGTGACAGACGAGCCCGGGCGTCCCGGGGAAATAGACGGTGCAGCTTGTCTCCGTCATGATCTTGTGCGGCGGCCAGTCGCGCGCGTTTTCGTCCCAGTGCCGGCTCAACCGCGCGAGCAGCGCGTCCAGCGTCTCCGGCGCGCTGAAGCAGATCCAGCGCTCGTGACGTGAGCCGTCCTGGTTCATGGCCCGCGCCGCGTCACCCGCCTTCTCGATGTCGCCCTTGTTCCCCCAGCGCGAGAGCCACCACGCAATAGCTTCACTCCCCTGGATGATTCCCGGCGTGAAGTCGAGGCTTTCGCCGTGGCGCAGCAAGGCCTCCATGCGGGGCACGTACCACCAGGTCTCATCGCGCGGCATGACGCCGGGTGCCAGGGGCAGCGGCATCCGGTCGCCCCAGTTGTGCCCCTCGGTATGAAGCGGCATCAGCGACGTTTCAATGAAATCTATGCGCTTGCGAAAGACCGGCTGGTCGGTGTAGTGAGCCGGCGGCGCCACGAGCGAGGCCGCACGCGGGATCGAACGCCCGGCGGCCTCGGCCGGCCAATACCAACGTACGCCGGCGAACCGTTCCAGGAAATCCGCCACTGCCCACGCCGTGCCGTCCGGATGGCCCGCGCCGCCCACGAGATACACGCGATTCGCGGCAGTCTTGACCACGAAACCCTCGGGCGGGATCTTCGCGGGATCGATCCCCGCCGCGCGCGTTTCCTCGCAGTCGCCGATGACAATGGCG
>Ga0194125_10012271_pt1 | contig 11329 bp, 7 predicted proteins | sample TA2KigC250mmetaG_FD_148626 | JGI IMG/M metagenome (GOLD analysis project Ga0194125, IMG submission 148626) | Freshwater microbial communities from Lake Tanganyika, Tanzania - TA2015034 Kigoma Deep Cast 250m | ecosystem: Environmental > Aquatic > Freshwater > Lake | place: Tanzania: Lake... | reverse complement strand
TCAATCGAATGGCACCCGGTTACTTTTCAGGATCAATCGTGGATAAGGAGATGTTATGCGCAGGATAGTCAGTGTTGTGCTGCTGATGATGGTGTTGGGCAGTTTATCGTCAATTGTGGTCGAGACCGCTTCGCTGCAAAACTTCCTTCTTTGGCGAGAACCAAACTGCGCCTATGATTATTGGATCTCACATGTATCAGAAGGCATCGTTATCCCGAATTACAATCTGTATGCGCCATGGGACAGGCAAACAAACGGCTTTGGCAATTTTACCATCCCGACGAATACCCAACTGACCAACTGGCAAGACGTGATCGATGCCTTTATGGCTCAGCAATGGCAGATGGCGCAGGATCTGCTTGTATCCTACAATCTGCCCTTTCAGGTCGTCCAGTTCAACGATACGGACAGCGGCAGAACTCTTTATATGATCCGGGAAGAGGTGAATTGGAGTCATTTTGACGATAATGGCACAATGGATGATTATGATGACGAGATCGGCGCCTTTGACTTCGGCTGGGGGATTTTCATTTACAATCCTGAAGGAACGCGACCGATAATCGTGACTGTCCCGCATCCCAATGATGATTTCCCGACCCCTTCCATGGGCTACCATGGCTTCCAGACCTGGAATGCCAAGTTCTTGTTGATCAATGGCGCCGGCCGGGAAGTGAGATGGACAAACGTAGAGCCCTACACCAATGGTAAGTCCATCAGTGATCCCACCCGCAATGCCTATCATCCCTTCAATACATTCTATAAAAAGGGCTGCGACCTGATCCGGGACGAATTCCAGACCCGTGAGCTGTCTGTTCAGGTTCATTCCTACGACTGGAATCGTCACGAAGGACATGCCAATATCCAAATTTCTGCCGGAAACAACAACCTTTGTCCCAATCTGCCGATCCGCGACCTTTCCTATCTCAAGCATGATCTGATCAATAAGGGCAATCATGTGATGATCCCCGCCAACACCTACGGGATTCATTCCAACGTCTATCTGAATGACTATTACGCCGTGTATTACAATATCCACGACTTTATCTTTTCCGACGGCGAGAATAGTTATCCGGTGAATAATCAGATCAGTTTACCCGGTTACTCTCAAAGCCAGCAGATGATCTATACTCAGCAGGGGCTAACGGATTATGACGTGTTTGAGCCATTTTTCCATATTGAGTTGGATGAATTGCCCAACGCCTACGCCCAAACCGAGAATAACCTGAAATGGTTCTACGGCTGGAATGAAGGTGCACGGCTATGGGATCTGGAACACAATTTTACCCGGTTTACCGAGTATTATATGAGGTGGGTGCTCGATCTGGAGGATCTGTTGGATGATCTGTTTACCATGGATGATGGGCTGCCCCCGACTGATCCGACCAATTTGACCGTGGTCAATCAATCATTGAACTACATAACGCTGCGCTGGGAGAGGAGTTCTGCCTATGATTTCCATACTTATGAGATTCTCTATGCTACGACTCCGATCAGCGAAGGTAATTACTCGATCTATTCCCGCAACCAGAGCAACATCCTCGCCTCCCAGGCGATGACCCAAGTGAATGTGACCAATCTCCAAAATGCCCAGACCTATTATTTCCGGATCAGAGCATTGGACAAAAACGGCAGTTATTCCGCTCTGTCCAACGAAGTGATCGGTTATACCGCACCTGCCAATGTAGTCAGTTTTGTCGCGATTGGCAGAGACGGAAGTAATGATCTCTACTGGTCGGTGAGCGGTCAGGTCAATAATGCCGGATTCAAGATCTATCGCAAGACCGATGATACGCCTTGGGCTCTTTCCGATTCTTATGTCTATACTCCATCCCTGATAGCGGGTTCAAACAATTATCAATGGACGGATACGAGCGTTCTCAACAACGAATACTATACCTATCGTCTCAGCATGGTCAGTACCAATGGCGGAGAATTTTATCATAATGTTCCTGCGTCCTGTTCCGCCCGCAGAATTCACACACTATACTACCGCAACTTCACCGGAACGGTAGTGGATTCCGTGGCATTTTCCAACAACCTGTATGCCACGGATGGTCAGGATGCCTATTTTGATCAGACCCGCTCAGGTGCCAGTGGATCCAATTACACCTGGATCGCTTTCTGGCGTTCCGATTGGGGGCAGCAGGGCACCAACCTGTATCGTGAGGTAAAAGGGTTCTTTGATCCTGACACCCAGATCAAGGATTGGACAATTCGCACCCGAAGCGATCTCACCGGACAGACGCTGGTGATTGAAGCGGATGACTCCTTTGATGACCGGGCTGAGAAGTTATATCTCTATGATGGCACCAATTCGGTCTATCATAATCTGTTAGCAGGGGGATATCAATTCACTGTCGTCAATAGTAATGTACGTACCATGACCCTTTTTCATGGTAATATGCAACCCCGGGTAGCGATCGGGGATCGTCCCAACCGGATCTATCAGGGTGGAGAGAACATCAGCTTCACCTGGTCTCCGCAATATTCCTTCCTGATCAACCGGGTCGATCTGTCGATCCAGAGTGATACGGACAGTATATTTGTCGCTGCCAACCTTCAAGGAACCACCAGTATATACACATATCAAACCACTACCAATCTGACCATTCACAATGCCCGGCTGGTGATCGATATAACTGCAGTGGACGGAATTCGATCGAGGGTCTATTCACCCTACCGCTTTGGGATTGTACCATACATGAGCTTTTTTTATAACGATCCCGGGCTCAAGATGCGGGCTAATACCTTGCCTTTATCGACCGTTACTGTCCCGGGTGCTTTTGGTGATGATGCGTCCGGTTATGTGTGGTATCCAGGCGGGATCTATCAACAAATGGATCCCTTTGTGTTTGGCAGGGGATACTGGATCGATCAGCCCAACCCGCATACCTGGACTTCATTGCTACCGATCCAGAAAGAAAGTATTACCTTTGAGATTTTTCCCGGTTGGAATCTTCTCCCCAATCCACACTTATGTGACTATACTGTGGATGGCTTGCGTTTTTTGGTCAACGGTGTTGATTATACCTTCAGTGAAATGCTGCACCAACAGCTGGTATCACCAGCCATCTTTGTCTATCGTGATGGAGAATACCAGCTTTCTTCCACGGTTTATCCTCATGAATCGTTCTTCCTGAAATACTATGGGCAACCGCCTCTGGTAACCGAGATCAATTTTGTGCCCTATGGCGATGGACCAAACGTTCAGCCCCAAACTCCGTTATGGTATTTACCGGTCTCAGCAAGCCAGGAAGGCAGTGATTTGGATTGGCTGGTCATTGGCGCCAATCCCATCAGCACTGATGGTTACGATTTCCGCCTCGATCTGCCTCAGGCACCCCCAAAACCTCTGCCTGGCATACAGTTATATCTAACCCGCTCCGCCCCTGCCGATAGTGTGTTCCCCGAACAAAAACTGCATACCGATCTGGTCGATCGTTTCAACAGCTCAAATCAGATCTCAAAACACTGGCAGTTCGAGCTTGATGTGCCCTTGGCGGAACCAGTCATGTTCAATGCTGTGACGCAGAACGTGCCTGAGTATTACAGCATATACCTGACGATCGGGAATCAGACCTTCAATCTTGGCGCCAATCCCGGGTTCGTGTACAATCCGCCAAACGCTGGCATCCATACCGGACACATTGACGTCTATAATTATCACACCTCCAATGCTGAATTCGTCCAGCCCCAGCTCTCTTCACTCAAGGTACATCCCAATCCTTTCAATCCGGAGACCAATATCTCTTTTATGATCAGTCGGGAAGACCTTGTTGGGCTGGATATCTACAACCTCCGAGGACAGAAAATTAAGACCCTGCATTATGGCTATTTAACGCCCGGAATGCATACCATCCGCTGGACCGGACGCGACCAAAGCCACCGCATTGTAGCCAGCGGCATCTATTTTGCCCGGATCAAATATGCAAATACTACCCTCGTGATCAAGATGATGCTGCTCAAATAGACGAACGTGACTCGATTCGCCAGGTTAGTAAAGCGCTGAGAATCCACGGCTTTGCTTTGATGCGATTGCCATCAGCTGCGGTTCTCTGTTCATTATCGGGCGCTGAGGTGGGTTTAACGTATTGTTTGGAGTTAATGACGCTTCCGAGCTTATGTCTGGAGCAGATACAAGCAGTCAATGCGAAACACATACCGGCGAAAAGACAAGAATATTGACCTCCAGCCATAGTGCAGAATATTATGGAGTTAGTCATAATTGACTATATTGTAGTAAGATAACCTGGATTTGCAGCGGAGGGCAAGAATATTTTTCTTGCTTGATTTGTGGAAGTGAAGATAATGACACCCAATAGTGATGCATCTTAGAAAATTATATTTATCTACATAGTTTCATAGGAGGAATTATGAGAACCCTGCTAATGCTTGCCTTTTGCCTGATAGCGCTATCCGGTGCATTATGGGCACAGGGATTGGAGACCTTCAACAACTTTGATTATACCGGAACGAATTACATTGATGGTGATTTTGTCGGTAATAATGGCATCACATGGTATTATTATCATGTGACCGGCGCTGTGGCTGGTGCTAATGATAATTCAATCGAAGGCAATGGAATGATCCTGAGAAGATCTGCTGTACCCAGCCGGATCGTATCCGGTCCGATCGCCAATGGTATTGCCAATTTCTCCCTACAAATGAGAAAGGCCTACACTTCTGTTGGTGACCGGCAGCTGGCGCTCTTAATCAATGGAACTTGGGTGGCGGATTCACAGACCTTCGGAGGAGCTTCGGGAGCAGATCCGACCGTTCATACATTTACTGTCAACGGCATCAATGTGCAGGGCGAGTTTACCATGGAGATCCGTAATATCCAGGGCGGTGACATCAATCGCCAGGTGACGATCGATAATATCACCTGGACTGCTTATGGTTCAGGAACACCCTATGCAGCGACACCGGTGATCACCCCGGGCGGTGGATATTATGGCGCACCGGTTAATGTATCGATTACCTGTGCCACAACCGGAGCTTCGATCTACTACACGACCAATGGCTCCGATCCTACACAGAGTTCATCGCTCTACTCCACACCAATCCCGATTTCATCGACTTCCACCGTTAAAGCCCGGGCTTATGCTGCGGGACACGAGCCCAGTAGCATCGCCACTGCTAATTACGCGTTTCCGGTTCCAGTAAACAATCTGGGGCAATTGAGAAATCAACCGCAGGACGGAACTACGGTCTATATGGTGACCGGTGAGGTGATTCTGACCTTCAAGCAGACCTTCCGTAACCAGAAATATGTTCAGGATGCACAGGGAGCTATTCTGGTGGATGACCTGGGCGGAGTATGGTCAACGCAATACAATGTCAATGACGGGATCACCGGTATCGTCGGCACGATTGCCCCTTATCGCGATATGCTGCAGTTCACACCGGTTATGAATCCAGGACCCGCATCATCTACCAACAATAACGTGATTGCTCCCAATGTTACAATCCAACAAGTGATCGGCAACTGGGAAAACTATGAGGCACGTTTGATCCGGCTGAATAATGTCCAGTTCGCGAATCCCACCGGTAGTTTTGCCAATGGCCAGGATTATCCGCTCACCGATCCGTCCGGCCAGATCATATTTCGAACCGGCTTCTATGATGCCGATTATATTGGGACATCATTGCCGACCAGTGCTTTTGGTGTAAAAGTGATCTGCATCCAATTCTATGAGACATATCAGGTGACCGCGCGCTATCTCAGCGATTTTGGCGGAGTTCCGGTGGAAGACGTTCCGGGAGTGGTAGCCCAGACTGAATTGCTCGATAATTACCCCAATCCCTTCAATCCATCCACTACCATCGCTTTCCGTACCGACCAACCGGGACCAGTTCAGATCGGTATTTACAACCAAAAGGGTCAGTTGGTAAAATCATTCAATATTGAGACCAACAGAGCCGGCGAAAGCAGCGTTGTCTGGAACGGTGACGACGACAACGGTATCACTGTAAGTAGCGGAATCTATTTCTACCGCATGAAATCGGGAACTTATTCCAATACCAAGAAAATGATCCTGATGAAGTAATGACAGGTTGCTTTGGCGCATCAGTCATTACCTTGTAAGTAGTATCCGATAGATTTGAACGCAGGCAGTATACCCGCTTTGAAACCAGCGGTGAGGCGTCATCGTCTGGCGGGCATATTGCCTGCGTCATATTTGATCTCATGGTTGTGATGAGCTGGGTCATGTTTGCTCAAGTCTGGGTAGGTACTGCCGTTACGTCTTTCGGTACCTGTAATCGTGGGTGATCATGATATGAGATGTGTTCATTGCTTAGGACATGTGTATGACAGTCCAGATGAAAGAAATTAACCTCAAAAAGAACATCCTGGTGAGTGGATCATTCCGCTTGATAGTGATGTTTATCTCGTTTTTTGTCAGTTGGATATCTGCCAGGTATCTGGGAGTGGAACTCAAGGGCAAGTACAGTTATCTCCTTACTATTAGTGGATTTATCTGGCTGATATTGGATCTGGGTGTATATCGTAGCTATCCATATTTTGTCCGAAAATACCCACTGCGTTTACAGCAGCTCTTTTCCTTGTCTGCCTTTTCATACGTGGTAGAAACACTGTTTCTTGTCATTCTAGGGTTGTTACTGATCAAGCCCCTGTCCACCTTGATCGGATTTCAGTTTAGTGCTCCGTATATGTTTTTGTGGGTCTTGACCATCACTTTCACCAAATTTAACATGCAGCTTTCAGGGCTTTACCTTGGCATGGACAAGGTATTCGATCATTCCATGTCCAATTTTGGTAGCACGTTACTTTTCCTATTGCTGCTGCTGACCGGTCTGATCGTTTTCAACTGGCCGGATAGATTGGTCTGGGTCATGAGTGTTATGCTGTGTTCAAATCTGTTTTCTCTCATTTATTATCTGAGGCGAACTCAGTGGAACGTGCGTTTCCTTTTTCCGGACAAGGATTTCTTAAAACTGGTCTATACTTATGGATTCCGGGTGTTCTTATCGTCGCTGTTCATTCTGTTTTTAATGCGGTTTGACATCATCCTGATCAAGCGGATGCTAAACTTTTCTGAGGTAGGTATTTACTCTGTCGCAGCCAATATCATTGAAGTGTTACAGATTGCCTCCAATGTCGTGGGCGGTTTGCTTCTGGTCAAGCTGTCGGACAGTGATTCCCTGGAGCAAAAGTGGCATATCATGCGGCGCATGGTATTGTTGTTTCTCATTATTCTGGGTGTGGCAAATCTGGCTTTTGTGCTGGTGGGGAGATTTATCCTTGCCGCTTTTTATGGCATTGCGTTTGTCCCTGTTTACGAAGTTTATCTGTGGTTGATCCCTGCCAGTTTTTTCCTCAGTTTCGGCTCCTTATTCAATAACTATCTGAATAGCAAGGGATTCCCGATCATCAGCATCATCCTTCCGGCTATCGCGCTTCTGGCTAATATCATTATGAACCTGATCTTTATCCCGATCTGGGGTATCAATGGCGCTGCTATGGCCACCAGTGTTGCCTATGCCTGGTGGTTCCTGAGTATAATCATCTACGAACATCGCAGTTCAGGCGGAAAGATGCTGGGTTATTTGGTATTCAAGAAAGCTGATCTGTTGGAACTGCGGGATTATGCACGGAGCAAGTTTTTGCATCGGAGCTCTAACCAGTGAAGCCAATAAAACGTAAGCTACTGATAATAAGCGATATGTATCCAAGCCAGCAGAATCCTATCAATGGCGTTTTTGTTAAGCAACAGGCACAAATGCTGGGTCATTATTATGAGGTCAGGGTGGTTGCTACCTACTTCCCTGCTCGTCCGTATCATGAGATCGTGAAAGAAGAATTTCCGGTCCATCGGATCAATTTCCCTGTCTCTGACTTTGCTTATCTCTTATCAATGATCAGTTACCGCTGGTATGTACTGCCGCAGTTGAGGAGAATTATCCATTCTTTCCGCCCGGATCTTGTCCACGTTCATGACTGCCGGCACATTCCTGAGTTGTTATGTCTGGCACCTTTGTTACGGAAACTTGGACTCCCTCATTATCTGACTGTTCACAATAATAGAACCCATCCCCATTTTGAACGCAAGAACCTCCCGTTAGGCAGTATTATGGGTACTTTGAAGGCGATGGCAAAAGGGGTGACAACTCAATGCTACGAGCATGCTCTTCGAATTACCTACCGGAATTGGACACATATCTTTACGGTGAATGAACCGCTGAGGCAGATGGTCTCGTGCTGGGCAGGTAAAACTCCCGTTTCCATCATCGGAAATGCCATTGGTGAAGTTGATCCCCTCTCACATCCATCGATTGATCTGGTCAAGCGGTTTCTACAAGCATCCACCTTCAAGGTCATCAGTGCCGGAAATTTGAAACAAACCAAGGGATTTGACTTGTTGTTAAAGGCAATTGCCCGTTTTCCACAGAAGGGGCTGCGTCTGGTTATCATTGGCGATGGAGAATACCGGTCCACACTGGAGAACGAGATTGCCGTTCTTGGTATCGGCGATCAGGTCCTATTGACCGGAAGATTGGAAAACCAGGTCTTCCGTAATCTCCTACCCTTGTTTGATGCCTTTGTTCTACCCAGTTACAGCGAGACCTTTGGTATCGTATATCTGGAGGCTATGGCAGCAGGACTACCGGTAGTGGGAGTGAAAGGACAGGGCATAGACGGCATCATTCAGGACGGCATCCAAGGGCTGCTGGTCAGGCCCCGAAACGTAGAGGATATTGTCGCCAGCATTCAGAGGTTGGTGATTGACCGGGAGTTCGCCGCCTCGATAGCCCAAAGAGGCAAACAACTGGTCAACGATCAGTACCGTCTGGAACAGCTTTGTGATCGATTGAGACAGGTCTATGAAGAACGATAAGCGGATCCTGATGCTGATCAATGAATTTCCTCCGGTTGGAGAAAGCGGGGTTCAGCGTCCTTTGAAGTTCGTCAAGTATCTGGTGAGAGCTGGATGGCACCCCTATGTGGTAACGCCGGCAAGATATCCCAAATCGGTGTTGGACTATTCTCTGTTAAATGAAGTCCCGGCTGAGGTTAGGCTGTTCAAGACAGCGAGCTGGGGTATTCCCGCAAAAGGTGTCAAGGCCATTGCCGATATCCGCTATAGAATGGAGACAAAGTTATATTCAGTGAAAGGGCTACTCTGGAAATTCACCAAGATCATCAATGATCTTCTGTTTCCGCTGGACAAGCAAATCGGTTGGGTACCATTTGCCTTCTGCAAGGCAGTAAAACTGATCAGGACTTACCGCCTGAAGAATGTTTACATCACGGGTTATCCCTTTTCGGCATTCCTGATCGGGATCCTGCTCAAGAGATTGTTTGGCTCGAGGATCTATTGGGTGGCTGATTACCGGGATGCCTGGCAATTTGAGCCCTTGTTTGAAACAAATGTTCTGGCTTTCCGGCAAAGGATCATCTGCCACTGGGACGATAAAATACTTCGATACTGCGATCATGCCGTATTTGTAACGGATTATATCCGTGATCGATACTGCACCAAGCTACCGTGGCTCAAAGCAAAATCCTCGGTCATAGTCAACGGTTACGATGAGGATGATTTTACCAATCTTATGCCCCATAGTCATGTAAAACCCACCCTGGTTTATATGGGTAAGTTTTACAGTTTCAAGGGAAATCCCCTGAGTCTAATGCGCGTGATAAAGGACATTCCAGAGCTCGATCTTCAATTACTGCATCTGGGTACTCTGCCGGATATCGTGGAGCAACAGATCCGGCAGGAATCCTATCCATTCTATCGATTCCTGGGATACAAGCCCCACAAGGAAGCGTTAAGTATCGCTGCCGGAGCGACGGTGAACCTGATCGTGATCAATGACGACAAGGAATCCGAGGGGGTTTATACGGGCAAACTATTCGAGCTGATCCGCCTCCAAAGACCAATCCTGGCTCTGGGTCCTGCCCAAGGGATCATCAAAGACCTGATCGAGTCACACAACCTTGGTCAGTATGCCCATCTATCTGATAGGACAGCGATCAAGAACGCCCTCATCAAGGTTCTCGCTCAACCATTTCCAGGACATCATAGCGACCATATCCAGGATCGCTTCTCGCGACAATATCTAACCCGCCAATTAACAAGCATCTATGAGCACAATTGAGCCAACAAGAAAGACGCTGATCCTCCATACATGGGGAATTGGAGATATGATTCTGCTGACTCCAGTTTTAGAGTTGCTTCATGCCATTCAACCCGGTCATCGGCTTAATTTTGCCGTATTTCAATGGTCCAGCATCTTGCCGATCCAAAAAGCTCCATATATGGGCGTCGTGCACAGATGCGGATATGCGGTGTTTCGGATGTTGCAAGATATAAAAACAATCCGCAGATCCAAGTATGATCAGGTTATCGTTACTTCGGGAATAAATCCGGTTAAAGCGGGATTGTACCTTTTCCTGACCGGCATCCGCATCCGCTGTGGAGATTACCGTTCCCAAACCTTATCATTCTATACCCTCAAATGCAGGTTCGATCCCGCGATATCGAGAACGCTGGGGAATTATCATCTGTTTGCACTCCTTTTCCGGTTTCCTCCCCTTGATCGGATCTCGACTGACATCCGGTTTCGGGATTTGTTTCGAACCCGGTATTACTTCAGCAAAGACAGTGCAGATGCTGCCACTGGCTTTTTAAATAGTGCGCTTTCCCCTCATTCGTTTATCGTTGCCATACATCCTGGGTGCAATGCCCAAAACCGGTATCGCCGATGGAACCCGGAGTATTTCATTACTTTGATAACGCTGCTGAGAACGCGCTTTCCAGATTGGGGGTTTTACATAATTGCCGGTCCGGACGAAAAGGAGGAGGGGAACATGATATCAAGATCCACTGGTTCCCCCTTGCTTACTGATGTATCACTGGACATCGTCGCTGCCACCTTGCAACAAAGCCACCTGCTGATCAACACTGATTCCGGAATCGGGCATATTGCCTCTTGTTTTCATCTCAGAACCTACACCATATTCGGTCCGGGTGATGAAAGACAAACTGCACCGCAAAATCCCCGTGCCAAAGTGATCAGATCAAGCTTGCCCTGTGCTCCGTGTAACCAACGGAAAATCACCCGCTGTCAAGCCGAATGTCTCAGTTCTTTAACGCCGGAATTGGTTGCCGAAGGCATAGTAAAGGATTATGACGAGAGGCAATGAAATGATAGGTCTTGACAAATATCCATGTGTCTTATTGATGCGCCGTTTGATCAACAAAAGGAAAATGACCTTATGATTTTGCTGACTATCTTCTGGCTGTGTGTGGCAGCGTTATCCTATCACGTCCTCTTCTACGGAGTTATACTCTGTCTGATA
>Ga0194125_10012267_pt1 | contig 11331 bp, 4 predicted proteins | sample TA2KigC250mmetaG_FD_148626 | JGI IMG/M metagenome (GOLD analysis project Ga0194125, IMG submission 148626) | Freshwater microbial communities from Lake Tanganyika, Tanzania - TA2015034 Kigoma Deep Cast 250m | ecosystem: Environmental > Aquatic > Freshwater > Lake | place: Tanzania: Lake... | reverse complement strand
GTCGGGGTTGGCGTTGTCGGGGAGGGTGTAGGCGCGTCGCTTGAGCAGCGCGGTCCCGTCATCAATGCCCACGGGCACCCCCGCGCCGTCGTTGCGGCTCACAAAGGCGTCCCCCGCCTGGTTCACCGAGCCCTCGTGCAGAATCTGGATGTGCACCGTCCAGACATCAATGGGCATCGGCTGGCCGCCGTCGGCTGCCTTGTAGGCCGCCAGGACTTGCTCAAGCCACATCTTGCGCAGGGGCGTCGGCTCCACCACGCTGCCGATGGCCACACGGGCGGTGGAATCCCAGCCCTTGATGCGTTCGTACGTCTGCTGATACCGCTGGGCGTAAGTCTCGGGGGTCATGTTGCCCTGGTTGGGGCACTCGGGCTCGTTGCCGATGATCCACACCGAGCCGGGGCGGTTCACCACCGCCTGCTGAATAGCCGCCCAGTTGGGCTCCCATACCGCTACCTCGATGAGCTGCACATAGTCGAGCTGCGCGTCGGCCGGCATGGCCGGATCGGCGCTGAAGCTCCAGTCCGAGTACCAGCCCATCTTGAGCGGCGCGATGTGATACGCGCCCAGCCATTGCCTCTCCACCACGCCACCTGGCTTTTCCACGTCGAGAACAAAGGCAAAGCCAAAGCGCTCCTGCTCGGTATACAGGGGTCCCGAGGACGAGACAGGCAGCGACGCCACGCCGAGCGCGGCGGCCAAAGCGAGCGCGGTCACAGCCATTACCGATCTGCGTCGTCCGATCCGATGCACGACATACCTCCGGCCGAGGATTCAGAACGAGCTGCTCTTCCGAGCTCTCGAGAGCAGCGGCAAGTTAACCCGATACGGGGTCCGTGTCGCAGTGGCCGAGGGCGACGGGGTTGCCGTGGGAGTCGCCGTTGCTGAGGGCGACGCGGTCGCCGTCGCGGTGGGCGTCGTGGTCGGCGTTTCCGTGGCCACCAGGATAGGTCCCTCCGTGGGCCAGCCATAGCGGACCACCAGCAGCGGGCGCATCCACTCGAACACATGGTCAGCGCTGGCAAAGGTCGTGCCCTTGGAGATGTGCGCTGGCCCCTCGATGATGAGGCCGTGGTTCGCTTCCGGGTCGGCCGCCCAGCGCGCGACCATCTCGGTGACATCAAAGGTGTGCCACCGCTCCACTGTGCTGCAGTTTTCAATATGCATCGTGGCTGTGGGTTCCCCTGACCGGTCGTTCCCTACGCTCTGCGCCCCCGCCGCGGCCCAATACTCGCCCACCCGTGCCTGCAACCAGGACGCCTGCTCCGAAGTCCAGGGCCGCGAAAGAGGATAGGCGGTGAGGTCCACGCCCGCCGTGTTGGTGTGCCGCATGGCATAGAGACTCAGTGTGGCGTGCAGCACGACGGCATCCTCCATCGGAGGCAACGCCACCCGTATCAGGGTCGAGGAGCGCATGTCTCCTCCAGCCCAGACCACCAGCCGCCCCTCGGACTCGTGATTGCGCACCGGCTCGGCCTTGCTGATGTAGGTGTCCCGCCAGCCGGTGAACCCGTCCACGCCCTGCCGGTAGACGACCGTGATTGGCGCGCGCACCTGGGGCCCAAGGGGCCTCGGCAGGCCCGGCTCGCGGCGCACCTGGGCATAGGAGCGCGTGAGCAGATACTGAAACACCTCATCCGCGGGCGCCACCCAGACTTCGTCCGTCCCGGCGGGCCCATAGGCATGGTACAGAGAGGCCGAGGATTCCGACAGCGCGCACCAATCCCGGTCGTACAGCACGCTGTGTCCGTGCAGGCTCACCCAAGCGTGACGACCGGCCATGGCGCTCGCATGGGCCTGCCCAAAGTAGTTGTAGCCGTCCTTGACCCAGTTCTTGATGTCATCCCTGCCCATGCGGAAGGGCCGCCCGGCCAATAGGATCGGGTCGTCCACGAGGGTCAGCCGGTCGCCGTTCTCCGACATGAGCTGCATCAGATAGAGGCCGAGGGCCTCGTGGTTCTCGTCAATGACAGGGACCCACTCGCGGTTAGTATAGGGCACGGTGAACACGGTGCACCGGTAGCCATCTAGCTGCGTCCGGATGGCCTCCTGGCATCGCCAGGCGTCGTCGAAGGTGATGTCACTGGGGCTGTTGTAGTGGGAATAGCTGTGGTTAAAGATGGACCACCCAACGTCTCGCAGGGCGCGGAGCTCATCGGGCCCGCAATAGTTGTACGCCAGGGCGTCCTCGCGCTCCAGCCACTGGCCGATGACCGCGATCCCCGCGCGATAGTCGTAGCGGGTCAGCTCGGGCCAGGCATGGCTGTACACTGACAGCGCGCCGTCATCGAAAGTGATGCTATAGGCCCAGAGCTTGTCGTCCTTGAGCGCGGCCAGGGCATAGTCGCCCACTGAGGCGTCCGCGCTGATCCCCGCGCCCTGCGCGGCCAGCAGCACCTCGCTGGCCGCCGTCGTGACCCAGACCAGGCCCCTGTCGCGATCGTGGCGCACGGCCAGAGGCCGCCCGTCTCCCCAGGCCCAGACGCCGCTCGCGCTCCCGACACTGATACGCAGCGTCAGGTCTCGCTGCGTCACCCAGGCAGGCACCGCCTGGCGGTCAATGACGTAGCGCACAAAGACGGCCTCGTCCGCGGAGGCGTTCCCATAGGCTGCCACGGCCCACCAGAGGCCGCCGAGCAGCAGTATCGTCGCCAGAAAGGCCAGGGGGAGGCCCCGGCCCGATCGTCCGGCATTTGCGCGCTTCCAGCTATCTGCTATCACTCGACCCGCCTCCCATCAGAGGGTTGTGGCTCGTTCCGGATCACCAGGGGGAGGCTCACCGGCGCGCGCGTCGCCGTCGGCGTGGCGGTGAGGGTAGCTGTTGGCGTAGCGATGGGCGTAGCAGTGGCCGTCGCAGTGGGCGTGAACGTCGGCGTGGGCGTCGGCGTGAGGGGCGTCAGATCCACCACCTGCAGCCCCGCAGCCCCAGCAGCCACGTAGGCGTAGCCATCCGCCACGCTGACGCCATATGCTGGCTCGGGCCAAGTCGCATAGCCCACCTCTCGCAGGGCCGAGGGGTCGATGGCATCCACCACACGCAAACCTCCCCGGTCATCGGCCACGAAAACGACGCCGCCGAAAACGTCCAGCTTGTTCGCGAAGGTGGTGAGGTAGGCGTCGCGATAGACCGGCTCGCGCGGGTTGGACACGTCGTAGACGATAACGCCGCCCTGCTCCCCAGCGATGTACAAATAGTCCCCCTCCACTTGCACATCCACGGCCCGACCGTCTACCGGAGCAATGAGGTCGCGCAGAAGGTAGGTGTTCCTCGGGACGGCGCCATCATAGACCTTGACCAGTGGACGAGCCCTCCGCCCCCCATTGCCGGATTGATAGACATAATAGTTCGCTGCCAGGTACACAGTCGTCCCGTCTGCCCAGACGCCCTCGCCAAAGGGACCGTTCACCGCCTTGAGCAACACGGGGGTGGCCGGTTGGCTCACATCCACCACGCGGAGGCCGCACTCGTCGGCCACGTAGAGCAAGTTGCCGACCGCGTGCACGCCCTTGACCAGCGGCCCCTGCGACGCCCCCAGGCACTCGTTCCAGGAAAACAGGCCAAGGGCGGCGATGGCCGGGGGCTGCGCGATGCCCAGGATGTTGACCCCTTTGACCTTGTTGGCCACATAGGCGCGATCGCCGTCCAGCCAGATCTCGTCTGAGGTGCGCGCGTTCTGCCAGATGTCCCCCGCCCGGACGGGCTGGCGCGGATCGCTCACGTCCACCACGTGCACGAACGGCTCTTGCTCAAAGTAGGTGTCCAGTAAGAGATACGCATAGTCGCCTCGGACGCGCACATCTCGCGCCTGGTAGGGCGCGCCGGGGAGCGCATAGTGCCCCACGATGGGCAGGGCCACGCCAGTACGCGCGGGCGCTGAACCCGCCGCATCCGGCTCGCCCGCCAGCCCGCCAGCCCTGCCCGCGCGCACATTGGGCAAGTAGAGACGCGTGGGACCGTGGATCTCCAGGGTGGCCGCTCCCACCTGCTTGAGCACGTCGTGCCCGCTCAGCGCGACGCGCGAAGGATGGGCGCCGTCCCGCACCAAAGCGATACGCGTCTGCGGCGTGGAGCGCCTGGCCATAAAGCGGAGGCTGAGAAGGAGTTGGCCTCCCGACAGGGGCTCGTCGAGGCTCACGGCCACGTAACGCAGGCGTCCGTCGCGACCGTCCAGGTCGTGTCCAGGCATCAGGTCCAGGGAGGGCGCAGCAGGCAAGGCGCTGACCAGCTCCAGATAGGTCGGATCGAACGAGAGCCACACATCCACGCCGCGCACAGGCTGCCTCCCGGCATCCAGGGTCACGTCGAGGGCCACCGTCTGTCCCACCTCGACCCGACCGCTCTCCGGGGTGATCCAGAGCGAGGCGGTGGGCGTAATGGACGCAGGGTCCAGGCCTGGGTCCTCGTGCTGGATCACCTCGCCATAGCGGCCATAGTTCGCCTCGAGAAGCGCCTGGTCCCGACGGTCCACCAGGCCGTCGTCGTTGAGGTCGGCCGCGGGGATATAGCGCGCCTCCCCCTGCGAGGAGCCCAAGGCGCCTGACAGAGCGACCTGGTCGCGCCCCGAGACCAAGCCATCGCGGACGATATCGCCCTCCACCAGGGGCCCCAGGACGACGGTGTTCAGGCCCGAGCGAATCTCCAGCCCCTTGCGCACCAGAGGCAGGCTGTGCTGCCCCGTGACCGTGAGATCATAGCGGTCGGGCTGGAGGCCCTCGCGGATGAACTCCCCTCGCCGGCCCGTGACGACCGATTCCTCGTAGAAGAGGCGCCCATCCTCGCCGCGGAAGGTGAGCGTTAGCGGGACCGACCACGCAGCCGAGAGAGGCGCCCGGTCGCCCTCGAGGAGCACCGTGCCAACGAGCAGCCCATTGCCTGCAGGGGCGATGGGCGTCTCAGTAGGCGAGACGGTCGGCAGGGTATAGGTTACGATCAGCATCGGGCGGAGGTCCGTACGCGCGTTCTCTGAGCTGACCAGGGTGATCTGCTTGGCCGCTTCGCCCGAGCCGAGCAAGATCAGACCATAGTTCTCCGCCGGCCGATCCACCCAAGCCTGAACGGCCTCCCCGATCTCGAGGCTGTACCAGCGATCCAGGCCTTGCACGAGGCCGCGCAGCCCGACATGCGCGGCCGTCCGGTCCACCCCTGACCTGGAGGCCCCGGGCATCCCCCAGGGATCGCCGACTCGCGCCTGCCACCAGGTGACCTCCTGCTCCAGCCACGGGCGCAGCAGCGGATGCGCGTCTAGACAGATGATGCTGTCGTTGGTCTGCATCAGGCCGTAGAGCTTGAGCGTTGCGGCCTGCACAGCGGCCCCCTGCGGCACGGAACTAAGGCTGAAGCGGATAACGCTCGATTGCTGCCCCATGGTGCGGACTTTGATGCCATGGTCCCCGCCGTTCGCCTTGTCGCCAGTGAGGGGATCTATCGTGGCGTCGTCCACACCGTCGTAGCCCAACCTTCCCTGCTGGAAAACGGCCACGTACTGAGCAAGGGGCGTCGGAGTGGGTGTCGCCGTCAGGTGGGTCACAGAGGGCTCACCCACCAGCTCGCGCTCCGTCCGCGTCACGACCACGCGGTCGCGCACGATGAGGTATTCGTACACCTGCGGCGCGGGCGCCACCCAGACCTCGTCCGTCCCGCCAGCTCCGTAGGTGCGGTAGAGGACGTCCAGGGAGGTCTCCACGCAGTCGCAGGCCGGGGCCACATCATGGGTGTGCAGGCTGAGCCACCAGCGCGTGTCGGGGGCCTTGGTCCAGCGCCCGTGCATCTCGTCGAACTGCGCCCCCTCGTACAAAAGCTGTGTGCGCCCGAGCGTGTAGGGCAGATCGTCGTGACCGTTGAACCGGCCGGGCTCGACCTGGCGGCCCTCCCATCCATAGGTCTGGATGAGTTGGAACTCCAGCTCGTCGCGATGGTTGATGATGATAGGCGTAAAGGCGGTATCCACAAAGGGGCTGGTGAACATCCGCGGCGTATAGCCCGGCACGGCATCCATGATCCACCGATTGGCCAGCATGACATCCTGGACGATCGCTACCTCGCTGCCGATCTCCGCGGCGGTGAGATGCCTGTTTGTGTGGTTGGCGAGGTGCCAGCCCGCCTCCACCACGGCGCGGAGTTGCTTGTCGGAGGCAAAGGTCCCGTGGGTCGAGGTCTTGCCGATCCAGGAGCCCACCACGGCGATGGTGGCCGCATAGCCATAGCGGTCGAGCAGGGTCTTGGCGGTGGTGGCCTGGCTCACATAGCCGTCATCCAGGGTGAGGCTCAAGGCCCAGCGCTTGTCATCGCGCAGCGGGGCCGGCGAGACCGCCCCGATCGCCTCGATATCCCAGAGGGGCTCGGTCACGTACACGCGGATGTCGGTGGCGTCCGTGGTGATCAGCGCCCGCTCGCCGTCATAGTGGCAGGGGACAGGCTGGCCGTCTCCCGTGGCCACGACGTCGAGCGCAGGGCCCACCGTCACGATGAGCGTCGTCTCCCGCGAGGTGACCCATGGCGGGATCCGGCTCTGATCCACCTGGTATCTCAGGCGCACCTCGTGCAGGCGTGGAGGCTCCCCAGGCAACGCAGCGTCGGCCCACGCCGACCAGGCGCCGCAGATGAGCAATAGGACCCCCCAAGCGAGAAAGGGAATGAGCTGTTTCGACGAGGGTGGCCTCAAGCGTGTTTCGCTCCGAGGGCGGGAGACGTGATGCGGTCTACCATGGCGCACGACCCTGCCAGTTTACCCGACTTGGGCCTTGGACACAAAAGGCCGGAGCTGACGAGCTCCGGCCTGTGGCTCGCCGGGCGTCTGTCGGGTTCGGGTCCCGTGGGTGGGGACCCGAACCGTTGGCCCTAGCCGCGCGTCACGAACGGGATGTAGATACCGCTTCCAGCCGAAAGCAGCGGAAAGTCGGCGCGCCTCGTCTCGCCCCCGCCTAGCTGGAACTGCCATACCGAGGGCGGATCCTCACGGTAGCCCTGGGGCACCTCCACCAGGCGAGCGCGGTAGGTACCCTCATCCAGGGCGTCAAAGCGATAGTTGCCATCGCCGTCGCTGCTCCGCGTATAGTAGATGGACGGATTCGTCACGCTGCGCACCTCCACAGTGGCGCCGACCACGCCGGGCTCCCCTGCATCGAGAGCGCCGTTCTCGTTCTCGTCCAGGAAGACGACGCCCAGCACGGTGCCCTGCGCCGGGGTCGGACTCGGTGTCGGCGTCTCTGTGGCCGTCGCTGTCGGTGTGGGGGTGAACGTCTCGGTCGCCGTCGGCGTTGGGGTGATCGCCTGGTAGCGCACGGTCAGCTTGGGCCGGTAGATCGGGTTCCGGCTATCCGAGGAAAAGAACTTGTACTGCGTCGCCACGCTGTCTCCGCCCACGATCAGGAGGCCATAGTTCGACGCGGGATCGTTCACCCAGCTCTGCACCATGGAGGTGATGTCCAGATCAAAGGGGTAGATCTGCCCGTCGCAGCAGGCTGGGAAGACCTGCACACGCAGGGCCAGGCTCGCCGCCCGATCCACGCCTGGCGCCGAACACCCGGCCGTGGCCCAGTTGGTCTGCGCTGTGGCCTTTTGCCACGTGGCCTGGTTGACCACCCACTCCCGCAAGACCTGATACACCAGGGCCTCCATGGAGTTCGGCGGGCATTCCGCCTCGTAGAGGGTGAGGACGGCCTGCTCGATGAGCGTTCCGGGAGCGAACTCGCTCAGGTCCACGCGGATCAGCGCGCTCTGTTGCGCCGGAGCGCCGATCTTGAGCCTGTGCTCCAGATCGTTGTTGGTGGTCGGCAGCCACATGTCGATGAAAGTGTCCCTGAACCCAGCATAGACGCCCTCTTCCTGACGCAGGACGCGCTCCAGGATGCCGGACGCGGGCGTGTTCGTCCTGGTGGGAGTGGGAGCCTTGGTGCAGTCCGGCGTCGGGGTGATGGTGGGCGTGTTCGTTCGGGTCGGCGTTCGGGTCGCCGTCGGCGTGTTGGTCGCTGTGGCCGTGCGGGTGGCCGTTGCCGTGGCGGCCGGCGCGTTGATCGTGACCGTCCCATTGCTCGCCTGGACGTTAGGGTACTTGTAGCCGTCCCCTCTGGCGACGTCTGTCTTGACCAACTGCAGCGCCGTCGAGGGCGTCACCGTGAGAGCGCGGAACTGGATAGAGAAGAGGACAAAGCTCCCCGTGGCTGGATCGCCGGTCTTTAGGCCGACAAAGGCCACTTTGTTCCCGCCGACGACCTTAGGCCAACCCGCCAACGGCTGCAGCGTCGTGCCGGACATCACAGAGAGGATCTGCAGACGGGTCGGATCGAAGGTAAGCTCCACGTCCGCAGCCTGAACCGGGTTTGTGCCAGCGTCCAGGTAGACGCGGGCTGTCCATTCATCGCCCACGTACTTGGTGGTGGAGGCGGGATCCACGCGCAAGGCAACCCCGGTCGCCGCAAGCTGCGCCTCCGCCGGCGCTGCGCTGCTGGCGGACACCTCCGCTGCGCTTCCGCCGCGATAGGCGATGAGCATCGCGGCGACGATCAGCAGCACCAGAACGAGATGAACGCGAGGGGCCGATCGCCTGGGCTCTCGCGAGCCCAGAGGCCGTTCGGCTCCATCCTGTACTTTCCTGTTTTCCGTTAGCATGGTCACTCTCCCAAGATGATTCACGACAACTCGAGCGGCGAAACGCCGCCATGCACATGTCTCAGTCAGACCGATTGCCGCCTCGCGGCGTCGGCAGCGCACCGAGGCGACAAGAGGCGGTCACTCGGCGCGGAACAAGAGCCGATCGCCCCGCTGGCCATAGTTGGCGGCGAGCAGGGCCAAGTCCATCACGTTGATCGAGCCGTCCCCGTTAAAGTCGGCTCCCTCCCGGTAGCCCGCCTCGCCGCGCGCGGTGCCATAGGCATTGGCGATGATGGCCAGGTCGGAGACGTCTACCCAGTTGTCCCCGTTGGCGTCGCCCTCCAGCAAGGTGCCCATGACGAGCAGGATGGGGCTGCCATCGAGGTTCACGTTGTTCAGGCGGTTACGCAGGCTGTGCACGTTGCGTACCCCCACATCGTAGACGCCCGGCAGGATGCCGGACGCCAGGCTAAAGAGGCCCTCCGAGTCGGACGCCACTGGGAAGGTGTAGGCCGGGATGGGATCGCCGGGCAGGTGCGCCGTCAGGATGAGCGGCATCTGCCACCGCGGCGAGGGCGGCTCGCCGCGCCCCTGGAAGGCCACCTGGCCGCTCAAGCCTGCCGGCCCGCTGGGCATAGGGGTGCGCGTGGGCGTGGGGGTGCCTGTATGCGTCGGTGAAGGCGTCGAGGTGGAGGTCTGCGTCACGGTGGGCGTCGAGGTACGCGTCGGCGTGGGGACGCACGGCTCTATCAGTCCGTCGCCTGGGACATAACTCGTGTTGCTGGACACGACCAGCAGGTCCAGGCGGGCGCCCCCAGCGCCGGCGGGCCCCATCACGATCTTGTTCCAGCCTTTGCCAAGGCTGTACGTCCCAGCTTTCACCCACTTCCAACCGCCAAAGGGCTGAAACGATACACTCCCCGAAGTGAGCCCTACTCGGAAGTCATAGCGGTGGTTGTTCCAGTCTATGCCCCAGCCGCGCAACCAGACGACATAGTTGCCCGTGCTCGGAGCGTAGACATGGTACGTGGCATCCGATATTTCCGCCGATAGGGCGCCCTCCAACGGTGATGACGCGAGGAGGGCCGACGGGATATGGATGTACCGGCAGCCCGAGGCGGTTGCGTCATAGCCCATGGCCACCGCGCCGTGAAGCGATCCCGCTTCGGCCTCGCGCTTGACCATGCCAGGGGCGGGCGTGGTGTTCGGCGTCGGTGTGGGGTGCACCTCATTGCAGGCTAGCCGGGCAAAGTTGCGACCAAACTCGGTGATCTGCAGCGTGTCGGGATCAAAGAGGTTGCCGTTCCAGCCGCCCACCCCGAGCACGCCCATGGGCGCGTTCAGGCTGAACCAGTTCCACCGCTGCACGAGCCGATACTCGTCCGCGGGCATGCCCAAGTCCGGGTCCTTGGCGTGCATCAGATAGGTGAATGTGGCATCCATGAACTGGTTCACGCGGTCCACGGTAAAGCCGTCGTGCTCGGGCTGCATCATGCCGTACTCGGAGATGATCAAGGGCTTGTGCTGCTGGCCGTGATCCTTCATCCATTGGCGCATGCGCTCGACGAACTCGCGAAAGATCTCCGGATCGTCCACGTTCCCGAGGTGGAGACGGGTCCGGCCCCAAGCTAGGCTCGGGTCACAATCGAGTGGGAGGTATCCGCCGCTGTCGGGCTCTTCCCAGATGATCTGGTTATGCATGTTCCAGACGTCCACCGGCATCGTCTGCCCGCCGTTCTGGGCGCGATAGGCATCCCAGACCTTGGTCAGCCACTGCATGCGGATAGGCGACCCCTGGATGATCGGGCCGTTCGCGATCTGGGCGGACGCATCCCTGGCCTTGATCCGGTCGTAAAAGATCTTGTAGACCCGCGCATAGCTGGCCGGCGCCAGCCCATCGCACGACGGCTCGATCGGCGAGCCGTCGGGCTCGTTGCCGATCTGCCAGACAGAGCCCGGGTTGGCGTCTATCTGGCTGTAGAGGCTCTGCCACGGATAGGCTTCCGGGTTGTCCGGGTTGAAGAACTTGGGCCCCACGCGCAGGGACTGCACGTACTCGATCCCGGCCGGGCGGGCTGGGTGCAGGGTGTTTCCCCAATCATGGTACCAGCCGCCGCAGAGCTGGGCGACGTCGTACTGGTCCACAGAGCCCGTCGCCAGGTCGCACCCATATCCGGCGCGCCACTGATGCGAGTACGGGGGATAGCCGAGCATCACCGTGGAGATGCCGAGCCCGTCCGCGCTCGCGCCGCTGGATGGCGCCGCCGGCTCCGCGAGCAGAGCGCCGCCGCCGACCACGAGCAGACTCGCCAGTGCCAGCGCGAGCAGGGACGCTCTCGCGGCGCGGGGGCTGCCGCGACGACGGGTTCGCCGGGTCGCAACGGGGGCTTGGCTTGATGGGCCGGATCTGGTCATCTCGATGTCCTGAGCGCACGCCTCAGATAGGCGTGGCGCGCGCCTATGGGGCAGCTCTGCTGGCGACGAACGGCAGCGCGATGGCCCCAATGGCATAGTTCCCAAAGGAGACTTTCTCCACACTGCCGCCGACGCAGATTCTCAGCTCGGTCGGCGTGCTCGCGCGATACCCCCACGGAACGCGCTGCTTCACCCGATAGCAGCCGTCGGAGAGACCTTCCCACGCCAGGGCGCCATCCGCGCCCGTGACGCGACTCTGCAGCAGCGCTCCGCCGTTGTTCAGCAGGTCCACGGTCATGCCCGGCAGGCCGTCCTCCCCCGGATCC
>Ga0194125_10012266_pt1 | contig 11331 bp, 8 predicted proteins | sample TA2KigC250mmetaG_FD_148626 | JGI IMG/M metagenome (GOLD analysis project Ga0194125, IMG submission 148626) | Freshwater microbial communities from Lake Tanganyika, Tanzania - TA2015034 Kigoma Deep Cast 250m | ecosystem: Environmental > Aquatic > Freshwater > Lake | place: Tanzania: Lake... | reverse complement strand
AAAACTTGCTGATATGGATTTAAAAACAGCTGAGTATTTAAAAAATATGAAGCCGCTTCCAATAGAGATTATTTGCTACCATTGCCAGCAATCTGCTGAAAAATATCTTAAAGGATACCTGGTCTTTCGCGGAACAGCTCCTCCGAAAATGCATGATTTGGATGAATTATGTAAACTTTGCTCTAAGTATTCTATTAAATTTAACAGTATTGCAGACCAGTGTTCCGATCTAACTGCATATGGTGTTCAGCCTAGATATCCAACAGAACTGATATTAGATGAAGAAGATATGTGTCAAGCTTTAAAAAGTGCAAATGAAGTTAAGGATTTTGTGGTTGCTATAATGCAGGAAAAAATGGAACAAGAAAAAAACAGTTTGAATCAAAATCATAAAATAAAGGAATAATGATTGCAGTAATCTTTATACTGCTTCAGCACTTAAAGCATAAAATTCTACTTAATTTTACATTCCTGCAATGCTTGCAAAGTTTTTAAGTATCTGCAGTCCGCTTCTGCTGCTTTTTTCAGGGTGAAACTGAAGACCATATATATTCTTATACTCAATGCTTGACACAATATTGACTCCATATTCAGTTAAGCTGCTTACCAGGCTTTCATCATCACAAACAACATGATAGGAATGTACAAAGTAAAAGCTTTCACCATCTTTTATATCCTTAAAAAGCAGGCTTTTTACCTTAGCTATTTTAATCTTATTCCATCCCATATGCGGGATTTTTACACCAGGAAGAATTCTTTCAACGCTGCCTTTGAAAATCCCGAGACCGTCACTTATCCCGCCTTCCTTACCGTATTCAAATAAGACCTGAAGTCCTATGCAGATACCAAGGAAAGGCTTACCGCTTCCAGTTACCTCAATTACTGAATCATATAATTTTAACTGCTTTAAATTATTCACAGCATCCTGAAAAGCTCCAACCCCGGGAAGAACGACAGCTTCTGCCTTTCTTATTACACTAGGACTTGATGTAACCTTAACCTGAGCACCTATAATCTTAAAAGCATTCTCAACACTTTTGATATTACCCATATTATAATTAATTATTGCTATGTACATATTGATATGCCTTTATCTTCTATAATCTACACAGTTAAAACTTTTATGAAAAGATTAGCTTTTATTCAAGATTTCTGTGCATCTGCAAATCTAAATTAATACATTTAGATACACTAAGTGCACTATAAAATAAATACTAAGACGTATAATATACAGCAGATATCCACGCAATAAAGTGCATGGCACTTACTTAAATTCAAGATTTACTTGTAATACACACATTCACCCACGTACTGAAGTGCATGAAATTCTGCCCTTACAGCTTTTTAGAATTAGACACTCAGATGGCACCTTTAGTTGAAGGAACTGAATTATCTCCTGTAATTCTTGTGGCATTCTTTAATGCAATCCCGAAAGCCTTAAACACTGCCTCGATAATATGGTGTGAGTTAATTCCAACATTTTTATTTATATGAAGATTTATGGAAGCATTTGAAACAAGAGCCCTGAAAAAATCTTCCACAAGATTTGTGCTCATATTTTCAATTTTTTCATTCAGCATATCCACATTAAACCTTAAATAAGCCCTGCCTCCCAGATCAAGGGAGACAACAACTTCAGCTTCATCCATTGGAATTGCCATAAAACCAAATCTTGCTATGCCCCTTTTATCCTCAGTACAATTAAAAATTGCCTGACCCAGACAAATTCCCAGATCCTCTATCAGGTGGTGGGGGTCAACACTTACATCTCCTGAAGCCTTGATTTTTAAATCAAAATTTCCATGTTTTGCAAAACTCTCAAGTACATGACTTAAAAAAGAAACAGGGGTTTCAATTTCTGCAGAACCCTTCCCGTCCAAATTCAGCTCAAGCTCTATTTCAGTTTCTTTTGTTTTTCTGCTTATAATTTTTTTTCTTTCCATTATCTTACCCATGAGCTCATTTTTTTATTTTCAGTTAGCATCTCCAATTTCGTGTTTAAAAATAACTTATTGAAATAATCCACCCGTTGACCCTTAAAGTCTTGTTTTATTACAATCACGAAATTAGAAAAGCTTCCTTATTTTGATTTTATCTTTACTTCTGCTTTATATTTTACTTTTATATTTTATATTTTTTTTAAAACCTATTTCTTACTTCTTTTTTAAAACCTATTTCTTACCGCTTTCTGACACGACTGATTTTATATTATTTACAAAATAATTTATTCTATTGAATTTTAGCCTGTAGGCAATTGTATTTGAAATCAGTCTTGTTGTGGAAATTAATACTTCTTCCAATTCAATAAGATTATTCTCTTCAATAGTTTTTCCGGTTGCAGTAATATCAAGTATTTCATCTGCAATTCCAAGAACCGGAGCAAGCTCTAAGGAACCATGCAGCTTTATTATCTCAACCTGCATTCCTTTATTATCAAAATATTTTTTTGCAATGTTTGGATACTTTGTTGCAATTTTTATTGAGCCGAAGTGCTCATACTTTTCTTTTACTTTATTAATACAACTTACATGTGCTGCAGTGATAACCCTGCATTTCCCATTTCTTAAATCCAAAAGCTCAAGCACATCACTTTCAAGTTCGGCAAGAACATCCTTTCCTGAAAAGCCAATATCACAGGCTCCGTTTTCAACATATACAGGTACATCCATTGGTCTTGAAATTACATATCTTAGCCTGTCTTTTGGAGAGACTGTGAAAAGTTTTCTTGTATCTTCAAAAAGACCTCCGGTCTGGTAACCTGCTTCGTTTAGCACATTTATACAGGTGTCAAACAAATAACCTTTGGGTAATGCTATGCTTAAGTCAAAACTATCATCATTTCTGCTGTATGCACTCTTCAATTTTTACAATCCTTTTTATTTTTTTTATTATATCCGTTATTTCTACAGTAGATTTCTTAAAATCAGGTCTATATATGCTGACTGCTTTGCTTGCAGCAGCGAGACTTTCGAGATCGGAATCATCATCAAAAAATAGCTCAACAATTAACCCGTTGCCTTTAAGCTTTTCAGCAAGTTTTATCATGTCCAGTATCCCGGAAGAAGGCCCGAAAAGAAAAACTCTTTCTGCATTTTTAAATTTAATAACAGCAGGCTTATCAAGAGCCTTATGCAAAAGGTCAACATCAAGCGCAAAACCTGTTGCAGGAACATCAAGTCCAAATTTCTTTATCAGTCCATCATATCTTCCGCCACTGCCGATAAGCTCCGTTATTTTAGGACAGTATGCTTCAAATATTAACCCTGAATAATAATTGAACTGCCTCATAATACTGAAATCAACAATTAAATATTCAGAAAAACCGAGCTCTTCAAGAACACCGTACACACCTTTCAGGTAATTAAAACTATCATAGACTTTTTTTAGCTTTATTTCTGAAATTATCCTGTGGAAAATTTTAATATTTTCAACCGGCTCCATTAATTTTAAAAATACATCCGCCTTTTTTTTATCTCTTTGCGTTAAGAAATCTTTAATTGATACAAGGTCACTGGATATTAAATTATCTCTTAAAAATTCCATTCCATCCTGGTCAAGCTCAAACCATTCAGCCAGCCCCTCCAGTAGCCTTATATGGCCTATTCCGATCTTAAAACCCTTTACCGAAAGTTTTTGCAGTATCTTTATCAGAATACTCAACACTTCCACATCTGCTGCCTGACTTTCTGCACCTATGAATTCAAGTCCAGCCTGCTCTAAAACCCTTTTTTCGCCTTTTTGAAAACCTGACTGCCTGAATGAATTTGCAAAATAATAAAATCTTGCAGGAAGCTGACCGGATTTTAATCTCATACCTGAAAGCCTTGCAATCGGTATGGTCATATCTGCTCTAAGTGAAACAAGATTTCCATCATTGTCAAAAAAGCTTATGAGCTTATCCTTCCAGTTTTTTCCAACCCCTGCAGATATATTTTTGGTGTATTCAAAAACGGGAGTTTTAACCTCCCCGTAACCCCATTGCACAAACTCACGCCTTATTGTATCTTCTATACATCTTCTTTCACTGACTTCTAAAGGAAAGATATCCCTGAAACCAAATGGAAGCCGCAGAATTAAATTTTCATTTCTATCCTTAAACATAGAAAAGTATTATATAAGTTTTTTAAACTTTTATCGAGTATTATAAAGTGTTAATTTATATCAGGAAGAGTCTCCCAGGTTATCTTATCTTCAAAACTTTTTTTTAGCTGTTCAAAAAAAGAACCTGTCAGACTTATACTAAATTTTTCAGGGAAGCTGTAAATCTTCTCGACAGCAGAGGTGCCCCCATCTAATACATTTAATTCAATAAATATATCGCCCGGATTTCTCTTTATTATTTCATAAAGCTTATTTATAGTTTGTTTGCTGACATCGCTTTTTTCAATTTTTATTATAATTTTTCTAAAATCAGATTTTCCGTTTATTCCTGAACTGCCTGAATGCACTTTATTTTTTATAAGATTTTTACTGTAAAAATCATCCATTTTATCAGCATAACTGTTTACATAACCTGCATCAATGCTTTTTATAAAATCAGCCTCTCCGCCGGCTCCATATTTTTCATTTAAATCTTCTTTTAAAACTATATTTTCTGACTCTATATTTTCTGCCTTATAGTAAGGTTCATTTATAACATTTTCCCTCAATATGCTGCTTTTATGGTCTTTAATATCCTCAATTTCTGTTGCAATAAGCTTTATCTGGTCTTCTTTTTTATCAAGCTTACCCTTTACTTTAACTATCCTGTCTTCAGTTATTATTGACCTGTACTTTTCAAGCACAGTCGGAAAAACAATTACTTCTATATTATCCGTAAGGTCTTCAAGCGTTAAAAAATACATTGCCTGACTGCTTTTTGTTAAAATTTGTTTAATGGTGGAAATAACACCTGCAATCAGCTGTGTTGACTTATCATCTTCATCGTAAAGACTTTCGACGGTCTTAAATCCGCTTAAAATATCCTGGTATTCTGCAAGCGGATGACCTGAAATGTATAATCCAAGCATTTCCTTCTCAAAATTTAAAAGTTCTTTTGCAGAAAACTCATTCAGAGTATCTGCAGTCTGGTTGCTGCCATGGTATAAGATATTTCCTGAAATAATATTTTCCTGAAAATTTTCACTCTCATCAAAAAGAGAGAATTGACCCGACTCTTTACTTCTTTTAATCTTGGCTGCTTCTTCTGTTATTTTTTCAAAATTTTCAAGGAGGTATTTTCTGCTCTGATTCAGCAAATCAAATACACCTGCTTTTATAAGGCTTTCAATTGTTTTTTTATTCAGCACACCGATGCTCACCCTGATGCAGAAATCTTCAAAACTCTTAAATCTTCCATTTTTCCGTTCCTGTACTATTGAAGAGATCACATTTGAGCCAACATTTTTAATTGCTGAAAGTCCGAATCTTATAGAATTTCCAACAACTGTAAAATCTGCATAACTCTCGTTTATATCAGGCGGAAGTACCATAATTCCCATTCGCCTTGCTTCATTTATATACTGGGCAACTTTTTCCTGGCTTCCCATTCTGATGCTTAAAAGTGCAGCCATAAACTCAACAGGAAAATTAGCTTTAAGATAAGCAGTCTGGTAAGAAATCATTGCATAAGCTGCACTGTGAGACTTGTTAAACCCATATTCTGCAAAATGAGTAATGAGCTCAAACAGTTTTCCTGCAGTTGTTTCATCAATGATTCCAGTTTTTTTTGCTCCTTCAAAAAATTTATTTTTCTGCTTCTTCATAACATCGCGCTTTTTCTTGCTTATTGCATCCCTTAAAATATCAGCTTCCGACATTGAAAACCCTGCAAGCTTTGATGCAATGAGCATTATCTGTTCCTGGTAGAGTATAATTCCATAAGTCTCTTTTAAAATTGATTCCAGGCTAAAATGAAGATATGCAATTTTTTTATTCTTATTTTTCGCTTCAATAAAGTCCTTTACCATTCCGCTTTGAAGGGGACCGGGTCTGAATAATGCAAGAGTGGCAATTATATCTTCAAATCTTGAAGGTTTTAAATTAATAATCAGCTCCCTCATTCCTGAACTTTCAAGCTGAAATACACCAAGACAGTCTCCATTACAAAGCATTTTATATGTTTTTTTATCATCAAGATCTATATTATCAATATCTATATCCATGCCTCTTGATTTTTTAACAAGAAATACAGTCCTGTCTATCAGTGACAGGGTCTTGAGTCCTAAAAAATCCATTTTAAGAAGCCCTATATCCTGAATATCCTCCATTTTGTACTGGGTTTTTATATCTCCGCTTTTTTCATCCCTCTGAATTGGGGTGTAACTGAAAAGCTCTTCAGCAGAAACAACAACACCGGCAGCATGGATGGAATGCTGTCTTGCTTTACCTTCGAGCGATTTGGCAGTGTCTATAATTTCTTTAACTTTTTTATTGGTATTGTACAGCTCCTGAAGTTCAGAAACTATTGAAAGTGAATTATCAATTGTTATATTAAGTTCCATAGGGACAAGTTTAGCAATCCTGTCAACCTCAGAATAGGAAACTTCAAGAACCCTTCCTGCATCTCTTATTGCCTGTCTTGCAGCCATAGTTCCAAAGGTTATTAGCTGGGCAACACGATTTACACCATATTTTTCGGTAACATATTTAATTATCTGTTCCCTTTTTTCATCACAAAAATCGATATCAATATCGGGCAAATTTTTTCTCTCATCATTCAAAAATCTTTCAAAAAGAAGGTTGTATTTCAACGGCTCAATGTCTGTGATGTCAAGAAGATATGATATTATGCTTCCTGCTGCAGAGCCTCTTCCGGGACCAACTCTTATATTATTGTTTTTTGCAAACTTCACTAAATCCCATACTATCAGAAAATACTCAGCAAAACCCATTTTCCTGATAACTTCCAGTTCTCTTTTAATCCTGCTTTCTGTATCCCTGCCTATCTGCCTGTATTTTCTCTTTGCACCCTCAAGGCATAAGCTTTCCAGAAAATCATCCGGATTTATATTATCCGGAACTTTAAAAGGTGGGATAAGGCCTAAATTAAAATCAATATCAAGGCTGCATCTATCTGCTATTTCAACAGTATTTTGTACAGCTTCCGGATAATCAGCAAACAGCTCAGACATCTGGTCAAAGTTCTTGAAATAATACTCTGTTGTTCTTGGAAAAAAACCGCTTTTTTCAGACTTTTCCACTTCAATTTCTCTGTCTTGAAGCTCGTGCTCTGCAAGCTTTAAAATGATTTTATTAATTGTCTCTTCCACGTCATCTTCCGAAGAGAAATCGTCACAATATTTTCTAAAATCTCCAATTGTTGCACCCGCCTGTATACAGAGAAGAATGAAGTGATATTTAAAATCTTCCCTGTTTAAATAATGGACATCATTTGTGCATACTAAAGGAACATTGTGGGATTTTGAAAGTTCGTATATGGCACTGTTTATTTCTCTGTGCTTCTGTATACCAAAATTTGTTAATTCAAGATAAAAGTTTTCCTTTCCAAATATGCCAAGATATTCTTCAAGTGTTTTTTTGGCTTCATCCACTTTTCCAGCCTGTATCAGGCTCGGTATTCTTCCACTGCAGCAACCGCTTAACGCTATTATGCCTTCACTGTATTGACTTAAAAGCTCGGCATCAATGCGCGGTTTATAGTAAAATCCTTCAAGAAAACCGAGACTTACAAGCCTCATTAAATTCTGGTAACCCTTTTTATTTTTAACTAGCAGTGTAAGATGGTTGTATATATCTTCTTTTACATCTTTATTTACCTTTTTAATCCATCTGCTCTCGGGTGCCTGATACACCTCACAACCAATTATGGGTTTTATACCAGCTTTTTTTGCGGATTTATAAAATTCTATAACACCATACATATTTCCATGGTCTGTTATTGCAACAGCAGGCATTTCAAATTCAACAGCTTTCTGAATTAAATCATTAATTTTTAACAGACCATCCAATAAAGAGTATTCAGTGTGAACATGTAGATGAGCGAAATTCTTTTTCATGAACTAAGAATAATAAAAACTTGCTAAATAAAAAAGATTTTAATTGCTTTTTACTGCCTATATTATAACTTAAAAGAAGAATAACTTGTATGAAAAATAATATTTATTTTCCAGATTAACCAGCGAAATTTTTTAAACTGACAAAGAATTATTTATCCCAAATATTAGAATAGTCATGGCAGTCATAAATTTTTTATATAACAAACAGGATTAAAACAGGAATTTCAGCACAGTCTCAGTCTCTCTGCTGGATTGCCATTGTTATCCTTTTAATTATATTAAAACTTATTTCTGCAGGTTGCTGATATTACCCCCGGCATTTTATCAAGAATTTTAAAAAAGCCTTAGGTTTTATATCTAAAGGTTCTTTTTCCAGCCATGACCATATCTTGCTCTTCTGCATTGCCTGCTTTGCAAAATCATTCTTTCACCGATATTGACAATTTCAGAACTGCCGCAATTTGGGCATTCAATATCAGGGCTTGTAAATTTTTCTATATTCCAAAAATAACCGCACACCCTGCACTGATAACTGTTTCCTAAAAAATTAAAGTCTCCGCCCTCAATCCTTAAAGCTTTGCCGTTAATTATAGCATCACTTATTTTATTATGAGCACTTTCAAGCAGTCTTGTAAAAGTTGGCCTGGATATATTCATTTTTTCTGCAGCTTCTTCATGCTTGAGTTTTTCATAATCTGCAAGCCTTATTGCTTCATACTCATCCACAGTTACAAACACAGTATTAAGGCTATGCATTGGAATACCATGCGGTTTAAAATATTGCACATTTGGAGGATAAAGCACATCTCTTTTTTTTCTTGGTTTCATATGAAAATTTTTAAATCACTTATTAAAAATAAGTCAATTATAAAGAATTTTTTCAATTCTTTCCCAGAGTTGTTTAATATCTTTAGCAGCAGGACTTTTTAAATCATCGATTATGAATTTTTTCTGAGCAAGCATTTTAGGAACATTTTCATCATAAGAGATACTGCCTATGACATCTATATTATTTAATGAGCAGAATTTTTCAATTTCAGCAGTATTTGCAGTATTAATATCATATTTATTGACAGACACAAATGTTTTTATATTAAAAAATTTTGCAACTTCATAGATCTTTTTAAAATCACTTATTCCGCTAAGTGTGGGTTCAGTCACTATCAGGGCATAGTCCACTCCGTTAAGTGAAGCAATTACAGGACATCCTATACCGGGCGCACCATCTATTATGATTAATTTTTTATTCTGGCTGTAGGCTATATCTTCTGCAGCATTTCGCACCCTGGTTACAAGAAGCCCTGAGTTTTCAGCAGCAGGATTCAGCCTTGCATGAACAATTTTACAGTAATCTGTATTTGATATATAAAACTCTCCCTGTTTTTCTTTAACAAGTTCAATTGCGCCCACAGGGCAGATATATTCACATACGCTGCATCCTTCGCATTTTAAAGTGTCTATTTTTATATCTGCTGTTGAATCAGATATTGCATCAAACCTGCAAAGCTCCTCACATTTGCCGCAGCTTATACATGTATTATTGACTTTTGCAACTGCACCGCCTATGAAATCCTCTTTCTTTTCAATTTTAGGTTCAAGAAGTATGTGAAGATTTGCAGCATCAACATCTGCATCAACTGCTATATGCTCATGTGCCAGCTTTATAAAACATGATGCAATGGTGGTTTTACCTGTTCCGCCTTTGCCGCTTATTACTGTAATCTGCTTCATTAATAAATCCTTTTAAATCTTTAGTATGCTAAACTTTCTATTTCTTTTAATATACTTTCAAACTTTGAACAATAGGATGGATTATAGTCAATCAGTGTTCCACCACCTGAATAGCATTTTGCGATTGCAATGTCATTTGGTATCTTTATATGTATTTTAATATTCTTATCCCTGCAGTAGTCAGAAATACCTGAGTCCCCTATGCCATCCCTGTTTATTATAACCCCGTAAGATATCTTCAATCTATCAAGCACTTCCATGGAAAGCAATAAGTCATTAAAGCCATAAGGAGTAGGTTCTGTCACAAGGATACAATAATCACTGTTTTTTACTGCCATTACCATACTGCATGAGTTTCCGGGTGGAGCATCAATAATGACCAGACCTTCGCTGTTAAGCATTTTTTCAAGCTCACCCTGTATCGTTGTTGTCCTCATGGAACCGGGTATTAGGTTACCTTTCAGAAAGTCTATTCCGGGAGCAATAAAGCCCTTGGAAACCTCTCCAACTTCAATATCTTTTTCACGTACAGCCCCTTCAGGGCCAACAAGTATACATCCACCGCAGCCATGGCATAGCTCGGGAAAGAATACTACCTCACTGCCAATAACAGCAAGTGCATTATATTGACAGAACTCAACACACTTTGAAAAATCTTTGCCTGTTTCTGTTAGAAAATAAGGATGCTTGATTGTCACTTTTTTTATATTTTTTATTTCAGGCTTTAAAAAAATATCTGCATTTGGAGCCTCCACATCATAATCAATAAACTGACAGTATCCGGCTGCAAGTGCGACTGCAACTGCAACTGTGGTTTTTCCTGTTCCGCCTTTACCGCTTGCCACTGAGATTATCAAACCTTTCATGCCTCCTTTAAGCTATGTATTTAGTTATCCGTTTATTTAACTCACCAGAATATAAAGCACAATACAATTACGGTCTTAATTTACGAGTAAAATATATATTAATCAAACATATAAACTGAGTCCATAACGTCTTTTAAAATCTTTTTAATTATTTCTGCCCATTCCATAATGAGACTGCACATCAGGGTCAGAAGTCTCAGTCAGCTGACCGCTTTTATATTTCTCAATTGCTTCTTTTACTGTTCCAGTAACTCCTGAATAAGTTTTTATGCCGGCTGTCTGAAGAACTCTGAAAGCATTTGGCCCAAAATTACCCGAAAGGACAGCTTCAACACCTTTAGACACTATCAATTGACCTGACTGTATGCCTGCCCCGCCCATTGCCTGGCGGCTTGTATTTTCAATAGATTCAAAAGTGTCACTGCCTGTATCATATATAATGAAATATGGGCACCTTCCAAATCTTGGATCGACATTTGAATCAAGAGACGAACCGGCAGATGTAATGCATATTTTCATCGCTTTTCCTTTCTTTTTGCTTTTCTTATAGTCTATTTGATAATTAATAATTCTTTCCCCGCATTCAGGGCACTTTATTTTACTGATTGCACCAAAACCTTTTTCCTGTTGTTTCATATCTAAGTCATCTTTTTTTACATAATAATGGTGCTTTCCCTTTAAACATTGTTTTTTAACTACCCTTTTTGAAGGTATATAATTTCCACCTTCCACTTTTA
>Ga0194125_10012265_pt1 | contig 11332 bp, 9 predicted proteins | sample TA2KigC250mmetaG_FD_148626 | JGI IMG/M metagenome (GOLD analysis project Ga0194125, IMG submission 148626) | Freshwater microbial communities from Lake Tanganyika, Tanzania - TA2015034 Kigoma Deep Cast 250m | ecosystem: Environmental > Aquatic > Freshwater > Lake | place: Tanzania: Lake... | reverse complement strand
AATAAAATAATCTCCAATCCTTTTCCGTTCAAATAATTCTTTAGGCGTAAATACCAATGGCTGGACCGGCAGATTACGATGCGGCGAAAAGACAATCCGAGCCGCCTCAACATTGCGCTCGAATCTGTTCTTTGTCGTCTCCTTCACTATGAACAGGTCTATATCGCTGTGCCGGGTCGGATTGCCGTAAGCATACGAGCCGTAGAGGATAATCAACTCCGGCTGGTATTCGCGCACCAGGATATCGACCACTTCGCGCAGGATAGGCTCGATATCGGCGCGGGTGCGGGTGTCGGTTTCAGTCATTTGTATCACTCTTCAGCATATTCATCAACCGGTCACCCTTTTCAATCAGCGCCTTCATTTCCTCGACCGATATATCCAACCTTCTTATAGGCGGATAGCGGTCTGTAACATAGAATCGTGAGACTATCCGACCATAAGGAATAAACTCCCTAAATCGACTGTCTCTCTGCGCGGCTTGATCAAGCAGCAGTTCGAGGTCGTGAGTTTTAACCAGTTCCCAACCGCGGGCGATAAGCCAGCCTTTGAGGCTCTTCTCAATTGCTTGTTGTAGTAGTAATCCAATCCGCGAAGCTGTCCCATTAGCATTGAATAGCAATTTCGCATTCAGCATATCGAGGTTGGCTTCTTCAAACCAGGCGGACTGCAACGGGCTCATAATGCCTCACTCTTTCGTATAGTTTCTCGCCTTTATTAAGGACAAGCCGGATAAAAGGGTCTTTCAAGGACAAACGCTCCTCTAATTCAGACGGAGCAAATACCTCCGGCTGGATGGAAATATCCCGTCCCGGTTTGTAGATTAGCGTTTTGACCGTTACAAACCGCATCAAATCGTCCTCTTTAGTCTCCTTCACGATGAGCAGATCTATATCACTATGCCGGGTTGGATTGCCGTAGGCATAGGAACCGTATAGAATTATCAATTCCGGCTGGTATTCGCGCACCAGGATATCGACTACTTCGCGCAGGATAGGCTCGATGTCGGCGCGGGTGCGGGTATCGCTTTGATGTGTCGAGAAGTCGGTTGCCATCGAGTGTTATTGGCCTAAATCGAAATCGTCCACCCGCCTTACGCCGTTAAACCAATTCCGCTCGACGGGCGCGCGCGGCAAAGCCTGATGATGCTGCAGCGTATCCAAAATCACTTCATCCACCCAGCAATTAGAGATTTCCGCGTCGATATAAGCAATAAATAGTATGAAACGATTATCCGGATGGTCGTTTCTTTGCAATTGAAGATTTTCGACCCTAAGCGCATTATTAATATAAAGACTATAGGTTTGGGTTTCCATCGAAAAAACGACTTCTATATCCAGCCACTCATTGGAATTGTATTGTCCGCAACTCTGAAAATTATTGGCATCGCGTGCATAAACATATCTATCCGCCCTAAATATTATATTGAAAGTGGTCCAAAGCCTTCCGTCCCCGCCTAAGACGCCAAAAGTTCCTCCCTCGTCCAATCTTATAAAGAACTGCAAAGTCCCCTGCGCCATTGGCGTATGCTGTAAATCCAAGACGCAAAAATTAGCGCCGTCATCCGGGTCGTGAAATTGGACGCTTTGACCGCCGGCGGGATTAGACATTTCATCGGAAACCCGCACCCATGATGTTCCTCCGGTGGTGTCCTGCCATTCACCGCCGGGAGGCTGTCCGACCTCATAATCCTCAAAGCCGTCGTAAAAGACATAGGTATTTTCAATGAACGCCCAAACCAGATTGCTATAGCCTGATTGGCGGTTGACATCGATGGCTTTCACCCGGTAGCCATACATTCGCTCAATTTCGATTTCGGAGTCAATAAAGGATGTGTGATTTCGCGGTGTTGTTCCGATTATTTCAAAGTCAGGCGCTTGACCTTGTTCCCAGGGGCTGCGCTCAATCACAAATTCCAATTCATCGTCTGAATTATCCCGCCAGTTGAGCCGCACCGTGCGTCCTGAAACCGCGGCTGTCAAATTCGACGGCGCCCGGATAGTATCACGCGACGTTATCACCACCGCTTCGTTCGACCAAATCGAGCGATAAACCGAATCCCGGACCCAGACAAACGATTGCAGCCGGTATGCGAACGTTGTCGTATGAGTCAGCCCCGTGTCGATAAAGGTCGTATCGTTGGCCGTGATATCCCTCACTGCCGCCCACTGGCCGTCCGGCAGTATCTTGCGCTCGAGTGTGAAGCCCGATTCGTCGTTAGAATTGTCGCGCCAGGCTAAAAAGGCTGTCGTCTGGTTCAAAGCAATGCCGCGCAATTCAGACGGTGGGTTCGGCGCCGCATCGGGTAACACAACATAAAAAGTATTGGAGTAGTTCGACGCGCCGTATTGATTTGCCGCCAGCGCGCGATAGGCATAGATGCTGAGCGGCATTACATCGCGGTCGATATATTGGACATTATTCGCCGGCAGGATGGCGATGACCGCCCAATTGCCGTCATCGCCGGTCATCCGCTCAAGGCGGAACTCGGTCTCATTAGTCGAATTATCGCGCCATGTAAGCACAACTGAACTGTAACCCTGTGCCGTTCCGCGCATCTCCGATGGCGGCTGGGGAGGTCCGTCAGGCGTTGTGGCTTCGACGATATTGGAATAATCCGACCGGCCGTTTTCGTTATAAGCGCAGACTCTAAATTGATATCTTGTGCGCCAGTCTTGCGCATAGACGCGGCAAAGCGTAATTTCAGCCGCGACAGTATCGGAGAATGTCCAGTCGATACTTTCCCAGCGCTTCCATTCGACAATAAAACCTAATTCATTTGCGGAATTATCAGCCCAATTAAGCGTTATTTCGAGGCTGTTAGTTGTGTGGGCTTGAAGTCCGGTCGGCGCCGGCGGACGTAGAATCGAAGTTGTGGCTGAGGCTTCATTCGACCAAATCGAATACTGCCCTTCCTTTGCTGTGCGAATGTGATAGGAGTAAGTTGTGTTCGCCGTCAAGCCGATATCGGTGAAGGCGGTTGCATTCGGCAGTGGACGGGCTATCCGCTGGAACTCGCGGTTTAAGTTGTCTTTACGTTCAATCTCGAAGCCGTCTTCGACCGACGACCTGTCCTGCCAGTTCAACTGAATCGAAGTCTCCGAGGTGCGGACGGCGCGCAAGCCGGCCGGGGATTTCAGACCGGTCTGAGCCGACGCCGGAGCGCAGGGAGGGCTGCTGACTGTCGCCGTCAGCGTCGAAACACGGTAATGATAACGCGTCCATTCCGCCAGTCCGATGTCGGTGTAAAAAGTGTTGTTGGCTTGGTTTTGCGCGATTTCATTCCAGGTATCGCCGGCGCTGTTCAACCGCTCTATGCGGTAGCCGGTCTCGACCAAACTGTTATCCCGCCAGCCTAATCGCAGGCTCGAATCGGACCAGGTTTGCGCCAAGAGTTCACTCGGTGGATGCGGCGGCGTAGTTATATCCAGCGACTGGCTGAAAGCGCTGAGAATGGTATCCTTGACCGCGGCAACTTTATAGCGCCAGCGGGAGTATTCGGTTAAATTTGAATCGACGAATTCGCGCGCGTTAGCCGGCGTCCGTGCAATGATGTGAAAGATATCCTGTCCGCCGGATGCGCGCAGCGCCTGAAAGCCGGTTTCATCGTTGCTGTTATCCTGCCAGTTTAAACGCGCCGATGTAGCCGAGAGCGCTTCCAGTCCAGTCAGGGTCGGCGCGCTGGGCGGACGGATGGGCGTTAAAACAACGGCTTCGTTAGATGGAAAAGAACGTTCGTCGCCGCGCACGGCAAAGGCACGGTAGCGATAGCGCGTTCGCTCGATTAAAAGAACGCTGTCGAGAAAAGTCGTCGTATTGGCTGCAACCGGCGTGGACATACTGTAAGGCCCATCTCCGGCGGCGCGTTCAATAATGAAGCCGTCCTCGTCGCTGGAGTTATCGCTCCACGATAGGCTTATGAGGTTGAAAGAACGGGCTTCAGCTTGTAAATTAGTCGGCGGAAAAGGCGGCTCAGGCACGACCGGCGTCGGCGATTTATCTTCTTTGCCACAGGAGATAAGAACCAGCCCCAGCGCGGCGGCGATTAAGCGAAATCTGCACATAAATAGTCCTTTCATTAGATATGATGCTGATTAGTATTTGTGCATATCAGCCACAACAACAAACACTCCACAAGATATAATATATAATAGAATTTTCTTTATAAGTCAAATAGCTATCGGAATCCGCGCAATTAAATGTAAAGTTGTATTTGAATTGGTAGCGCATATAATCATCGTAATAAATAGAGCGATAATCGAAAAGCGCTTCATTATCGTTTTCCAGACTATCCGTGAATGCGAGAATGCCCGTCGTCAATTACGGCGAGTCAACAGCAGGCTGTTTAGTGTTCAGGTTCGAATTACCTATGTGCCGAGAACATTCAGAGTTCACCGCTATAACGTATTTATAAAAGCAGCCTATCGCACGCTGAAATGTGAACTCTGAACTAGCGCTCTGTCCCTTAAATAAATATCGGGTTATTTTCTCTTGGAGGGCGGATTTAAACCCGCTCTCCAAACACAAAGGCTCCAAGCACAAAGGCTCATAATAGATAATTAAGGGACAAAGCACTAGTGTCTCGTTGCAAAAGAAACTGGCATTATAGTATAGACAGGAGGACAGGCGTCCCTGCCTGTCCGCTTTGCAGCCAGATCTCCCGGGACAGGCAGGGACGCCTGTCCTCCTGTCCGATATACTGGAAGCCATTAATGCAAGTGAACACTAGTTAATTCAGGGACAGAACAATAGGATTCTCCAACGCACTAGTTGGATTGCCATGTTGGCAGATACACATACTTTTTTTGGCAAATATCGGACTGCAGACATAAATGTAAAAAAACTCGTGTAATTATCATTGCAGAGCGTGCCAACCTTGTATTGCTTGACTTGACAGCGTCTATTAGCGATATTCTAATATAAAACAAATCTTATTAACAAGGAATGTCAATGCATTATCGTTGGAAAACCGGAATGTTAGCATGGGTATTGTTTCGCCTCACCGGACTGGCTCTAATTTTGTACCTGTCTATGCATATCTGGGTTATCAGCAATCTGCACGACCGCGAGAAGTTTGACCTAGTGATGAACTTCCTCGGCTCGTGGCAGTTTAGATTATTAGAAATCGGCTTGTTCATCGCCGTAATTTATCACGCCCTAAACGGCGTCCGTATAATGATTGTCGATTTTTGGGGCGGCGCGGTTCATCAGGCGCGGATATTCTGGATCTTAGCCGTTATCGGTTTCATTCTCTTCATCGCCGGCGCTTATCCGATGTTCAAACACACCTTGCACTGGATGCAGTCGAGCAAGGGCATTGCGCGCCATACTACGCTTGTCGGCGCTCCGGCCGATAGTCCTTTTACTTTGGAGGCGCACAATGTTTAAACGCGAAATAGGTTTGCGCTCCGGCGGCGCTTTCAATTGGTTCTTCCAGCGCGTCACCGGCGCCGTGCTGTTGATTACGTTGCTCATTCACTTCTGGGCGCTGCACTTTTTTGGAACGCCGACCGGCGAAATAACTTATGAGTCGGTAATGCAACGTTTGCAGCATCCGCTTTGGCGCGGCATCGATATGCTGTTCCTGGTCGCAGCGCTTTTCCATGCAATGAATGGCTTGACCTTGTTAGCCAATGACTATGTTCGCGCTAAAGGCTGGCGCATCGCGATCATCGGCTCGCTGTGGGTAGCCGCGATATTCTACCTCATCGTCGGTTCGCTGACTATTTTAGGCTTGCCGGGAGGAAATATCTAATGGCTGATGTAATGCTTCACAAGTTCGATGCCGTGGTCATCGGATCCGGTTTGGCGGGTTTGCGCGCGGCACTGGAGTTGTCACGACGTTACAATACCGCCTGTATAAGTAAGGTCTTCCCGACGCGTTCACACTCCGGCGCGGCACAGGGCGGCATCGCTGCTTCGCTCGGCAACCTCGATGATGACCATTGGGAATATCATATGTTCGATACCGTCAAAGGTTCGGACTATTTAGGCGACCAGGACGCCATCGAGATCTTGGTGCGGGAAGCGCCGGATGTGGTCTATGACCTCGAACATCTCGGTGTGCCGTTTTCGCGCACGTCGAATGGACGCATCGCCCAGCGGATGTTCGGCGGGCACACCCTCAATCACGGCGAAAAACCAGCCCTGCGCGCCTGCTACTCGATGGACTATACCGGGCATGTGCTTCTGCATACGCTCTATGAGCAGTGTATAAAGCATCATACTCGTTTTTTCAGCGAGTTTCAAGCCTTAGCCCTCATAATCGAAGATGATATTTGCAAGGGCTGCGTGGCGTGGGATATCCATAGCGGAGGGCTGCACATCTTCCATTCGCGGGTTTTAGTGATGGGCACCGGCGGTTATGGACGGGCGTATAAAATCACATCCAACGCCCATGCCAACACCGGCGATGGACTGGGGCTTGTAATGCAGCAGGGCTTGCCGCTGCAAGATATGGAATTCGTCCAGTTCCATCCGACCGGACTCTGGAAACAAGGGATTTTAGTTACCGAAGGCGCACGCGGCGAAGGCGCATACATCAAGAATCGCCATGGTGAACGTTTTATGTCTAAATATACGCCCAAATTGATGGAACTCGCGCCGCGCGATATGGTCTCCCGTTCCATCCAGCAGGAAATCGACGAAGGTAATGGCATTGACGGACTTGACTATGTGCATCTCGACCTGACGCACATTCCAAAGGCGACTATCATTGAGCGTCTGCCGCAGATACATGATCTGGCATTCAATTTCGCTGGCGTGGACTGCTTCACTCAGCCCATTCCCATCCAGCCGACGGCGCACTATTCGATGGGCGGAATTCCCGTCGATAACGATTGCCATGTTGTGAAGAACGCTAAGAAGGTTACAATTCAGGGTCTCTACGCCGCCGGCGAATGTTCCTGCGTGTCGGTGCACGGCGCCAACCGGCTTGGCACGAATAGTCTGCTGGACGCAGTGTTGTTTGGGCGGCGCGCCGGACGCTCAGCGCTTGCCGACTTATCTTCTATCGAATGGAACGACCTGCCGGACGATCCTAGGCGGTTCGCCCAAGCCGAAGTCGATTGGATACTGAACAACCGCGGCGACCAGCGTGTCGCTTACATCAAGCATGACCTGCAGGAATCGATGACCAAGCGCTGCGGCGTCTTCCGCACCGCCAAAGACCTGACCGACCAACTGACATTCGTGCGCGAATTGCAAGCCCGGTTCAAGAATATCAAAATAGACGACAAGGGGATGATTTTCAACACCGACCTGATGGAAGCCATTGAACTTGGGCATCTGTTGAAATTCGCTGAGTTGATTGTCGCCGGGGCGCTTGGACGGGAAGAATCCCGCGGCGCGCACTACCGCAAAGACTTCCCCAAGCGCGACGACGCCAACTGGCTTAAGCACACTTTAGCCTGGCGCAAGCCGGAAGGCGGCGTCGAGTTCGACTGGCGGCCGGTGGTGATTACGAAGTATGAACCAAAGGAGAGGGTATATTAACACAGGTATCAGAATTCCATAGATGAGCAGGCGACTATAATTTAAAACAGATTGACAATAAATGTGGACACAGATTAGAGTCGATACCGATAAATAAATATCGGGTTATTTTCTCTTGGAGGACGGGATTTATCCCGTCCCGCTTCGGGCGGATTGAAACCTGCCCTCCAAGCCCGAGACACTCTATTCTGCACCCATTAATATAATATCAAACTCTTTGACTTCTCCGATACGCAACGATGCGACCTGTTTGAGAAGATCTAATTTTTCGCCGTCAAGCGGGAGGATAGGCAACCATAGACTGCAAGTATCCGCAAAATAGTTTTGGTCAACAAGCCCTCAAACGGAGGTAACCGGTGTAGGCTAACTAATCTTTAGTGAAAAATCCATCAATATTGAATTCCACCTGCCTGATACTCGTCCGTCGTAGTGCAGGAAAATCGTTTATTTTGATATAAACAAAAAAAGTGTGATAAAACTCGCTTAAACTCTTGACATTTGCCGAGCCGTGCTTATCTTAAATCTAACACGATAATCTAAACCTAATTCACAATCTCAAAGGAGATTCCAATGGAAGAACAAGGCTACTGCGTCAAGTGCAAAGCGCAGCGCAAAATGGTCAAAGCCCAAAAGGTTACGATGAAGAATGGCCGCCCGGCGATGAAGGGCGTCTGCTCGGTCTGCGGCACCGGTATGTATAAGATTATGTCGTCTAAAAAGTAATCAACGGGTAATTTCCATCGTTCGCTACGAGAAATCGTAAAATCCAGCGGGATCCTTGACGACAGGGGTTCCGCTTTTTTTTGGCTTTGGGCTTTAGGCTTTGGGTTTTAGGTATTTAGATTCAAAATAATTTTCAATTTGATTGAAGTTAATTGAGGTAATTGCAAAAGTGTTGGATTTACTAACTGATGGCAAGGCGGACACCCTCGTCCGCCGCATTCTATGTTTGGTTTTCGGCGGACGAGGGCGTCCGCCTTGCTATGGTCTGAGTTTTCTGGATTAATCATCACTTTAGCAATTAGCTCAATTGTGTGTTTTTATTCTAATTGTATTGATGATGTAAGTCAGCACACGGAAGCGAGTTATTCTGAACGAAGTTAAAAATCTCATCAGCATAATTCCAGCGAAATGCTTCACTGCGTTCAATAAATCCATTGAGAGTGTTAACCTACTTGCCAATACAACTTCAGCCTAAAGCCTTATTACAGGACTAAAAACTATTCCTAACCACGACAAAATGGGCTTAGTCTTGCGCGTCAAAGGTAATTATGTGCGGGCGCTAGTCGACGCGCAGGTCGAATGGCTGGCTCTGCCGGGACGCTGGCGCTTGACTTCGTCCGGATCCAACCCTGTGGCGGTTGGCGATATAGTGGGGCTTGAGAATGCCGGGGATAGTTTCAAAATAGTTGATGCTAAGGCGCGCCGGAATAATTTCACCCGCCGGACGGCTGGCCCTAAGCCAGCGCCGCAGATTATTGCCGCCAACCTCGACTTGGTGGTAGTTGTCGCGGCGGCGCTCGCGCCAGCGACGCCTTTCGGTTTAATCGACCGCTTACTGGTAACCGCGGCGCTGGGTAATGCACCGGCGGCGCTGCTAATAAACAAAATTGATTTGGTTTTTAAGCATCAGTTGGAGATGTGGTTCGATAATTATCGCTGCGCCGCGTCGGAAATCCTATTCGCTTCAGCCCTAAGCGGCGAAGGTCTTGAGCGGTTGTATAATCTGATAGCCGGCAAAATTGTGCTTTTCGCCGGCGCTTCGGGCGTTGGTAAATCCACACTCGCCAACGCCCTCGACCCCAATCTGCATTTGCGCACGGCTGAAATATCCTCCGCTACCGGCAAGGGACGGCATACGACCAGCGCGGTCGAACTGCATCCGTTGCGCGGCGGCGGCTGGCTGGCCGACACACCCGGCTTGCGCGGATGCGCGCCTTGGGATTTGAACAGAGAGAATCTTCAGCAAGCCTTTCCGGAAATCGCCCGCCTGCGTCAATTCTGCGGTTTTCGCAATTGCCTCCACCGCTATGAAATCAACTGTGCGGTTCAAGCCGCCGCCGGCTCCCCCGACCTGCCGGGCGAAAGATACCGCAGTTATCTTAAATTACTAGCGGAAATAACTTGAATTAACATTAGGGCGTCATCGATTTTTCCACCAAATAACAAATAAAATCCATTTAATAATTCCAATCTAATCAACCTGCGCTATAACGCTTGCAGTTATCTATTCAAATGATTATATTTGAAAGTCGATTTGCAGCGTTCAAATTAAATCATTTATCCAACGCTGGCAGTAATTTAATACCACAAATATCCTACAATACCACGGAGGCAATCCTTCTATGAGCGTCAAACTATCAAACGGGAAACTTATTCCTATTGAAATGCACAAGGTTCGCATTGTGCAAAAGACCGAATTAACGCCTATAAAAAGACGGCTGCAAGCCATTGGCGCAGCGGGTTATAACACCTTTCTCCTGCCGACGCGTGAATTATTTCTCGATATGTTGACCGACAGCGGCACGAATGCGATGAGCGACAACCAGTTGGCGGCTATGATGGTGTCGGACGACGCCTACGCCGGCAGCGAGAGTTATTACAAATTAGCGGCTGCAGTGAAGGATGTCCTGCGTATGGACTGGACGATGCCGGTGCATCAGGGCCGCGCTGCCGAACATCTCTTGGCTAAGGTCTTCATCAAGCCGGGCGATGTAGTTTTGATGAACTATCATTTCACGACGACCAAAGTGCATTTCGAGCTCGCCGGTGCGACAGTGCTGGAAATCTACACCGACGAGATGCTGAAAACCGAAAGCAATCATCCCTTTAAAGGCAATCTCGACTTGCAGAAATTCGAGAATTGCATAAAGAAATATAGTGCGGATAAGATTTCCTTTGTGCGGATGGAAGCCACGACCAATCTAGTTGGCGGGCAGCCCTTCTCGATGGAAAATTTACGCGCTGTGCGCGAAATCGCCACCAAGCATAACATCAAATTGGTCTTCGATGGCAGTCTGCTGTCCGAAAATGCTTACTTCGTCAAACAGCGCGAAAAGGGTTATGAGAATAAATCCATTCAGGAAATCATCTGGGAGATGATGAGTCTGGCGGATATCTTCTATATGTCGGCGCGTAAAAGCACTTCGGTGCGCGGCGGTATGATATGCACCAATCACAAGAAGTATTACGACCTATTGCTAGATTGGCTGCCGGTTTATGAAGGCTTTTCGACTTACGGAGGTATGTCCACGAAGGAAATCGAAGCGATGACGGTGGGTTTGCGTGAGATGACGCAGCTCGAAGTCGCTGGCGCTGGACCGGATTTCATTAAATACTTCGTCGAGCGGATGGTTGAAGAGGGACTGCCGGCGGTTACGCCTCCGGGCGGTCTGGCAGCCCACCTCGACGCCAAGCGTTTCCTGCCGCATATTCCGCAGGAGGGCTATCAAGCCGGCGCCTTGACCGCGGCGATCTATCTGGCTTCCGGCGCTCGTTCGATGGAGCGCGGCACCGTCTCGATGGAACGCGCCCCGGACGGCACCGAAATGTATGCTGACCTCGAACTGGCACGTATGGCGTTGCCGCGCCGTGTCTATACTATGTCGCACATCGAATATATGGTGGACCGCTTGAAATGGCTCTATACGCACCGCGAATTAGTCGGCAAACTCAAGTTCGTCCACGAACCGCCGGTGCTGCGCTTCTTCTTCGGTAGGATGGAAGCGCTCGACGGCTGGGAAAAGAAATTGGTCGATGCGTTCATCGCCGACTTCGGCGAAAATTGCTAATTGCAACAACACGCGACCGGTCGTCTCCATTTAAAGGCAAAGGCACA
>Ga0194125_10012263_pt1 | contig 11333 bp, 11 predicted proteins | sample TA2KigC250mmetaG_FD_148626 | JGI IMG/M metagenome (GOLD analysis project Ga0194125, IMG submission 148626) | Freshwater microbial communities from Lake Tanganyika, Tanzania - TA2015034 Kigoma Deep Cast 250m | ecosystem: Environmental > Aquatic > Freshwater > Lake | place: Tanzania: Lake... | reverse complement strand
TATCATAAATTTTTCCAAAAAAATTTTATTTTTTTTCAATCCTTATATCGGAGTTCCAGTTAAAGTTCTGAAAAGGTCATAAAGTAGGTCAAAATGTCATTCTGAACACTGAGAGTATTATGCCGAATTTTTTTCGGCATCTCTTCAGGGCAGGCAGGCTCTCCCGATAGATGAGGGGAGTTTTTCATGAAAATTATTGATCTTTCCTTTAGTTGTTGGTATCGTATTTAAATAATAAACTCATGCCCACTCTGTCCAAACAGGATTGGGTAAGTTCTGGGCACGAATGGAGCCTTCTTTAAATAAATTGACCATCTCTGTAATTATACCGGTATACAATGGGGGCGAGGATTTCCGCAGATGCCTTGGAAGCTTAGGTGCGGCTGTTCCACCTCCCAATGAGGTCATTGTCGTCGGAGATGGCGATACGGATGGTTCCTGGCGTTTAGCCGAAGAGTTTGGATTTAAGGTATTAAGAAATCCTGTACGAAAAGGACCTGCCCATGCACGGAATCTTGGGGCGAAGATAGCCAGAGGAGATATCCTCTTTTTCATCGATGCGGATGTAGCCATCCCTCCTGACGCCATTGGGGAAATCATTGATGTCTTCCGGCGGGGAGCTGATTTAGCTGCTATCTTTGGGTTGTATGATGATCATCCAGATGCAGCCAATTTTCTTTCACAATACAAAAACCTGTTCCATCACTATATTCATCAGACAGCAAACGAGGAGGCTTCAACTTTTTGGGGGGCATGCGGGGCTGTGCGACAGGGTGTATTTATCGAAATCGGAGGTTTTGACGAACACTACCGCCGACCTTCTATGGAGGATGTAGAATTAGGCTATCGCCTTCGAAAAGCCGGTCATCGAATTCGACTCCACAAGGCACTCCAGGTTAAACACCTGAAGAAGTGGAATATGGTCTCGTTGATAAAAACTGACTTCTTTAATCGCGCTCTTCAATGGACCGATCTGATAATAAGTAGACGTTGGTTCATCAATGATCTCAATTTACGGGCTTCGAGCCGTATAAGCGTTGTATTGATCTATGGACTTATGATTGTTCTTTTCGGAGGAGCATGGTGGTCAGGCTCTTTTATCGTCGCCGGTATGCTTGGAGTCTCACTCCTCATACTCAATAGATCCCTTTACTTCTTCTTTCAGAAGAAAAAAGGGTTAAATTTCGCCTTAAAAACCATCCCTTGGCATTGGTTCTACTATTTCTATTGTGGTCTTGCCTTTCCTATTGGCATAGTCCGATACCTACTACATGGATTCAAGGCTTCTAAGTAAGGATTATATTGGGAAAGGTGTGAAAATTGGAAGTAGATGATCGTCATGCTATCATTATTGGTGCAGGGCCAGCAGGTCTGACAGCTGCTTATGAAATAGTGAAGCAAAATTTCCATCCCATTGTTCTCGAAAAAGGTAACAGGGTGGGTGGGTTAGCCCGTACTGAGGTCTATAGAGGTCTATGAAGGTTACCATTTTGATCTTGGTGGGCATCGCTTTTTCACGAAAATAAAGGAGATACAAAAACTATGGGAGGAGATTCTTAAAGAGGATTTTCTAAAGGTCCCTCGTCTTTCACGCATCTATCATCAGGGCCAGTTTTTCAACTATCCCCTCCCGACTATCTAATGCCTTTGGAAATCTTGGCCTCTTCGAAAGTATGCGGATCCTATTAAGCTATTTTAAATCCCAATTGTTGCCCTTTCCTAAAGAGGAAACCTTTGAACAGTGGATTATTAATCACTTTGGCTCACGGCTCTATGAAATATTTTTCAAGGGCTATACAGAAAAGGTTTGGGGTATCCCCTGCCATATGATCCAGGCTGGTTGGGCAGCCCAACGGGTTACGGGGCTTTCGTTATTTTCAACCGTCTCTAATGCCCTCTTTGGAGCCAATCATACAAAGACATTGATCAAAGAATTTCACTATCCAGTTTTGGGAGCAGGGATGATGTGGCGGTCTTTTCAAAACGCCATTGAAAATTTAGGTGGGGAGGTCCATCTCAATACTGAAGTGATTCGATTAAGACGTGAGGGTGATTCCATTAAAAATATCACTGCCCAAAAAGAGGGGAAGTTAATCGAAATAACCGGGAGACATTTCATCTCCACGATCCCCCTTTCTGAATTGATCACTCGTATAGAACCTTTACCGCCAGAGGAGGTGGTCTTCTCCGCTAAAGAATTGGCCTATCGAGCTTCAATACTTGTAGGGGTTATCATCAACTGTAAAGAGCTGTTCCCAGACCAGTGGATCTATGTTCATAGCCCAAAGTTCAAAGTGGGTCGCATCCAAAACTATAAGAATTGGAGCCCTGCCATGGTTCCCGTTTCCACTAAGACCAGTTTGGGAATGGAATATTTCTGTACCGAAGGGGATGAGATATGGGAATTGTCTGACGATGAACTTATTGATCTGGCGACTCAGGAACTGGTCGGTTTAAGATTGGTAGAGATGGGAGATGTGGAAGATGGAGTTGTGTTTCGGCAGCCTAAAGCCTATCCTGTTTATGATCTTGACTATCGCAAACATTTGGAGGTGATTCAAAACTTCATAAAGACAATTGGTAACCTCCAAACCGTAGGCCGCAATGGGCTGCACCGTTATAATAATCAGGACCACTCGATGCTGACAGGGATGTTGGCGGTTAGGCCCTTAGCGCCACAACATCGACAAAAAGTTGTCGATTTTCGAACAGGGAAATGGTAGGCGCAGCCTTTAGGCTGCGTGAGGAGCTCGAGTAGAGCATCTACCCTTTACGCAACCTGAAAGGTTGCGGCTACTACCAGAAAAAGCTGCCCCGAAGGGGCCACCTCTTCCGGGCGAAGTCCCGGAAGAGGCGTAGAAACTTATTGGGAGAAAATCACAATCTTTGGAACGTCAATCCCGAACAGTCTTATCATGAAACGTCTACCTTAAATTTGTGGAGGTCAAAGTAGATGCAAGGGCATTATTCGGGGAACACTTCTCCACTGGTTTCCGTGGTCATTTCAACGCGAAATCGCCCTCACTTAGGTGTTCGGGCTGTGAAAAGTGCCCTCATCCAGACTCTCAATGCGATTGAAGTCATTGTCATCATAGATGGCCCTGATGAAGAGACTCTCAAAGTTCTTCATCGGATCGAAGATATTAGATTGCGAGTAAAAATGTTGCCCATACGGGTTGGAGTAGGAGAGGCTCGTAATGTTGGAGTGAATGAGGCCCAGGGTAAATGGATAGCCTTATTAGATGATGACGATGAATGGCTTCCCCAGAAACTCAAAATTCAATTTCATACATTACAATATTCATCCTATCTTTTTCCAATAATTTCCTGCCGGTTTATCGCCCGGAGTGAAGAAGGAGACCTCATTTGGCCTTTAAGATATCCAAAACCAAATGAACCTCTGAGCGAATATCTATTTTGCCAGAGGGGCCTTTTTGGGGGTGAAGGATTTGTGGCCATGCCTTCCATCTTAACAATAAAAGAGATCTTACAACGGGTACCTTTCGAAAGGGGCCTTGGGCAACATCAAGATTGGGATTGGCTTCTTAGAGTGAATAACATAGAAGGGGTGGGTATTAAATTTGTTCCCGGAAATGAACCATTATTCATCTGCTATATGGAAGAGAATCGCACTAAGATGTGGAACACAACGGATTGGCATTATTCACTATCCTGGGCTAAAGCCCACAGGGACTTTCTGACACCACGGGCCTATACTTCTTTTGTCTTAACCCGGGTAGGTGTCCATGCTGCTCGAACAAGAGATTGGAAGGCATTCTGGTTACTTCTTCGGGAAGCATTCCGGCATGGCAAACCAAGATTAATTGACATCTTTGCCTATACTGTTATTTGGCTGATTCCGCAAAAACTACGGCAGCGAATGGTTATCTTTTTTAAGGGAAAAGCGGTTCAGTAAAAGCAAACTTTTGCAAATCGGATCTTTATCTGTCGAAAAGATGGAATATCCCCTGATCACCATCGTGATTTCCACCCGTAATCGAGGTGACAGGATCGTTAAGACGGTCCAGACAATTTTTGAGAATGAATATCCTCATTTTGATCTAAGGGTCATCGATCAGAGTGAGGATGACTTGACAGAGACTTTCTTACGCCGATTTAGGGGTGATCCTCGGTTTCATTATTTAAGAACAGCCCTCAAGGGGCTTTCTCTTGGACGTAATTTGGGAATACGAAACACTCAGAGTGAATTCATTGCGCTCACCGATGATGACTGTGAGATACCGACTAATTGGCTACGGGAGTTAGCGTCAGCTTTTTCAATGGATAGTCGAATAGGGATTATTTTTGGGAATGCCATGCCAGGTTATCACGATCAAAAAAAGGGTTTTATTCCAAGCTATGTAAGAAAAGAGCCTTTTCTCGCTCGCAGTATCTTTGAAAAAAATCGAGTAGAGGGTATTTCCGCATGCATGGGATTGAGACGGAGTGTATGGCAGGCTCTTGGTGGTTTCGACGAAATGCTGGGAACAGGCGCACCCTTCAGGTCAGCCGAAGATACTGACTTCACCATCCGGGCATTACTTGCTGGCTATTTCGTCTATGAGACGCCTAATATCCATGTCATCCATCAAGGATTTCGCACATATGAACAAGGTCATAATCTTATTGCCGGTTATTTATATGGGATAGGGGCGATGTTCTTCAAACACCTTAAATGTAAGCACTGGTCAGTGATTCATCTCTTATTTCATCTCATGTGGCGATGGGCTTTTGAACGTCCAGTAGTTGATTTTGGCTATCTCCCGTCCAGGTGGTTGAGGCTGGCAGCGTTTGTCAAAAGGTTCATGAAAGGAGCTATTACCCCTATTGACAAAACAAAATGCCATTATATCCAACGGAACAAACGATCTTGAAACAATCCTTCACTTTGAAAGAATACACTATTGATATCGTTCATCTTATTGAAAGTTCTTTTATTCTCTTCCATGTGTGCTTAATCTGTTTAGCATATTGGGGGGAGCGTAGTCTATAAACTTGTTATAGGCTTCGATCGCCTCTCTAAAGCGACCCATATCTTCAAGAACTAAGACTTTGTTAAAGTAGGCCTCGAAATACCCTGGATTGATTTCAAGGGCTTTATTGAAATCTGAGAGGGCCTCCTTATATAGGCCTTTGATATAGTAAGCATTACCTCGATTCGAATATGCAACCTCATACCTTGGGTTAAGAGCAAAAGCTTTATTGAAGTCGGAGATCGCTTCATCATAAACGCCTTTACCAGCATAGGCGTTTCCCCGGTTATTGTATATGGAGGAGATTTTCTCCTTGCTCGGGTTCATATTTAATGCTTGATCAAAGTCCGAAATGGCCCTGTCGTACTCTCTTCTGTTCAGAAATGCAGTTCCCCGATCGATGTAAGCAATTGCGATATGAGGATAATTTTTTAAAACATCACTCCATAATGTAATACTATCTTTCCAAACGTGGAATCTCTCATATGTTAAAAAGGAGAATATCCCCACAATCCATATCAAAATTATTGAGAGAAAAGCTTTTATTGCTTTTGAGCTTCTGACCTTCCAATGATAACCCCAGGAGACGCCCAGACCGGCAATATAAAATATCCCTATGGACGAGATGTACGTATAACGATCAGCGACGATTTTGAGGGGAAGAATAGGAAGGAGGGAAATGAAGAAAAAAAGGATACCAAAAGTAATCTTTTTATTATATTTGCTTAGAATGATCCCTCCAATTAAAAGTCCCAAGATTAAAGATAAATAAACATAAGACAATGGAGGATTACTCTCTTTTATGAGCGGATAGAGGCAGGAGAGTTTGATAGGTAAGAAGAGTTTTGAAAAATAGAAGACCAATACCTCGCTCGCGATCAATATGTTTTCAAAAAATGAAAGTGAGGATTTTTGGCCTGTTGTTCCGGGCGAGTCCTTTGCAAAAAAGGCGATGATTCCAAACAGAAGGGCGATGAGTAAAAAGGGAATTTTCTCCAAGAGGATCTTCTTATCTAATTTTCGATTAAGGAGATAATCAAATAGAAATAATATCATGGGAAGAGTGACGGCCATCGATTTTGATAAGAGGGAGAAGAGAAATAGGAGAAAGGAAAGGTAATAATAATTTAATCCGCTGGTTTTTTGATAATAGAGATAACTGACCATCGATCCAAGAAAGAAAAGGGAATAAAGCACATCTTTCCTCTCGGAAATCCATGCCACAGATTCCACGTGGAGAGGATGGATTGCAAAGAGGATGGCCACCACGAGAGAAGTCAGATTTCCCCCTCCAATCATTAATATCACCCAAAAAATAAGCAGACTATTAAATATGTGGAGGATAAGGTTTGTGGTATGGTAAGCAGAAGGGTTTAACTCAAAGAATTGATATTCCAATAAGTAAGATAAGAGGGTTAATGGGTGATAATGTCCCATATAGAAACTGCCGAAAATTGTTTTGATGTTCTCCCAGGATGGATTCGTGAGGGTTCTGTTTTCGGTCACATATTGAGGATCATCCCAATTGACAAAATCATTCTTGAGAGAGGGTAGGAAAGATAAAAAGGTGATGATTAAAATGAGACCGATGGAAACGGGAATCTCATATTTCTTACCCTCTTTTTTTCTTTTTAATCCCATTGCTCCAATTCTTTTTGGACTTTTTTTCTCATTCGTTTCTGGGTTGAACGAATTTCCTTCCCCTTTTTCCTTCTTTCAATGGCTTTCAATGGAATGGAGGTGGGTATTCGAGGTTTCCTTACCTGATTTAACTTAATCAGGCGTTCTCGGAGCCTTTCAAAAGCAAGTTTCAGATTTTGTGCCTGAGATCGGTGTTCAGTGGCGATCACAGTCAAACCGGAAGGGAGATGCTTCAGACGAACAGAGGTCTCTGTTTTATTCTTCCTCTGGCCACCCGGACCCCTCGAGCGATAGGTCTCAATGATGACCTGTTTTTTGAGGACTTCAAGATCCGTATTGAATCGTTTTTGCATGGATCTCATCTCTTTAAATTACAAATCACGTAACACTTTAGCGCTTTGAAAAAGGGAATAGTCCCATTGTCTACCAGGCCTGTCATTCCTGCGGAAGCAGGAATCCAGATCTTACCCTTACCGCCCTGGATTCCCGTTCCCCGATTAAAGACTTCGAGGACAAGTTTCACGGGAATGACACTAAAGGGGAGACACCCAAAGGAATTTTTTAAAGCACTAAAGTGTTACCAAATCACAAATCCCTGCCTGCGGCAGGCAGAAGTGAGGGGGTTCCATTTAACCAAAACGGCCAGTGATGTAATCTTCTGTCCGTTTATCTTTTGGCCGAGTAAAGATTTGATAAACGGATTCTTCTTCGATTAGCTCACCATTTAAAAAGAATCCTGCCCGGTCAGCCACCCTGGAAGCCTGCTGAATGTTATGGGGGACCAAAATGATGGTCAAATTTTCTTTTAATTTAATGAGGGTCTCTTCGATGCTCATTGTAGAGATGGGGTCCAATCCCGAACAGGGCTCATCAAGTAAGAGGATTTCTGGTTCCAGGGCCAGAATCCGTGCGATACAGAGACGCTGTTGTTGACCACCGGAGAGTCGAAGAGCGGAGGTGTTAAGACGATCCTTGACCTCCTCCCAGAGTACAGCGGATCGCAGTGCCTTTTCGACAATCTCATTCAACTGTTTTTTTTGTTTAGTACCTCTCAGTTTAGGCCCATACGCCACATTATCGTATATAGATATGGGAAGAGGTGTGGGCAGGTCGAAGACCATCCCGACACGCCTTCTCAAGTCAGTGAGACTCAGTTTTGGGTCATAAATATCTTTTCCATCTATCAGAATGGTTCCTGTATGCCTTGCCCCGAAAATCATATCGGTCAGGCGATTGAGGCTTTTGAGAAGTGAAGTTTTTCCACTTCGGGCTGGGCCAAAGATTGCGAAGATCTGTTTAGATTTGATATCAAGATTGATATAGCTCAGGGCTTGAAAGGAGTCGTAATAGAAGTTGAAATCTTTGATGACGATCTTATTCTCTTGAGACATAGCATCCCCTCAGGTTCGATGACGGATATATCGGTTCAACAACCAATTGGCTACCGTATTGATGAACAGGACGAGCAGGATAAGGACTGCCCCTGTCCCATACGCCATCTCCATAGAGATCCCTTCTCGAGCAAGGATATAGAAATGGACGGACATGGTCCGGGTAGGTGAGAACAAGGAGGTAGGCATCGCAAGAGAAGAACCGGCAGTGAGGATGACCGCAGCCGTCTCTCCAATGCTACGACCAATGCTCAAAATGATTCCGGTAATGATTCCAGGAAGAGCATTGGGAAGGATAGCACGGGTAACGGTCTGCCACTTTGTTCCACCCAATGAGTAACTGACTTCACGGTAGGAGTTGGGAATTGCCTTGATCGCTTCTTCGGTTGTGCAGATGATAGTTGGCAAGATCATGGCAGCCAGTGTTAGACCACCGGATAAGATAGACCAACCCATATTAAGGTAAATGACGAAAAAGACGAACCCAAATAATCCAAAGATGATGGAAGGTACACCTGCTAAACAGTCCGTCCCAAAACGGATGATACGACTGATACGACTCTCACGAGTATATTCTATCAGGTAGATGGCTGTTCCTATACCCAATGGTGTCGCAAAGATAATTGCCACAGCCGTCAAAGCTATGGTTCCGATGATGATAGAGAAGATACCGCCTTCACGCCCCATGCTTCGAGGAGAGTCGAAGAAGAAATGGGGACGAAGGGTAGGAAGGCCTTCTCCCAAAATCTGAAGAAGGATGAGAATCATCACTGTAATGGTCGAGATGGCAGACACCCAAATAAAAACTTTTGCAATGTTCTGTGTCAGATATCTTGTATGATGGAATATCAACGACTTCTCCTTCGTGAGAGGATGATGGCCAAAGAGTTGAGAATCATGATAATGAAGAAGAGGACAACCCCTGTGGCAAAGAGGGCCTGACGATGGTCGCCTGAGGCATAGCCCATTTCAATTCCGATGTTCGTTGTCAATGTCCTTGCGGAATCCAGGAAGGAGGAAGGCATCTTGACAGCATTTCCCAGGATCATGATCATGGCCATTGTCTCGCCAATCGCACGGCCCATACCAAGGATGATACTGGCAACAATCCCTGACTTAGCTGCTGGGATCAGTACTCGCCATATCGTTTGCCAGTGCGTTGCACCTAAGGCAAGGGCTCCAGCCTTATAGGAAGGGGGAATAGCCCTCAAGGAATCTTCTGAAATGCTAATGATCGTTGGGAGGATCATGAACCCCAGGATAATGGCCCCGGAGAGAATGCTTAGGCCAGGTCCTCCTAAGAAGTTCCGAACAAGGGGGACGAGGACGACCAGTCCCCAAAAGCCATAGATAACTGATGGAATGGCAGCCAAAAGTTGAATCGCAGGTCTCAGCCACATTGCTACTAATGGAGGAGTCCATTCGCAGAGGAAAATGACGCAGGATAAACCCAAGGGAATACCGATGATTAGGGCTCCTATGGTTACCCAGAAGGAACCGACGATCATAGGAAGGATACCAAAAGATCCCTGGCTCGGAACCCATCGTTCTCCAAGGATAAATTTGAGAGGACCTACCTTGCCGATCAGGGGAACTCCTTCCTCAAAGATAAAAAAGGCGATCAAGCCAAGGATTGAGATTGAGGAAAAGGCAATCAATAGAAGAGTCTTTTCAATGGCCTTCTCTTTTATTTCCATATTCATCTCACCCCCACCCCTCCCTCCCCCCTCTGAGGGGGAGGGTGAGGGTGGGGGGTCATTATAATATTCATTCTCCCGAAGGCTTACGGATGGTCACTAACCCTTCCTTTGCAAGCATCTCCTGAGCCTCCGGGCTCAAGACGAATTCTAAAAAGGTATTTACTTCTCCCTCAGGCCTACCATAGAAAACGAAAAGGAAAAGCCGAACTAATCGATATCGATGATGTGCAATGTTTTTCAAATTAGGTTCCACACCCGAAATCTTTAAAGCCTTTACCTTTTCATTGACAAGTCCTAAAGAGATATACCCAATGGCATTTGGATCGCTTGCTACCACCTGACGGATGGCACCGTTAGAATCTTGGACTAAGGACTCAAGGCTAATCTCTTCCTTTCCCATAACCATCTTCTGAAAGGCCTCTCTTGTTCCTGACCCTTCTTCTCGGGTCACAAGAACGATGGGACGGGAGTGGCCCCCTACCTCACTCCAATTTTTAATATTTCCTGAAAAGACCTTCCTTATTTGGGCTAAGGGGAGGTCATCCAAAGGATTTTTTGGATTGACAATGATCGCAATGGCATCCCTTGCAATCGTCACGGCATAAAGATCTTTTTCTTCCTCCATGAGGGAGCGGGAAGACATTCCAATGTGTGCGGTACGGGTTCGGACGGCTTCGATTCCAGCGGTAGACCCACCCCCTTGGACATAGATATGGGATTGAGGATGGCGAATCATATATTCCTCTGCCAACAATTCTGCAAATGGTTCCACTGAAGTCGATCCAGCCACGGTAATCCCAGCCTTTTGCCTCTGGCAACCCACACATGAAAGGATCAGAAGTAAAGGTAGAAGGAATAATAAAGTTTTTGGATTCACATACATTGGTTTAAATCCATCCCTATGGAATGATGGGATATTGGAATATTGTCTTTTTTTAACTCATCATTCCACTATTCCAGTATTCCAATCTTCTTGTCAGTGTGATGATTATCCATACTTTCCTGTGACATAATTTTCAGTTCGATGGTCTTTGGGCCGAGTGAAAATGTCTCCAGTGGGGCCATATTCCAACAATTCCCCTAAGAGGAAAAAACCTGTCCAATCAGAAGTACGAGCTGCCTGCTGCATATTATGGGTTACGATGACGATCGTGTAATTCTTCTTTAGCTCCTGCATCAATTCCTCAATTTTGAGCGTGGCCAGAGGATCAAGGGCAGAACAAGGTTCATCCATAAGGATTACTTCCGGTTGAACCGCCAACACACGAGCGATACAAAGACGCTGTTGTTGTCCTAAGGTAAGGTCCAACGCATTCTTATGGAGTTTGTCTGATACCTCTGACCAGAGCGCTGAATCTTTGAGACTCCGCTCAACCCTCTCTTCAATCTCTCTCCTCGAATGGATCCCCAGTACCTTTGGGCCAAAGGCAACGTTTTCGAAGATACTTTTGGGGAATGGGTTAGGCCGTTGAAAGACCATCCCAACCCTCTGCCGAAGGGAGACGACATCCATATCTGAGTGATAGATATCCTGACCATCGAGCCTAACCCGTCCTTCGGTTCGGGTGTGGGGAATGAGCTCGTTTAATCGGTTGAGGGTTCGAAGAAATGTCGTTTTCCCACAACCT
>Ga0194125_10012251_pt1 | contig 11339 bp, 14 predicted proteins | sample TA2KigC250mmetaG_FD_148626 | JGI IMG/M metagenome (GOLD analysis project Ga0194125, IMG submission 148626) | Freshwater microbial communities from Lake Tanganyika, Tanzania - TA2015034 Kigoma Deep Cast 250m | ecosystem: Environmental > Aquatic > Freshwater > Lake | place: Tanzania: Lake... | reverse complement strand
TAAAACTTGTTGTATTTTGTGCAACGGTTCTTGCCAAGAGTTTTCAAACGACCGACGGGGCCGTGTTGAAACAACCGGCTCCGGTTCCCAAATTTGAACTTCTTAATTTGGTATAAAGGGGTATTTCAAAAAACGGGCTTTTTCAATATAACGCCCGCCTAAATTCCAAAACTTAGATCTTCCTCAGAATTCTTGAAAGGGAAACTAATAATGAAAACTCTTGTGATGATTTTGATACTGGGCGCGGTTTCGCCTGCATTAGCCGCAGACGTTACAGTAGAGATGCTGAATAATAAAGACGGTCAGATGTATGTATACTCCACTAATATCGTTAACGTAGAAGTTGGCGATACCGTCACTTGGAAATCAACAAATCCGGGTCATAATGCTGTGTTCATTCCAAAAGCTTTTCCTGATGGCGCCGCTCCGTTAAACGGAATGTTGAACAAAGACGTAAGTTATAAATTCGAAAAGCCTGGTATCTATATGATTAAATGCACTCCCCATTATGGCATGGGAATGATCCAGGCTATCGTTGTCGGGAAAGATAAAAGCAACCTTGAACAGGTCAAAGCGGTAAGCTACCCGGGAAAAGCCAAAGCACAAGCGGACGCAATATTTGCTGAACTTTCTAAAGTCTCGTATTAAAGATAAGCTTGACGAATACTTAGATTTTAAGCGCAAAAATTGGTATCTGCGCGCTTAAAATCTGTTTTCTATCGTGAAGCTAATTATGAACGAGATTTCGTACTTTAGTTGAATCAGTCACGTCGTGTCAGATCCAGCGGCTGCCACCATAAAAGCATTAGCCGCCATTAAAACTTGAAGATCATACCAATAATCATCACTGCTAATGGCGGCTTTGTTCTTTATTGAAACAAAATTGACCTATGGAGCTCTCTCAGGAGAACTAGTCCTTGGACTCAATAAATCAGATCAATCTTAGGAAAGTTACCTTCGCGACGACAGCTTGGTTGTTAATTCTGCCGCTTGTCGGACTTTGGCCATTCTTATCTGCGTTTCCGTTGTTCAGTATTTTGACTGCTACGACTATTGATTTAGCATTAATTTTAAACATTTTCTTTTTTGTTACCGGATTTTGGCCACTCTTATTCTTGTATTTTTTATCTGTTTCGCTGATGTATGGTACTATTCGTAAAACAAACTATGTAATCATGGGCTTCTGGAATCCCTGGATTGGATCTTACATCGCTATATGGACTATTGTGTATGGCTCGTTTGCATATTTATTTAGGTAAATGAGGCAATATAAAAAAAATTAAAAAATTAAATTCTTTCATTGTCTAAAAAATTTAAAAGGAAATTAGTATGATGAAACTCGGTAAAATAATCTTGTATTCTTGGAACTTCATATTCAATCATAAAATGAGCCCACTGAAAGACATCCCTGATATTGCGATACGGCATTATATCTTACAGTTGCTTGGACTGATGTGTGCAGTGAGTTTTTCAATAGCGATTAGTAGTTACACATTCTTGGCATTCAGTATCGCTGGTCATCTCGTTTTGATTTCGGCTTTGGCACTCACTGTGAGTATGTTAACTTCCGCTGCGAGTGAGCCGAATAAATATAAAAAATTATCTCTGCGCATAATCGGTCGGCATCGGGACGGTGAACATTACTGAAAAACCTTTTTCGTATTACAGGAGTTCAGTTTGTAAAAGTCATTTTAAGTGGCTAATAACGCTTAACCTTCGGGATCTTCCGCTAATTTATCCTTAATCTTGCACAGCTTCTGATGTTTAGATTTTCTCCCCGAAACTCTCTTTCGCCAAAGCCTAAAACTTGAGGGCTTCAAAGTACATCTCATAAGCTGAATTACACTTTTCTCATCTAGTTGATAAACTTTCTTGATGAACTCAAAAGAAACATCATCACGCCAAGCTTGCGCAATAATTTCACCTTCTCTTTCAATGTCGAATTGATTCATCAGCATCACTATCTATCGTTTAAAATATTACTATGTGTTCGAAACAAAAAAGCCATCAGTATTTCCATACTGAAGGCTTATTTGTACTCGTTAACCGTTTAATCGCTTGTCAAATCACGGCAACAACACCGTATCAACAACATGGATGACACCATTATCTGCTTTGATGTCGGCTTTTGTAACCATGCCATTTTTTACTTTTACACCACTCATTGTCGCGTCGATCACGAGTGGACTACCTTCCACAGTCTTTGCATCGATTTTTTTGCCTGAAAGATCAGAACTCATGACCTGACCGGCAACAACGTGATATGTAAGAATTTTTACTAATTTAGCTTTGTTCTCAGGCTTTAACAGATCATCCACTGTGCCTGCTGGAAGTTTCGCAAAGGCTTCATCGGTTGGAGCGAATACTGTGAAAGGTCCTGCACCCTTCAGCGTATCAATTAAACCGCCGGCAGTCAGAGCAGCGGCAAGGGTCTTAAATTGTCCTGCCTTAACAGCAGTATCAACGATATCTGCGGCATTTGCCACGATTGAAGACGTCGACACGATTGCAAGAGCGCCAATCGAGGCAACAAAACTCGATAATTTCTTCATGAGAGCCTCATTCAAAAAACAGGAGAAATTTAGTAAAATTTGGGCGTCTCCAGAAAATCAGAAGACTATCAACTTTACGGAAATCGAAAACATTTAGATCTTATATTTTACAATATATTGAAATATTAAATTGGTGAACATAACAGTGCCTTCTAGTCGAAAAGAGCGTAACGCTTTCGAAGAATAAAGTAGTCTGGTCTGCTCCCTGAAAAGTGATCCTCCCTGATGTATGGCTTTTGAGCCGATGGAGGACGGAAGAATGAGCAAGAAGAGACATAAGCCTGAAGAAATTGTCGCCAAGTTGCGGCAAGTGGAAGTATTGACGACACAGGGCCGGCCTGTTGCGGAAGCTATCCGATCGATAGGCGTGACGGAAGTTACATACTACCGATGGCGGTCCGAGTGGCCAGAATGACAGCGTAGGTCACTATTGGATCGGTATTTGTACACTTTTCGACTAGGCAGTGCGCGTTCTTCTGCTCTACACTTTTCACAAAAATGGACAGCACTGCAGAGTATAAGATGCAAGCCGAGGCGGCGCGTTCCGTGTCGCCATTCAGCCTGCGCTTGCCAGCTTCAAGGAACTCCTTCGACCAGGAGTAATACAGGCTCTCGGCAATCCCCTCACGGAGGCACAGTTCAGCAATGCTGTATTCGCCGCGAAGTCCCTCCAGCACGATCCTGATCTTGTCTTAAGCCGCATGGTACTTGCGTGTTGCCCGGCGGATGTCCTTCACAACTTGTTCGGCCGACTGAACTTGCGGCCCGGATTTCTGTCTCATCTTCGTTCTCCAATGGACTACGATGAGCCAGAAATCCTCCAGTCTTCAAGTCATGCATTCTGTCCCATGAGTGCTGAAGTCGGGCAACCATACGGCTAAATACTCTTTTTTATATTTTAAAGAACTTGTCGATCTGTAGCGTGCCTCTGCAAACTTATCCTGCTGTGGAGACCGGTAGAAACCTCACTAATACCCAAGCCGAAATAAGAATATGAATTAATGTTATTATTACCGAAGCACCGTGCAGCCATTTAAACTTTGCTTTTTCACCAAGGTCAGTTGCTCTATTAATTGCAGGCATGAGGATTTGGCGCGTGGGCAATGTCGATAGTGCGATAATTGCTAACAAGACTGCGCCTAAATGGTCGGTTGGCCAAGTCAGCAGTGCCGCGCCTGTAGCTATTACCATCACAAAAAGATAAAAAATGGGGAAAGCGCGACGTATTGTTGGTCGCGCAGTATCAGGCGGTAGCGCTGTTAGCAGGAAGGCCGCGAAGCCAAACGAGTACAGCGTCATCCCACCAAATAGCAGTGCTGTGAAAATAAGCGCGAGCGAAGTCATGCTATCTCCAATGGTTTACGAGCAAGCCCCATATAAAGGATTGCAGTCGTTGGTATTTGACCGAACGTCAGATCGACTTTTCGGTTGATCCCACGCAGGCCTAACCCAGTAAATGGCCCTGGAATAAGTCCTGCGGACCGGAGGCCAGCACGCAATTCCTTGGGCTTGATAAACAAATTCGGATCGTGCGTACCGCGTGGTAGTAAGCGTAGAATATCCTCGGCCAAGGTGATGGCCGAAAAACGCGAAAGCCAATTTCGATTTATCGTATCAAACAAAAAGAGTCCGCCGGGTCTAAGTACCCGTTTAACCTCGGACAAGACTGCTGTTAAATCTCTCACGTGCTCCAGTACATCAACGCAGACAACGACGTCATACGAGAGATTTGGATATGGTAAGGCCTCACCCCAGCCGACATCGTAATTAATCTCGACGCCGGATTGTTTCGCGTGAACCCGAGCAGCAGCGACAGCATCCCTCGCCGGATCGATGCCAGTCACGCGAGCGCCGCGGGCGTGCAACGCTTCAGCCATAAAACCACCGGCGCAACCAAGATCAAGAACGTCTTTTTCTATCCAATCTATTTGGCGATCCATCCATGACAAGCGGCCCGGAACAAGGTTTTTAAGTGTTCGGATCCAGCGAATATCATCTGACCACCATCGATCAGCGACTTTGTCATAGATTGTTAGATCATTGCGCATCTCTATTCCTATGCTGAAATTTGGGTATCACGTAAGGCACGGCGGCGCGATACGCTGCAAACCGCTCTCCATATCGAGTTATAAAACGACGCTCCTTTAAACGAGGTGCCAGTAGGCAATAGGCAGTTAAAACAGAGGCAAGCACAATTTGATCAGGTGTCCATACTGGCACGGTCCAAAGTGTAAGAGCGAAGGCTACATAGATCGGTTGGCGGATTATTCGAAAAAGCCCCAACACGGGCATATCGGGAAAGCGCGGCGCTATGCCTGCCAATAACGACATCCAGCCCAGCGCGCCCGATTGCACTTCTGCCCCGGCGTCAAAACTTGCTTTGAGCAACAAGAGCCAAGAGGCAGCGTACGCACAGCAGAGGAACCCGAATGCCAGGCCCTCGGCTCGCCAGAAAACAACGCCCGACGGCGTCCAGAACGCGAAGAGCGTGAACAATTGTAGTGAAGCGATGAGAGCATAGCTGCTGGTGGCTAAGGTAACACCGTGCACCCCTGGAATGAGGCGCGAAAGCACGCGATTGCCCCAGGGCGTGAGAAAGAGAGAATGCAAGATTGGAAACTGCAGAATGAGGCCGATGTTGACCGCCCAACCCCATGGCTGCTGCACACGTCCAAGGCTTTCACTCATGCCGAAAAACATACTGACGATCATCGCCAGTACTCCACAAGCGAAGGCAAGGTGGGTGACAAAACCCATCATCAGCGCGAGGCCAATGCGTGACGCCCCAGGCGGAATGCAGGTCACAGCTTTAATTAGACGTAGGAGTCCAGCAATGCGCGGATCAGTGAGCATGTTCAGCATCAAGAATGGATTGCGCAATTGCCTCGCCGCTGAACCATCCATCCTCAGCCCGCGAACCGAGGCACCAATCACCGCCGACCCATAGATTTCGCGTTATATCGTTAAGGAAACGCCGTCCCACCGGTCGGACGGCCTGTGCATAGCGCCAGCGATGCGCCTGTGCGTACAAAGCGCCCTTAGGCAGCGCCCCAATGATTTCGCATAAAAGCGGCAGCATCATAGTCGTGATCGTATCGGGCGAGCACTCTATATGATCAGCTGAGAATTCAGGTCCAGCTTGGGCCACCCAAGTGATAAGCTCCATAGTTCGGTCCGGCTTGCTACTGTCTTGTGCGATCCAAGCCAAAGGGTGGCCAAGGTCAAGCCTTGAATTGAAAGGCTTCATGTCGCCCTTTGGAAAAGCAGCCATCAACGTCAGGCATGGGCTCATCTCTACAGTTTGTAAATCGCTCGTAAGCAGATCCGCATCGCCAAGAAGTTGCAACGCCTGCGGGGCTGGAACAGTAAGTATCAGGCGCTCTGCGCTAAAGCGCTCGTCAGCACTTTCAAATAGCCAGTAGCTATCTTCCCACGATAGGCGTTTGACTTCGACCTGCTGCGAGATCGGCAAACCCTGCGCAAGCATACGAGGAATGGCCGACATGCTCGACGTCCCTACTAGCCGTTCGCGCTCGTCATGTTCGTTCCAATTTACAGCTCCTGCTGTGACAAGAAATTTTAGGAAAGCCAAATCATGGGGTGAAAAATATTGAGCGCCATGATCGAACCCGATCTCATGCCCACAAACGATTGCGCGACGCGTAGCAATTCGCCCGCCAATACCTCGGCCTTTGTCAACCACGCGCACACTCACACCAGCATCGTGCAGAAGCCGCGCGCATGTAATTCCGGTAATGCCGGATCCTATAATGACGGTATCAAGCCGACCAACCATATACCTCAACCTCGCATGTGACTGCGGTTCTGTAGCGAAAAAACACGCACGTCAAGCGCTGCAGTGCCATTGCAGTGGGGCAAGATCTTGGCAACTCAAATTACAAGAAAAGGGCCGGGGCAATTGAGTTACATAAATGGACTGTAGAACTTATTTCCGGACCACCGTTTTAAAGATGTCCAGATATTTTGACATTCAACTCACTCTGTGATCTTGAAAAAAGTATTAGTCGTCGTCTCAAATGTGATCAGATGCGCACCGTAGCTTTACGCCCACAAATTTACGCGACGCTTTGGTGGATGTGCGTGGTGCCAATTGTCGCGACATGGCCTTTCATTTCGGCTTTTCCTGTTTTCGGGATCTTGGAAGCAAATCAATTTGATTTGAACACAGCCCTGGACAGTGCATTCGCAATGACCGGCTTTTGGCCTATGCTAGCTATCGATCCAGCGTCTTGGTACGCCATGGGTCGGAAACCGCGAGCGCAAATCAAAACCACTCTTGCTCATTTTCGGATCGCTATCAGCGGTTATATTTATCTCTGGACCGGCCTTTACATGGCATTCGTTATTTTGCGCTGAGATTTTTAGACAACGAACGTCGAGCGTATTACGCCCACCATGTCTTCAGCGCGGAATACACAAAAGATAAGCTTGGATCACCTCCCACCCGTCAACTGATCGTTACAATATCGTCGTCAGTATGTATCTGGTTTTTAGTTTTATCACTTTTTCGTGTTTTGCTTTGCGTCCAGATACCCGCTTGCGCCAGAGTTTGAAGCTGGCGGGCTTCAGTGAGCGACGCATGAGGCTAATCACATCGCGTTCGCTTAACGAATAGGCTCGTTCTATCGCGTCAAAAGAAACATCATCACGCCAAGCCATCGCAATAATTTCGCTTTCATGATAATTGATATTATTTCCATCGATCATTTTTAACATTCTGCAGAATACCGAAGTCGAGATACCGCCTAAGATAAAAAGCCCTCGGTATAAGAATACCGACGGCTATAAATGTTATTTTAATAAGGTGAAGATCGAGCATCCAAGTCAATCAGGGCAGCAAGACCGTGTCGACAATATGAAGCACACCATTATCCGCCTTAATATCGGCCTTGGTGACGTTGCCATTTTTTACCTTGACCGTATTTGTTGTCGCATCAATCGCTAACGTCCTGCCTTCAACCGTTTTGGCGTCGAGCTTTTTTCCAGCCAAATCAGAGCTTAACACCTGAGCAGCGACGACATGATAGGTCAGAATTTTGATGAGCCTGGATTTGTTTTCGGGCTTTAATAGATCATCGACGGTGCCGGCTGGAAGCTTCGCAAAGGACTCATCCGTTGGTGCAAATACTGTGAATGGACCTTTGCCCTTCAGTGTTTCCACTAGGCCGCCAGCGGTAAGCGCCGCCGCAAGCGTTTTGAATTGCCCTGCATTGACAGCCGTATCGACAATATCGACGGCATTGGCAATGACCGTTGTCGATGAAACACTGAGAAATACGCCTAGTGAAGCGACAAGATGAGATAGTTTTTTCATAGTAGCCTCTTGCAGATTCTAGATGTGAAATCGCACATCTAACAAAGCTGACTGAGTAGCGGTGAACTGATAAAATTTACGATTTTTTTATATGATTAGATTTTAGACGTTTCGTCGCATATAATTTTACATTCACATTACATGTCTTATAAGTATGTAAACTTACGATGGTCATCAAGATCCTATCGCTCTCCGCCATCGACATCGATGGATAGCGCCCGTTGTAAACCCATTTATCATCAGGAAAAACACGGCATGGGCGACATCTTCAGCTATTCCCGCGCGTCCCACAGGCAAGGTTGCACCGACTTGAAATATGCCTTGCGCCAAAACTTGCCGACCTCCTGAGGCATGCTGCCTTTTTTTGTCTTGCGCAAAAAAGCTGGTGTAACAACTCTCAAAATATACGTATATTTCATGTGATTTAATAGAAAAATGCGCTGACTATCTAGAAAACATAATCTCTTTCGACTTGATAAATCTGCACTCTAGATCTGACTCACATGAAATTAAACTGGAGCGTGCTTTGAGAGGATCCGCTGCAGAGTTCTTCTGTGCATGGATAAATGTCTTGAGGTCTCTGAAACGTTTCTACCACATTGCTCAAACACTCTCTGTATATGTTCCCATCTCACCCTTGCCGGCGTCATGGGGATTGATGGAGGATCTACCATAGACACTTCGTCCGTTTTGAGAGCAAGTTCGATCGAATTTGAGTCGGCCGGCTTAGTAAGATAGTTTTTGGCACCAAGTCTGATAGCCTGAACAGCTGTAACAAAATTATCAAAGCGGGTGACGATGACACTCCGCGAGGTGGGACGAACGCGTGTCAAAGCCTCAATTAGTTCAAGCCCACTCTCGGTTCCTAACTTTAACTCGATTAATGCATAAGCTGGTGGCTGGGTCTTAATATATGTCAGACCTGCTTCCGCAGTATCCAAGACGTCAACCGTATATCCCCGCAGTCTAAAGTCGTTAGCAACACGCAACGTGAACCGCTTCTCTGGGTCAACAATTAATAGGGATCGATCCTGGAAATTTATCATTTTTGGCAAATCATTCATAAGTTTTACCTCTTTTCACAACTACTTCTACGCGTGGTTTGCCAAATTAGATGTTTCCGGTATTTTCGGTCAAAATTAAGCTTGCACAAATTAATGTCCAACTACGGAGTAGCTCCCCGATTTGTTGCAAGCTATTGAATTAACGATGGTTTTTAAGTTTCTACTCACAGTTAGCAAAATTGAACGGGCGGCGCTTATTTCAGATATTTGATCTATCGCTGCTATCATTTAGGAAGAAAATCATATTACGCGTAAATTTAAGCTGACATTTTCTTTTTGCGGTTTGTTAAATTGTCCTGCGACATATTAGCCCATTAATATCTAAGTATCTGTTTATAAATAATTTTCCGGTCTCATGGACATAAGTTTAATTTAATTAATGTAAACTGACTTTGACTGCAATTCGTAACATAAAAATTAAAAATAGAGTGCGCGAAAATGGAAACAGGCATATCGCAAGCGATATTGGCGGTACAAAGCCTGCTGAATGGCGCAGGATTTGGACCAGATCTTTTAAAAGCTCAAGCCAACGGTTGGTTGGATGAGCATGGCGAACCAACCCCCGACGGATTGAGGCTGGTGAGTGCTTTGCAGGCTCAACTGGAGCAGCGCAGTGTGTTCAGGAACATTCTTTAAGAGCCGTGTTGAGGAACAGAAAAACTGGCAATTCACAGTCTTCAATACTCATCCAGCTTCACTCAGACGAATTCAAACGATCAAAAATTGCTCTAGCCACAATGCTTCTTCTGGGTTGTGTCGCTCCGGCATTTGCCAATCATTGCCCGATGGATATGAAGAAAATTGAAGCCGCTATGAAGACAACAATGGTAGACGAAGCAACCAAGAAAAAGGTGATGGAGCTTTACAATAAGGGTAAAGCAGAATACGAAGCCGGAGATCACGCTTCCTCAATGAAGGTTCTGTGCGAAGCGATGAAATTACGGGGTATCTAAGGGAGCCAGTTAATCGCGATTTAGGTTTCGAAAGCCCGAACAATGTTCGGGCTTTTTTATGTGAAATGATCTGATACTCCCGAGCTAAATTGATAAAAGCCGTAGTGTTAAATGTCGGGGCTTCGATATGATCAAAAAAATGATCGCCGATCAAATTCGGTCCTTTGCCGGAAGTGGTAAGCCGCCAACTGATTTTTTGACCCCCATAAATGATCCAGGCCTCTTTGGGCCAGGCTCAATGGCATGGAAAATTCATGGTGACTTTGTCTCCATGATGATTGGTGGGATCAGCGCTCTTATCCTCCAAGCACAACATCCAGCGGCGCTCGCGGGCGTTTGGGACCATTCATCTTTTCGTGAAGATTTACGCGGACGTTTGAAACGCACGGCCTATTTTATCGCTGCAACAACCTATGGCGGCAAACAGATGGCGATGACAGCCATCAACCGCGTCAAATCTATTCACAGCCATCTTCATGGCATGCTTCCAAATGGAAAACCCTATCGGGTCAGCGATCCTCATCTTCTATATTGGGTTCATCTCACCGAAATAACAAGTTTTTTGAAATCATATGAGACTCATAAAGGAGGCCGATTAAGTCGCGAGATGAAAGATCAGTATATTGCAGAAATGAGTATCATCGCACGGAGCCTCGGTTGTGAATTAAAAAACCAAGACGGCCATGACAGGATAGCTATGACTTACAATCAGGCGCTTGAAGATATCCGCTCTTATCGTATCGAGCTTGAATATTCTGAGCGTACCCAAGCTGTCATTGAACTCATTGAAAATGCGCCAAGCGAACCACAACTCTATGCATTCAATAAATTAATAATCAAAGCCGGGTTTAATAATCTTCCAGATTGGGTCTATCCATTACTAAAGCGCAAAGCACCTTCTGAAAGCGAACGCTATCTTCTCGACACGGCAATTCAAGCTATCGCCGTGCCAATCCGATGGGCACTTAATGATGGCGTCTACACTCACGCTCAACGCCGCATTAAATCTGGTGCTGCCGGAGAGGATTGAACTCGTATCGAACCCTTATAGCAGTAACCCCGCCCTCTCGGGCGAGGCTCATGATTTCTCTCCTGAGTGACTTGATAGATAACTCAAGCGGCCTTCTTCTTCACGCCACGGGCAGGATCAATCGCCTTGGCTACTGCCATCGCAGTATCAAGCTCACCCGTCCTAAGCCCTCCGATTACAGCTTCAAGGATCTCAGGAAGTTTGGTCTTGTCGCCCACGGCGATAGCACCCTTGTCAGATGTTGGGCTCAGAACCTTGTTGCCATAGCGCAGGATCAGGAAGCAGTTGCCTGAAGCATCGGTTCTCCACCAGTGCTTGACACAAATCTCTTCAACACGCTTACAGAGGTGCAACAGGCAACCAATGAATGGGTCGAGGATTACAACCAAATCCAGCCGCATCAAT
>Ga0194125_10012249_pt1 | contig 11340 bp, 10 predicted proteins | sample TA2KigC250mmetaG_FD_148626 | JGI IMG/M metagenome (GOLD analysis project Ga0194125, IMG submission 148626) | Freshwater microbial communities from Lake Tanganyika, Tanzania - TA2015034 Kigoma Deep Cast 250m | ecosystem: Environmental > Aquatic > Freshwater > Lake | place: Tanzania: Lake... | reverse complement strand
ATCAGTAGCTAAGGTTATTCCTAATGTAGACAACATTCCAACAGCAGAAATTGCTACTCCGTAAAGACCGCTATTAAAATTGGCTGCGCCACCTGATAAAAAGAAACTTGCCAAAATAGCAACGCATACAACAACAACCGGCACGGCAGTGGACATCATACCCACAGAAATACCTGCTATAATAACCGTCGCTGGACCAGTCAATGATTGTCCTGCAATAAAACAGGCGGGCTTAAAACTGCTGGAGGTATAATATTCAGCGGATAAACCAATTAAAACACCACCGATTAAACCGGAAAGCACTGCCCAGTATACTCCTAAATGCCCGCTTCCCAGAGTAGCCTTAACCAGAAAATAAGAAATCATCGCTACTAAGAAAGAGCTTACAAAAACACCCTTTCTCAAAGCAGCCAATAAAACACCTTGGCTTGCCTCTTCCTTGCTTCTTACAAAAAAAGTACCAATGACCGAAGCTAAAACACCCACTGCTGCCATAACCATAGGAATGGTTACACCAGCAACGCCCAACCCAGCAGCTACACCCAAGGCAGAGGTTGCTACGATTGAACCTACATATGATTCATATAAATCTGCGCCCATTCCCGCCACATCTCCTACGTTATCGCCTACATTATCTGCTATAACAGCAGGGTTTCTTGGGTCATCCTCAGGTATGCCTGCTTCAATCTTTCCCACCAAATCTGCACCTACATCTGCTGCCTTTGTAAATATACCTCCGCCTACCCTTGCAAAAAGTGCCTGAGAACTTGCACCCATACCAAAACAAAGCATTGTTGAGGTAATCGCAATAATTTTATCAGTTCCTATTGGTATAGGATGGGTGGAGTAATACCAGTTTAAAAAATAATACCAGATACTTAAATCCAAAAGCCCTAAGCCCACCACAGTTAAGCCCATTACTGCGCCGCTTGAAAATGCAACGCGAAGACCTGAATTTAGACTTTTTCTGGCAGCAGATGTTGTTCTACCTGAAGCCTGCGTAGCGATTGTCACTCCAATAAAACCAGATAATCCAGAAAAAAATCCTCCTGTTAAAAATGCAAAAGGGATAAAGATTACAAGATATTTTTTTAATGCTAGGTACAAAAGAATAAAAAATACCACTATAAAAAATATAGAAACGCCCATATACTGACGTTTAAGATACGCTCTTGCACCAACTCTCACTGCTTGGGCAATCTCCTTCATTCTATCCGTACCCTCATCTTGCCTAAGTATAGAAAAGGCAAGATAACTTGCAAATAGTAAAGCGAATATAGAACCTGCCGGTGCAAGCAATAAAATAAGTGATTCCATTATGTAAAAACCTCCTTTTAGAATTAAATTAATTCTTTAAGTTTATAGAGTTCATTGAGTTTGCCCCGTTAGAGAAAGCCGCCGATTTTTAATCGGTGGTTATCTCTGATTAAAGCTAATAATGGTGGTTTTCTACCTCTCGCCTGCCTGACACGGCAGTCAGGGTAGACAACAATGCCACCGCAAGCAGCAGACCGCTCGCCCCGTTAGAAAAGATTTTTCTAACGGGGTCTAACGGGGTTTACTCAATAACTCAAGCAACTCAATAACTCTATAACTTAAATCTTTTTCCTTTCCCACGCTATAAGAAGTGGACTTGCTATATATACGGTTGAATATACGCCAGAAATAAATCCTACCAAAAGCGCAAATGCAAAGTTATTTAAAACCTCTCCGCCAAACATATAAAGCGCAACCACCGTCATAAGAATTGTTAAAGATGTAAGCAACGTCCTTGCCATCGTCTGGTTTACGCTTAGGTTTATTATATCGCTGAAGGATACCTTTCGCATTGTATGTAGGTTCTCCCTTATTCTATCATATATTACTATGGTGTCATTTATCGAATAACCTGCTATGGTAAGCAGTGCTGTTACGATTAGAAGGTCAATCTGCCTTCCTGTTATGGCAAATGCACCTACAGTCAAAAATACATCGTGAAACAATGCCACAACACCTGCAACCCCATAACTAAATTTCCTGAACCTTCTCCCTACATAGACTGTTATTGCAACAAGTGCCCATAAAAGCGCCCATATTGCCTTTTGCTTTAACTCCTTGCCCGCAACAGGTCCCACTGTCTCTACCCTTAACAATTCAAACGGATTATCAGAAAATTTCTCTTTAAATTTATCTGTTATGGCTTTTGATTCGTCTTTTGAGGTCCTTATGATTATTTCCTTTGTCTCCTTGAATTGCTGTATAGAGGCATCTGCCAAACCTATCTCTTTAAGTGCATTTCTCACATTATCTATGTCTATCGGATTTTTAAACCCAAGTTGCTGAACTGTTCCTCCGGTAAAGTCTATGCCATATTTTGCGGAATTGCTTTTGAAATAGAAAAGGCTGAGTCCTCCAAGGATAATAATGAGGGAAAACGTATAGGCAATGTGCCTTCGTTTTATAAAATCAATCCGGGTGGTTCTGATAAGTCTAAGCATCTTAAGTGTGGTAAAATTCTTATTCTGGCAGAGTATGTCAAATATTATGCGGGTTACCACTATAGCGGTATACATACTTGCAAGCAAACCAATTATAAGGGTAATCGCAAAACCCCTTATGGGACCTGTGCCGAAATAAAACAGGATTGCCGCTGCAATTATAGTAGTAACGTTTGAATCAAGAATTGCCAGAAATGCCTTTTTGTAGCCGTTATCTATTGCAAGTCTTATGGTCTTTCCCGAGGAGAGTTCCTCTCTTATCCTCTCATAAATAAGCACGTTTGCATCCACTGCCATACCCAAGGAGAGCACGATACCTGCTATGCCTGGCAAGGTAAGGGTTGCCTTGAAAGTGCCAAATGTAAACATATTAAGGAGTCCTAAGGTTCCCATCATTATTATAAAGTTTAAGATAAGGGCGAGATTTGCTACCCAGCCTGCTAGAAGATAATATACAGCCATAAATATTACAACTACAATTGCGCCAATTGCAGTTGCCTTTAAGCCATCCCTTATTGAATCCTGGCCTAAAAGCGGCCCTATTGTGCGTTCCTCTTCAAGCCTTACAGGACAAGGCAATGCTCCTGCGCGAAGCACTATTGCTAAATCCTTTGCCTGCTCCTGTGAGAATCTTCCCGATATCATCGCCCTGCCATTTGGAATCCTCTCATTTATCACAGGAGCAGAATGCACCTTTCCATCTAAAACAATAGCAAGCCTTCTTCCTACATTTTCACCTGTTACCTTTGCAAAGCGCCTCCCACCCTTATCATTGAACTGTAGTTGAACAATAGGCTCATTAAACCTTGAAGGGTCAAGCCCTACCTGAGCATCTACAAGCATATCGCCAGTTACAGATGTCTCTTTTTCAAGTAATAATGGTTCTTCTGCCGCCTTATTTAATTCATATCCTTCGGGAACATTTCCTGCTTGCGCTTCTTCAAGAAGTTTTGTATCATCTGAGACAAGTTTAAATTCAAGATGCGCCGCCTTCCCAACTATATCCTTTGCGCGCTCCCTATCTGTTACACCTGGAAGTTGAACTATAATCTTATCTATACCCTGTTTTTGTATCTGGGGTTCTTTCACGCCAAACTGGTCAATCCTGTTTCTTATTATTTCAAGGGCTCTATCTGCCGCATCCTTCTTTGCCTCATCGGGTAAGGCAGAGGTATCTATATGCAAAACTAAATGCATCCCTCCTTGCAGGTCAAGGCCTAAGCTTATTTTTTTCTGCGGCGGATATGCACCTATTATGAATAGAACTATTATAAATATAAAAAAACCTATCCTTAGCTTAAGAGACCTCATTTTCGCTCTCTCCTTTTCTTTGTTTCTTTATCTGCACTATTGCGGATTTTTGAAATTCTATCTTAGCATTGTCATCTACCTTTAAGACGACGGTTGCATCCTTTACATTTACAACCGTTCCATGAATACCGCCTGCTGTTATAACCTCGTCATTCTTCTTTAAAGAAGCTATCATCTGCTCATGGGCTTTTTGTTTCTTCTGCTGGGGACGGATGAGTAAAAAATAAAATACGAAAAAGATAAGTAGGATAGGAAGTATCTGTAGAAAGGGATTTACAGTCTGTGGCATCTGCTGCGAACCTTGCGCTTGAGCATAGGCAAACATTTATCATCTCCTTAAAATTTGTAACGAGTAACGGGTAATGCGTAACGCGTAATAAAACGGTTTAAATTACTCGTTACTAGTTACTGATCACGCGTTACTGTATTTTTGCCTCAAACTCTCTCTTGAATTCTTCAAACCTACCTTTTTCTATCGCCTTTTTGGCATTTCGGATTATATTATTATAAAAATATAAATTATGCAAGGATAAAAGCCGAAGCCCTAACATCTCATCTAAGCTAAAGAGATGTCTTATATATGCCCTTGAATAATTTTTGCAGGTAAAACAATTGCAGTTTAGATCTACAGGTCTTTTATCTTCAGCGTATTGGGTATTTCTTATGGTAAGTTTTCCTTCAGAGGTAAAGGCGCAGCCATTCCTTCCATTTCTTGTCGGCATTACACAATCAAACATATCCGCACCAAGGGAGATAGCATTTAAAATATCAATGGGACTTCCTACACCCATAACATACCTGGGCTTATCATCTGGCAGTAAATCCAAGGTAAAACCCAGAATTTCAAACATTAACTCCTCTGGCTCGCCCACACTAAGCCCACCTATAGCATACCCCGCAAAATTCATCTCTAAAAGTCTATTAACTGCCTCTTTCCTCAAATCCAGATATGTGCTCCCCTGCGCAATACCGAAGAACAGTTGACGGTTCACAGTTGACGGTTCACAGGTTCTGACTTTTTCCTCTTGACTGTCAACTGTCAGCTGTCTACTGTGAACTGCTTTTGACCGCTCCGCCCATCTTAAGGTCAACTCTAATGATGTCTTTACCCTGTCCCTCTCAGAAGGGTATTCCACGCACTCATCAAGGGGCATCATTATATCGCTTCCCAATTGCTGTTGTATTTCAATCACATCTTCTGGGCTAAAGAAATGTCGGGAACCGTCTATATGCGATTGAAACTCAACTCCCTCTTCGCTGATTTTTCTTAAACTTGATAAACTAAAAACCTGAAAACCGCCGCTGTCTGTAAGTATTGGTCTATCCCAATTCATAAAATTATGCAAAGAGCCAAGTGTTTTAATTATCCCTAAGCCGGGTCTAAGATACAAATGATAGGTATTTGACAGAATAATCTCAATTCCTATATTTTTTAATTCCTCATTAGAAAGCGTCCTCACCACCCCATACGTTGCGCAAGGCATAAAACAGGGCGTATTTACCTCGCCGTGCGCAGTTTGGATTTTTCCAGTCCTTGCTTTCGTGTTTTTATCTTTACTGATAACCTTAAACATTTAAAAATAATTCTCTTTCGCTGACTTGTCAACTTTATTTCAATAGGTTTGTAATAATTTTTATCATTACATCTTTTTTCCCTTGGGTCGCTTGTTGCTATAAGTAAGGTAAGCGCTATTAAAGCGTTATTAAATCTGGGACACTTCCCATTTTTATATTTTCGCCTTTCAACTTATAATTTATCACTTATAACTAAATTATTACCATCGCATCGCCATAACTTAGAAACCTGAATCTCTCTTTTATCGCAATATCGTATGCTCTAAATAATAAATCTCTGCCGCAGAAGGCGCTGGCGAGCATAAGCAGGGTTGTCTTTGGCATATGGAAATTGGTAAGGAGTATATTTACTACATTAAATTTGAAAGGTGGATAAATAAATAAATCTGAATAGCCTTCTTTTGCCACAATCTTTCCGTCTCTAAAACAGGTTTCTAAAACTCTTGTCGAGCTTGTGCCCACGGATAAAATTTTCTTTTTATTTTGTCTCGCTTCGTTTAAAATCTCAGCAGTTTCTCTTGATAATGTAAAATACTCCGGCTCCAATTTATGCTCCTTTATATCCTCGCTTCTTACCTTCTTGAATGTGCTGTATCCTATGTTTGAGGTAATATAACAAACCCTTATCCCTTTCTGGATTAGACTATCCAGAATCTCCTTTGTAAAATGAAGCCCTGCGGTAGGGCTTGCTATTGCGCCCTCATTTTTTGCATACACAGTCTGATATCTTTCAAAATCCATTTCTTCCGGCAGTCTTTTAATATAAGGTGGAAGGGGCATAGTTGCTATTTCATTCAGATTTAGTCCATTCGAGTTGAATTCCAAATAATTCTTGCCATCCTTACCCTTTTTGAATTCTGCAGTTATGGAGTCATTAGTGGAGCTCCTCGGCCTAAAGACTGGGGCTCCCTCCCGAGCAAAAAACAATTTGTATTCATCCTGTGGGCTATCCCTCACTATGCTCGGGATGGTGAGCGTAGACGAACCAAAACCCGGGGATTTCTGCGAGGGATTAAACGAAAGTCTCTCTTTATCCTTTAGTTTTCTTAAAGGTTTAATTAAAATTTCATACCTTTTTTCTGAAATCTTATTAATTAAAAGCACATCTATTTTAACGCCCGATTCTGTTTTTCCGATAAGCCTTGCCTTTAAAACCTTCGTATTATTCAAAACAACAACATCTCCTGCATTTAAAAAATCTATCAAATCAATAAATCTTTTAACCAAGACTTCTTCTGTATTTCTATTGACAACAAGGAGTCTTGATGTGCCCCGCTCCTTAATAGGATACTGGGCAATTAGTTCTTTTGGAAGGTTGTAGTCAAAATCAGATAGTTTATAGGTGTTCATTAATGGATTTCAAAAAATAATGTAACGCGTAATGTGTAACGTGTAACGAGTAAAAATTATTAAGCTTTTAATTACGCGTTACAGATTACTGGTTACTCGTTACTGATTTATATCTGTTATCTCTGCTTTCGGATAATAAAACCTCAATATCTCTCCTGCCTTGCTCCCGGACTCTGCCATAAAGTTTGCTCCCCACTGGCACATACCAACCCCATGGCCCCAGCCGATACCCTTGAATATAGCCTTTCCCTTATCAATCCGTAGGGAGAAGTTTGTGCTTCTTATGATGGTGCCGCCGAGTGACTGCCTGAGCTGTTTTGCACTAAGCTCTGACTCACCTTTGTTTGATTTTATAAGAAGTGTATTTATCCTGCCTGAGGGCGTAAAAGATAAAATCTTTATATCTATTATATTGCCTGTGTTAATACCGGTAGCGCTAAGTTTCTCCTCTATCTCTCTTAGACTTATTGATGCATCCCACACAAAATGGGGAGAGCGATTACAGAAATTGCACTTCACCACCTTTAGAGGGGGGATATCTATATTCCACAAGACGGAGGCGTCTTCTGTAAAACCTCCGCAGGTGGCATGGTAATAGGCTGGAAAGAGCTTATTGCCATATGTAAGGACCTTCCCTTTTGTTAAATCTACTGCCAAGTTTGTCTTGGATTCCTCAGAAAACAATCCGCCATAAACCTGGGAAAACGTATCGCTTGTCAAATCATACTCTTTGGTCTTGCTTACAGAGTTCTGATATAGCGCAAATGTCCTTGCAACAATAGCCTGCGCCTTTAGCACTTCAAGGGGCCATTTGGGAGAGACCTCGTGGTACAAAACTCCTTTTAAATAATCTTCAATATCCAGAATATTTATAACCGAAAATCCCTTCTCTTTTTTTAGTATGGCGAGTTCTCCCCTGAAATATTTTCCGTTAACAAATATCTTCCCATCTTTAGAGGAGTTGATAATTATTCTATCCGTATCAAACGCATACTCACCTAAATGTATACGTAAATCGGTTTTTAAATTCCTCTGGCTAAGCCACTTTCCTGATAGAATTTTTTTATTTTTGTTTAAGTCTAGAATCTCATAGGTAGAGTGGACCGCAAGTTTTAATTCCTTTGCATCGCTTAATATCAAAACCCTAACACTTTGGTTATCGCCAAAGGCAGGGGTTACAAAAAAAGACAGAATTAAAACTAAAGAATAAAGGAACTTTTTCAATGCCTTTTAGAAAAAAGAAAAAGTAAAAGAGACAGGATAATACTGATTAATATTGAGGTTGTGATAGGAAAGTAGAATGTGAAATTTTTCTTTTTTATGTAGATATCTCCGGGCAGTTTTCCGATATAAGGAATCTTATTCATAAAAACAAGCATTGAACCAATAACCAATAAAATAATTCCTAACAGGATAAACGCTTTCCCCGTAAAACTAACAGCATTTTGCATAGCGTTCCCTCTCGCTATATATGCAGCCGCAGTATTTCTGCATATAGATTCCCTTGGTTTTTGCCTCGTTGTGTGCGGCTCTAAAACCCTCTCTAAAGTCCTTATAATAAAATTCTACGCCTACCTCCTGCGAAACCTTAACACCTATATCTCTTAAAACCTTCTGGTCTTGATATGGGCTTACTAAAAGGGTGGTTGAGAAATAATCAAAATCATTCTCTTTTGCTACATCTGCTGTTTTTTTAAGCCTCAAGGTCCAGCATATATTACATCTCTGAGGCCTTTCCTCTTTAAACGAAATCGTCCTAAAATAATCTTCTACGGGATAGGCTCCGTCTGTGGCAATAAATTCTAAATCTATCTCTTTTGCATAATCTATAATTGCACTATATCTTTTGATATACTCGCCGTAGGGATGAATATTGGGATTATAAAAAAAGCCCCAAGTTTCAATACCTTCTTGCTTTAGTATATTAAGAGGGTATATTAAACAAGGGGCGCAACAGGTATGAAGAAGTAATTTCATTTTTTATTAAATAATTCTTTCTGCGCCTCTCTTTTATATTCAATATTGAAGTGTTCAAAAGCTAATTTTGCTGCTTCCCTTCCGCGGGATGTTCTCTTTAAAAAACCAATCTTTAGCAAAAATGGCTCTACCACATCCACTATTGTATCCACCTCTTCGTTTAATGTTGCAGCAAGGGATTCAACCCCTACAGGGCCTCCCTCATAAAATTCAATTATCGCTTTAAGGACTTTTCTATCTATATTATCAAGCCCTTTTTCATCTATTCCCTGCATATCCAATGCCTTTTTGGCTACAGCAGTTGTTATCCTGCCGTCAGACTTTACCTGCGCATAATCTCTTACCCTATTTAACAATCTATTTGCGACCCGCGGAGTCCCCCTTGAACGCTGTGCTATTGTAAAGGATGCATCCTCCTCTATTGGAACATCAAGGAGCTTGCTTGAGCGTTTTACAATATTTACCAAATCCTCCTCGCCATAAAAATCCAGATGGTAAAACATACCAAACCTTCCCCGAAGCGGCGCACTTAAAAGCCCTGAGCGCGTAGTCGCACCAATAAGGGTGAATCTTTTAAGATTAAATTTTATTGTCTTGGCATATGGACCTTTATCTATCACAAAATCTATCTGAAAATTCTCCATAGCTGGATATAAAAACTCCTCAACTACCTTTGAAAGTCTGTGTATCTCGTCTATGAAAAGCACATCGCCTGTGCCTAAGTTTGTGAGAATGCCTATTAAATCACCTGCACGTTCAATCGCAGGACCACTTGTTGCCACTATTTTACTCTGCATCTCATTTGCTATTATGTGGGCAAGCGTGGTTTTGCCAAGCCCGGGTGGCCCTGAAAACAAAATATGTTCAAGAGATTCTTTTCTTGTCTTTGCAGCCCTTATCGCTATGGCAATATTTTCGCGTATCTCCTTCTGACCCACAAACTCATTTAATTTCTTTGGTCTAAGAGAAATATTTAAGATTAAATCCTCATCCCGCTCTTCGTTGGAGATACTACGCTCTTTTAGAAATATCTTTTCGTCTCCCTTTATAATGGTTTTCCTTGTCATGGCTGTGCACTCTTTTGTTTATACACTTCGTTTAATATCTCCTCCGCAGTTTGAAGATCGGGTTTTCTCTTCAACGCCTTATTTATCATATCATTTGCTTCTTTGGAATTATATTGGAGTTTAAGCAATATCTGAAGGGCCTCAACCCTTGCATCCTCGCCTGCCTTAGTGGTAGTCTCAATATAGGAATCCTGTATAAGGGCGAATTTTCCTACCTTACCTTGTAGTTTTGCAACTATCTCTTTTGCGCGTTGCATACCTATGCCGGGTAAAGACTTAAGCAGAGTGTAGTCTGCCTCATCTATTGCTTTTGCTATTTCCGATATAGGCTTAGACAGCGCTCTTAGAGCTGCCTTAGGACCTATTCCTGATACGGTTATAAATTTCTCAAAGAACTCCTTTTCAATCTCATTTAGAAAACCTATTAAGACAGGCATGCTTTTGGAGGGGTCTATCTGAGAGTAATGATAAGTTATAAGTTCTAAATTATCCGTTTCACTATCTTTATTACTATCTATTATTTTCATTATTGTAGGGGGAATAAATATCTCATAGCATATACCCCCAACATCAAGGAGGATACTATCTTGCGTCTTCTGTTTTATTTTTCCACAGATACGGCTTATCATTTTAGTTAAAAATAACTACAAGAAGTTAGAAATCAGAATACAGGGGTCAGATTTTTTCTGTCCTCTGTCATCTGTCTTCTGTTCTCTGTCCGCTACTATTCATATACACGTACCCTATCGCAAGTGCCAGAGCATCTGCCACATCAGGCTGGGTTATGGGTTCCTTTAGCCTAAGAATGTTTGTTATCATCTTTTCAATCTGTTCTTTTGAGGCATTTCCATTTCCGGTTATCGCCTTTTTTATACGCTTTGCAGGAAATCCCACCACCTGTATATCCTTAAGACAAGAAATAAGACACGCAACACCTCTTACATGCGCCATCAGTATAGATGTCCTTGGATGTTTATAATGAGAATATAAATCCTCAAGCACCAATACGCCCGGCTTAAACTCACTTAATAATTTTTCAAGTTCTACGTAGATATTTTTAAGTCTTATATGTATGGGTATAAAATGAGAGGTCTTTATAATCCCGGCCTCAATTAATTTTATATGGGAGTTTTTTAATTCTATGACGCCATAACCAGTTATACCAAGGCCCGGGTCAATCCCAATTATTCTCATTCTTATTCTGATGGAAAGAAAAACTATCTTTCGCCTTCTACTTCTCTTAGAACCTCATCAGGTATGTCAAAGTTGGAATATACATTCTGGACATCGTCGTGTTCCTCAAGTATATCCACAAGCGAGAGTATCTGCTTGGCATCATTACCTGTAAGTTTTATGGTATTTGAAGAAACCATGGTAAGTTCTGCTAATTTGGTGGGAATCTTTTTATCGGAAAGGGCTCTTTTAACAACCTCAAAATTAGAGGGTGAGGTGGTTATCTCATACGAATCCTGACTCTCGGACTTCATATCCTCTGCTCCGGCATCAAGAACTATTGTCATAAGTGTATCCTCATCCACAACAAATTTTTCAACAAGTATATAGCCTTTTTTCTGAAACATCCA
>Ga0194125_10012237_pt1 | contig 11349 bp, 14 predicted proteins | sample TA2KigC250mmetaG_FD_148626 | JGI IMG/M metagenome (GOLD analysis project Ga0194125, IMG submission 148626) | Freshwater microbial communities from Lake Tanganyika, Tanzania - TA2015034 Kigoma Deep Cast 250m | ecosystem: Environmental > Aquatic > Freshwater > Lake | place: Tanzania: Lake... | reverse complement strand
GGTCTCCTTCAAGTTTCCCGCCCGCCAGGCGACGACCCGTCTGCGGGACATCCTCCTCCAGGTCGGGAGGACGGGCGCGGTCACGCCCGTGGCCGACCTCGAACCGGTCAAGCTCGCCGGGACGACGATCAGCCGGGCCACGCTTCACAACGAGGACGAGATCCGGCGCAAGGACATCCGGGTCGGGGACGTCGTCCTGGTCGAGCGGAGCGGGGACGTCATCCCCAAGATCGTCGGCCCGATGAAAGAGCGCCGGACCGGGACGGAGAAGCCCTTCGTCTTTCCCGACCACTGCCCCGTCTGCCGCTCCCGCCTCCATCGGCCCGAAGGCGAGGCCATCTCCCGCTGCGCCAATCCCTCCTGCCCGGCCAAACTCCGGGAAGCGCTCCTCCATTTCGCCGGCCGGAGGGCCATGGACATCGGGGGCTTGGGGGAGGCCCTCGTCGACCAGCTCCTGGCCGCGGGCCTTGTCGGCTCCCTGGCCGACCTCTACGCCCTCCGGCTCGAGGACCTCGCCGCCCTCGAGAGGATGGGGCCGAAAAGCGCCCAAAACCTCCTCGACGAAATCGCCGCCTCCAAGACGAGGGACATCTCCGGATTCATCTTCGGCCTCGGCCTCCGCCATGTCGGGGAGCGTCTCGCCCGAACCCTGGCCGACCATTTCGGCGACGTCGAGGCCCTCTCCGCGGCTTCGGCCGAGGACCTTCTGGCCGTCGAGGACGTCGGCCCCGTGGTGGCCGAAAGCATCGTCTTTTTCTTCGCCCAGCCGGAGAACAGGGCTCTCCTCCGGGCCTTGCGGGAGGCCGGTCTGGCTTTCCGAAGGAAGGCCGAAAGCCCGGAGGACGGGGCCCGCCCGCTGGCCGGAAAGACCTTCGTCCTGACGGGCGCTCTCGAACGGCTCACCCGGGACGAAGCCCAATCGGCCGTGGAATCTCTCGGGGGGGCGGTCACGGATGCCGTCTCGGGCCAGACGTCCTATCTCGTCGTCGGAGCCGGCCCGGGATCGAAACTGGCCAAGGCCCGAAAGCTCGGCGTTCCCCTCCTCTCGGAAGCGGAATTCCGGAAACTTATCGGCCGGGCCTGATCACTTTTTCTTGCCGCCGAAAAAGTCCTTCGAAAACAGCCCCTTGAGGCCTTTCTTCGGCCCTCCGTCCATCTCCTCGAGTTCCCGCTTGGCCAGCCGGTGGTCGGCTTCGAGCTCCAAGGCCCGCTCGAACTCCTTCCGGGCCCGGGCCGTCAATCCCACCTTCTTGTAAAGGACGCCGAGCCCGACGTGCGGCTCGGGATTCCAAGCCTCCAGCTCGACGGCCTTGAGGAAATCGCGTTCGGCTTTTTTGGCCATGGCCGGAATCTTGGATTCGGCCATGGCCAGGAGAAGGTAATAATCGCCCTTCTCGTCCTTGAGCCGAATGGCCTCCTCGAGATGGACGACGGCCTCTTCGAAGCGGCCGGCGTTGTAGAGCGTCTTGCCCTGGCGAAAACGGACGTCGGCCTGTTTGCCGCGGTCCTTTTCCTCGTCCGGCCTGGCCGGGGCCGGCCCTTTTTGGGAGTAGGCGGCCCGGTCTTCCTTCGAGCTCAGCGTCCGATAGGCCTTGGTCAGATGGTCGAAGAGCTCGTCGATTTTGGTCTTGTCCTCGGCCTCGAGATGCCGCCCGAAAAGATCGGGATGGATGCGCCGGGCCAGGCGGAGATAACCTTTCTTGACCTCGGCGTCGTCGGCGGTTCGGGAGACGCCGAGGAGCTGGTAGTAGTCCATCTCAGCGAGGCGGCGATGAAGCTCGAGGGCCTCGGCGATCTGCTCCCGGAGCTCGGGGGGCGGAGACGGCTTCTCCTCGACCGCGGCGGGCTCCGGAGGGGCCGGCGCCTCCCGCGGCCGGGAGGACGCTCCCGGGCTCGTCCCGGCCGTCCCGGCCTCCCGGAAATCGACGAGGTCAAGGCCATAGAGCAGAAAGACCGTCTTCCAAAACTTTTCCGGAGGAAGGCCGGAAGCCGCCAGGAGGGATTCGGTCTCCAGCCCCGCGGCCGTCCGGTGCCAAAGAGTTTTTTCTTCGTCGTTGAGGAAGGCCGGGGGGGAATCGCCTTTCGGAAACGGGATCTTTCCCTTTCCGGCCAGGAGCGTCTTCAAGGCCGGATGGAACTCCATGTTCCGGATTCCCCGCTCGATGATGAGGGGCAGGCTGATCCGCTGCTCGAACCCGGCTTCGAAGAACCTCCCGCTCTCCTCGAAGGCCAGGGCGGCGTCGAAAAAAGAGAAACAGGTCAGGGCGATGATGTTGTACTGGGCCAGGAGGGCCTCATAGAGGTCGCGCTGGCTGATGAGGCGCCGCTCGACGAGCGATTCGCCGATGAAGTGGTTGGGAACGGAGTACTTCGGCAAGGCCGCCTGGACTTCGGCCGAGATCTTGCCCGTCCGGAACAGGATTTCCCCCAGCCGCTCCTCCGAAACGTTCGTCGTCGCCGAGAGAAGGCCGCCGTCCTGGACAAGAAAGCTCTTGGCGATTCCGCCCCTCTGGAACGACAGGCGCCCGGTCTTGGCCTGGAGGACGATCTCTCGGAAGCGCAAACCGATGTGATCCATCTTTCCGAGGACATTGTAACCGAAATGCGGCGAATTGCAACCTCGACGCATTGAGCCGGGCCGGCCTTTTGTGCTAACGTGACCCCATGAGAGCCGTCCTTGCCCAGTTCGCCCCCGGCCTCGGCTCCGTCTCCGCGAACCTCGACCGCCATCTCGAGACGATCGACCGGGCCCGGCGGGAAAAGGCGGACCTCGTCGTCTTTCCCGAGCTCAGCCTGACCGGCTACAGGCTCCGCGACCTCGTCGAGGAGGTCGCCCTCGACCCGGCCGCTTCGCGCCCGTTCCGGAAGCTCCGGTCCGCCAGCCGGGAGATCGACCTCGTCGTCGGGTTCGTCGAGGAGAAGCCGCGGGAGCGGGGGCTTTTCTACAATGCGGCGGCCTACCTTCATCGAGGGCGCGTCCTCCACCTCCATCGGAAGGTCTTCCTCCCCACGGCCGGGATGTTCGAGGAGCGGCGGTTTTTCTCCGAGGGGAGGAACATCCGGGCCTTCGACGGGCCGCACGGCCGGACCGGGCTTCTCATCTGCCGCGATTTCCTCCATCTCAACGCTCATTATCTCCTCTTCGCCGACGGGGCCGAGATTTCGATCGCGATCAGCGCCGCCCCCGGACGCGGGGTTTCTCCCCCGGCCCGGGGATTTGCCTCGAGCCGGATGTGGGAACTCATGGGGGAGACGGTCTCCCGGCTGACGACGACCTTCGTCCTCTACGTCAACCGGGTCGGCTTCGAGGACGGGGCCGCGTTCGCCGGGGGATCTTTCGTCTTCGATCCCTTCGGACGGCCCGTCGCCCGGGCCGGGCCCTTCGAGCCCGAGTTCCTCATCGCCGACCTCGACCTGGGCCTCATCCGGAAAGCCCGCAAGGCCTGGCCGTTCCGGCGGGACGACAAGCCCGAGGTCACCCTCGCCGCCCTCGAAAGGATCGTCCGCGGCTATGAAGATTGACGCCCCGTTCGTCGAGAGAATCCTGGCCGGGTTCATCAAGGACAAGCTGGCCAAGGCGGGCTTCCGGAAGGGGATTCTCGGCCTGTCGGGAGGCCTGGACTCGGCCGTCTGCGCGCATCTGGCGGTCAAGGCCCTCGGGCCGGGGAACGTCATCGCCCTCCTCATGCCGTACGGACGGAGCTTCGGCGACGAGATCGAGGACGCCCTGGACGTCGCCCGACGCCTCCGCCTCCGGGCCGAGACGATCGACATCGCCCCGATAATCGACGCCTATTTCGAGCGCTATCCGACCGGCGACCGCGTCCGCCGCGGCAACAAAATGGCTCGGGAGCGGATGTCCATCCTCTACGACGTCTCGGCCCGGGAGAAGGCCCTCATCCTCGGAACGAGCAATAAAACCGAGCTTCTCCTGGGCTACGGGACGATCCACGGCGATATGGCCTGCGCGATCAATCCCCTGGGCGACCTGTACAAAACCCAGGTCCGTGAGCTCGCCGCCCACCTCGGCGTCCCCGAGGGCATCCGGACGAAACCCCCCACGGCCGGATTGTGGCCGGGCCAGACCGACGAGGCCGAGCTCGGCTTGACCTACGAGGAAGCCGACGAGATTCTCTTCCGCCTCGTCGAGGAGCGGGCCTCGGCGGCCGAAGTCGCCGCGGCCGGATATCCCAAGGCCCGGGTCGAGAAGATCGCGGCCATGATCCGGGCCTCCGAGTTCAAGCGCCACCTCCCCCCGATCGCCAAGATCTCGCCCCGGACCGTCGGCCACGATTTCCTCTACCCCTACGACCGGAGCGAATGACCCTCCCGTGTCCGGCACGCTCTACCTCGTCGCCACGCCCCTGGGGAATCTCGAAGACCTGACGTTGCGGGCCGTTCGCATCCTCAAGGAGGCCGACCTTGTCGCCTGCGAAGACACGCGGCGGACGTCGATCCTCCTTCGCCGGTACGGCCTTCGAAAGGAGCTCTTGAGCTACTACGAGCCGCGGGAAGGCCGGAAAATCCCCCTGATCATCGGCCGTCTCAAGGGTGGCGGGAGCGTGGCCCTGGTTTCGGACGGGGGGACTCCGGCCATATCCGACCCGGGCTTTCGACTCGTCCGCGAGGCGGTCAAGGAGGGGATCGCCGTCGTCCCCGTCCCGGGGCCGACGGCCGCGGTCGCGGCCCTTTCGGCCTCCGGCCTGCCGACCGACCGATTCCTTTTCCTGGGTTTCGCCCCCCCCAAAGCCGAAGCTCTTCGGAAAACGCTGCTCTCCGCCGCCGCCGAACCGGGAACGATCATTTTCTACGTGCCCGCCCGAAGAGTCGTCCGCCTCCTCGAGGCCGTTCTCGACACCCTGGGAGACCGTCCGGTGGTCATCGCCAGGGAGCTCACCAAGGTCTACGAGGAATTCATCAGGGGAAGCGCCATGAAGATTTTGACCGGCCTCAGGGAAAGGAATCTCAAGGGCGAAGTGACTTTTCTTATAGGCGGGGCCGGAAAATTTCCTAAATAGTGATATATTTATATTAGATTACTTGACAAATAGATACTCATATATTATATTATATCCGACAACTAATCTCAGGAGGTAAAAAATGGCTATTATCAGATGGGATCCCTTCAGGGACATGGTCACCCTTAGGGAGAGAATGAACCGGATGTTCGAGGATGTGTTTTCCGGTCGGACCGACGACAAGGAGATAACCGCTTCGACCTGGGCCCCGGCCGTAGACATCTACGAGACCGAGAACGACCTCGTCCTTTCGGCCGAAATCCCCGGCCTTCAGGAGAAAGACGTGGAGATCAAGGTCGAGGACAACACCTTGACCCTGAAGGGAGAGAGACGGCTCGAAAAGGAGACCAAGGAAGAGAACTACCACCGGATCGAGCGCTCTTACGGCTCCTTCTACCGGGCATTCACCATCCCCAACTCGGTCGACTCCGAAAGGATCCAGGCCGAGCACGAGAACGGCGTCCTGAGGATCGTCATGCCGAAGCGCCAGGAGCTCAAGCCCCGGACGGTCAAAATCCTCAAGCCGGCGGAAAAAGTCAAGAAATAAGCATCCCTCCCCCTCCTTTTGGATAGAGGGACGGCCTTGCGGCCGTCCCTCTTTTTTTATGCCTGAGCGACGGTCGCGGCCCTCACCTCGCCGGCCCCGGCCTTTCGGAGTTCGGCCGCGCACTCCCGGAGCGTCGCTCCCGTCGTGAAGACGTCGTCGATGACAACGACGACCCGGCCGCGGACTCTCTCGGGCCGGGCGACGGCGAACGCGCCCCGGACGTTTGTCCGTCTCTGGCCGTGTTCGAGAGAGGTCTGCGCCGGCGTCGGGCGGACCTTTTTCAGGGCCCGCGTCTCGACCGGGATGCCGGCCGCCCGGCCGATCGCTCGGGCGAGGAGGGCCGACTGATTGAAGCCCCGCTCCCGGAGCCGGCGGCGATGGAGCGGCACGGGAACGAGGACTTCGGCCTTCTCCCACAAGCCGTCTTCCCGCCGAAGGGCCTCCCAGGCAAAAGCGGCCAGATCCCGGGCCAGAGGACGGCCGCCGCGGTACTTGAGGAGAAGGATGGCGTCCTTGAGGACGGCCCCGTAGCGGCCGGCGCTCCGGTGGAGGGAAAACGGCGGGGGATGGCCGAGGCAGGCGCCGCAGGGATGCCCGCCCCCTTCGCCCTCGAAAAACCGGCCGCAGACCGGGCAGCGGGGAGCCCGATGGGGGACGATCCGGCCGAGGCAGTCCCGGCAAAGGAGGCGCTCCCCGGGACGCTCAAGGAGCAGCCCGCAGCTTCGGCAGAACGAGGGGAAAAACGCGACGTCCGCCAGACGGAGAAGCCGGGCGAGCATGGACGGGCCCGGGATCAGCCCGCTTCGGTCTCGGCTTTCTCCTGGCACTCGATGCACAAAGACGTCCAGGGCAGGGCGTTCAGCCTCTTCCGATGGATGTCTTTCTGGCAGGTCTGGCAGATGCCGAAGTCGCCCTTGGCGATTCTCTTCAAGGCCGCGTCGATCTGGAAGAGCTCCCGCTGCTCGGCGTCGGACAAGCTCAACAGAAACTCCTTGGTGTAGGAGCTCTCGGCCTTGTCCGCCAGATCCTGGGCGACGCCGTTTCCCAGGTCCTTGCTCTCGTTCCGGAACTCGTTGAGCTTCTGGCCGATTTCGCTCCTCCGGACAAGCAGCCTTTTCCGGAACTCCTCAATTTCCTTTTTGGCCAGCGATCCCCCTTTACTTGGCATAGGAATGTCCTTTCATGAGCGACAGGCTCCGGAAGATTTGTTCGAGAAGGACGACCCGGCACAACTCATGAGACATGGTCATCCGGGAGAGGGATAGCTTGAGGTCGGCCCGGTCGAGGATCCTTCCGGCCAGGCCCAGGAACCCGCCGACGACGAACGCCGTCCCGCGTCCTCCAGACGCCTCGCGTTCGCCTAAAAATCGCGCGAATTCGGCGGATGTCATCTCTCGCCCTCCGTCAAAGAGGCAGACAATATAATCATCTTTCAGCCGTATTTCAAGACCCCGGGCCTCGATCTCCAGAATTTTCTCGGCGGCCCTCTCCCCGAGGCCCCGGGACGTCCCGGTGACGACGACTTCGCAGGAAGCGAGGGGCCGGATGCGGCGGAGATAGTGCTCCTCGAGCTCCCGGAGGGCGGCGTTTTTGGTCCGGCCGGGCCAGTAGACCGTCAGGCGCATCAGCCGGCGAGTCTCGGGGCGTCTCCCCAAAGCTTCTCGAGGGCGTAGTAAAGCCGGGCGGGCCGGGAAAAAATGTGAACGATGAACGATCCGTAGTCGAGAAGGATCCATTCTCCGTGGCCCGCCCCCTCGACCCCGAGGGGGCGCAGGCCGCCAGCCTTGAGCCCGGCCTCAATGGCCTCCCGCAGGGCGGCGTTCTGCCGGTTCGACTGGCCGTGCATGATGAGAAAGAAATCCGTGAAGGCCGCCGCCCCGCGCAGGTCGAGAACAACGATGTCTTCGGCTTTCTTGGACTGGGCGGCCCGGAGGGCGGTCCGGACGGCCGCGGGAAGATGGCGCTTGGTGAAAGCCATTACGACTCCTTGCCGCTCGATGGACGACGATAGAGATTCTCCCGATGTATATAGCATTCCACGGCCGGGGGGACAAGCCCCCGGATCGGGAGGCCGTCCCGGACTCTCCGGCGGATTTCGGTCGATGAGACCGGGAGGGCATCGATCGGAAAAAGGAAAATCCGGTGGGCTTCGAGGAAGGCCTCGCCGAGACGCACGGACGGCCCGACCTCGGCGAACGCGCTCCGGAGGGAGGGCTCGACGGCCCGTCGGGCCGCGGCCAGCGGCGCGCCCGGCCGGGCGACGACGATGAGCCGGCAGAGGTCGAGAAGGCGGCGCCATTCCCGCCAAGTTTCGATCTCGCAAAACGCGTCGACGCCGAGGAGGAAGAAATGACGGGCCCCGGGCGCCTCCCGCCGGAACTCGTCCAGGGTCACGACCGAATAGGACGTCGCTCCGGCCCTGACTTCGATCGGGCTCGGGACGAACCGCCGCCGGCCGCGGACGGCGAGTTCGACCATGGCCATCCGGTCCTCGGCCGAAGCCATGTCCGTCGCCCTCTTGTGGGGGGGGATCGCCGAAGGGATAAAATGCATCCTTTCCAAGCCGAACCGGCCGACGGCGGCCGAGGCCGCCCGAAGATGGCCCTTGTGGACGGGGTCGAAGGTCCCCCCGAACAGGCCGACCCTCGGGGCCCGACCGGACCTCTCCCTCACCGGCCTTCCTCCTTCGCCGGGGCGTCCGCCCGGAAACGCCCGATCATCGCGGCCATGGCCGAGACGAGCCGGCGAATTCCCTCGTTCCGGAGGGCCGAGACGACGAACAGGCGGAGCTTCTTCCGCCGGGCGAGATTCCGGACCGCCTTGAGCCGCTCAGCGTCCCCTTCGCCGAGAAGGTCGGCCTTGTTGGCGGCCAGGATCTGGGGCCTTCGGGCCAGGCCGGGCTGGAAAGCCTCGAGCTCGGCCATGACGATCTCGAAGTCCCGGACCGGGTCGCGCCCGGTGAACGGAGAGAGGTCGAGGACATGGACGAGGACTTTCGTCCGTTCGATGTGCTTGAGAAACCGGGTCCCCAGCCCTTGGCCGCGATGGGCCCCCTCGATCAGACCGGGGATGTCGGCGACGATGAAGCTCCGGTCCGGGCCGGCGTCGACGACGCCGAGGTTCGGGACGAGGGTCGTGAAGGGATAGTCGGCGATGACCGGCCGGGCGGCCGAAATTTTCGAAATGAGGGTCGATTTGCCGGCGTTGGGAAAACCGATGAGACCCGCGTCGGCGATCATCTTGAGCTCGAGGAGGAGATCCCGTTCCTCTCCCGGGCGGCCGGGCTCGTGCTCCCGCGGGGCCTGGTGGGTCGAGGTGGCGAACGAGGCGTTGCCCCGGCCGCCTTTCCCCCCCCGGGCGGCGACGAACCGCTCGCCCGGCTTCAGGAAGTCGCGGAGAAGCTCGCCGGCCTCGATATCCTTGACGATCGTCCCGACGGGAATCCGGAGAACGAGATCGGCCCCGCGCTTCCCCTGGCGGCGTCCGCCCTCGCCCGGAGCGCCCGCCTTGGCCCGGTTCAGGGGATGGAAGCGGAAATAGGACAGCGAGGTCAGGCCCGCCTCCGAGACAAGGATGACGCTCCCCCCGTTTCCTCCGCGCCCTCCATCCGGCCCTCCCCGGGGGACGCCGGCTTCGCGTCGGAAGCTGACGCAGCCGTTCCCCCCCCGCCCGGCCTGGACGAAAATCTTCACCTGATCGACGAACATGGGATTAAGTCATCGTCCGCCGCCGGACACGACCCGGACGGCTAGACTTCAGGCCGGAAAGACCGAGACAAGCGTCCCTCGCGACCCCTTGGATTCGAATTTGACGACGCCGGACGTCCTGGCGTACAGGGTGTCGTCCTGGCCGCGGCCGACATTCGCCCCCGGCTTGAAGGGCGTTCCCCGCTGCCGGACGAGGATCGCCCCGGCCTTGACGTTTTCGCCGCCGAATTTCTTGACCCCGAGTCTCTTGGAGGCGCTGTCGCGCCCGTTTCGTCCGCTTCCGCTCGCCCGTTTGCCTGCCATGGAAGGACTCCTTTACTTCTTCGCTTTCGGCTTGGCCGCCTTGGCTTTGGCCGCGGGCTTCGCCTTGGTTTTGGCCGGCTTGGGCGCTTCGGCCTTGGCCTTTCCGGCCTTCGGCTCGGCCGGGGCTTTCGCCGCCGGCTTTTTCGCCGGAGCCTTGGCCTGGGGGGCGGCTTTCGGGGCCGGGACGGCTTTTTCCCCGGCGGCCGGAACTTCTTTTTCGGAGGCCGGAACCTCGGCCGGGACGGCGGTCCGGTCCGGATAGATCTTCACGATTTTGACCTTGGTCAGGAGCTGGCGGTGGCCCCGCGTCCGCCGGAATTGCTTCCGGCGCTTTTTCTTGAAGACGAGGATCTTGTCGTCCTTGAACGTCTCGACGACCTCGGCCTGGGCGACGGCGCCCTCGACGAGCGGCGTTCCGATCGCCGTTTGACCGCCGTCGTCGAGGAGAAGAACTTCCTCGAACAGGATCTTGCCTCCCGCCTCGGCCCCGAGATTTTCGACGTCGATGACGTCGCCTTCCTTGACGACATACTGCTTTCCGCCGGTTCTGATGACAGCGAACATGGGCATCTTCCTCGATTCCGGAGATGGCGTTTCAAAAAAATTGGCCCTTAACATTAACATGGGCTTGCGTTTATGTCAAACGCGAGTTGCGGTATAATCGAGTCCGCCCGACGGGCGGTTAGCTCAGCGGCAGAGTCCCGGTCTTACACACCGGTGGTCACAGGTTCAATTCCTGTACCGCCCATCCTTTCCGAGGCCGCCGACGAATCCCCCCTGTTTCCCAGGGGGGTAGGGGGGTAAATATCAATAAGAAGATATGGAGGCGGCCTCGGCCATCTTCGCCGCCGACGAATCCCCCCTGTTTCCCAGGGGGGCTTTTTTTCTGGTATATTGCTCGGCGATGACACCTCCGGCGCGTCCCGAAAAGCCCCCCCCTTCGAGCGCGGCCATGAATCCCCTCGTGTCTTTCCTCTGGCGGTCATCGGCCGCTCTTCTGGCCCTGGCCGGCATCGCCGGCTTCATCTGGCTCTTCGCCCGGGACATGAACGTTTACTGGTTCATCCTCTCGCCCCTCATCCTGGCCGTCTATGAAATTCCGGCCGTCGTCGTCTACGCCTTGTGGAAGAAAGCCCGGCGGAGGGAGGCCCCGAAAGAGGAAAGCCGGTCGGAATGAGGCCGCGCCCCCGACGGGATTCGAACCCGTGTTGCTGCCTTGAAAGGGCGGTGTCCTAGGCCTCTAGACGACAGGGGCGCAATATGAGCCGTGCTGGGCTCGAACCAGCGACACCCGGCTTAAAAGGCCGGTGCTCTACCACTGAGCTAACGGCCCCCGAAACAGGCCCTTATTTATAGCCGAATGGGACGAAGGAGTCAATCCGCCGGGCCCGGCCGGAACCGACCAGCGGAGAAAAACAGAAATCCCCCCCTCCCATTCGGGGCGGGGGGATGGAAAGCCGGCGAAGGGACGCCGCTTAAAGCGTCTCGAATCTCGTGATGACCCAGCGGCCGTTATGGGAGACGCTGGTGACTTCGTCCTTGAGGCGGTACATCATCATCATGATCTGGTACTTTTTCGCCTGTCCGTCTTTCTGGATGACCTCGACCTCGAGGACCTTCGAGTGGATGTTGCCTTTCAGGTCGCGGATGTTCGGCAGTTGGCCCGCTCCCAGGGAGAAGTTCGTGATCTCCTCCTCCTTGGAGGCGGCGGCTTTCGTTTCGTTGTATCTCCGCTGGAGGTCCTGATGGAGCTTATACTCCTCGTCGTACTTCG
>Ga0194125_10012230_pt1 | contig 11351 bp, 11 predicted proteins | sample TA2KigC250mmetaG_FD_148626 | JGI IMG/M metagenome (GOLD analysis project Ga0194125, IMG submission 148626) | Freshwater microbial communities from Lake Tanganyika, Tanzania - TA2015034 Kigoma Deep Cast 250m | ecosystem: Environmental > Aquatic > Freshwater > Lake | place: Tanzania: Lake... | reverse complement strand
TGTTAAAGGATCAGACCGTGTTCATAGTTTGAGCGGTTCAAGGCGGGTCTTGTGCCTGCATCGGTCGGCAGTTGGAATTGAAACTGATGAGAGGGTAAAAGGCTATCCAGTGCCGACTCTGATCTTGACATCCCCTCCTTACCCTGGGGTACATGTGCTTTACCATCGCTGGCAAGTGCAAGGTCGCAGAGAAACTCCAGCACCATATTGGATCGCCAATAGCCTAGATGGAAATGGTGCGAGTTTTTATACTTTTGGTCACAGGGAACAAAAAGATCTCACGGGATATTTTGAAAAGGCGTTTGCAGCTTTTTCCTCATTATCGAAAATAGCAGGCCGAGAGACTATATTAGTTCAATTAGTTGGTTTCTCTGACCCTTCTTGGCAACTGCCTAAATTTCTCTCCGTTTTAGAAATGGCAGGCTTTACTGAAGTTCAATTCCCTGCCCTTGCGAACTCCTCCGATGGCAGGCTGTGGCGCTGCATCCCAAACAGAAAATGGTATGCTGATCAAAGGGGGGCTATTGCTGCAAGCAAAGAGGTTGTTCTTTTTCACCGCCTATCGTGAACTAATCATATTTCTTCGCCGGACGCATCCATCGTGTAACTTTCGTCTACCTCCAGATCGCCGAGAGATTCAATCAAAGGAATAAGGACAGGTGCAACCGCACGACTAAAATCCTCCACTTTTTTCTCGATATCCGCGCCTTTAACTTCATCATTCTCGTATTTTTCTTCCTCTTCGGGAAGTTTTTCTTTTGATCTCTGCATCTCTTGTTGCAGAAGAGCTAATCCCAACAATACGAGCCCATATTTGTATCGTAACTTTGTGATCCTTGCATCTTCACCTGCTAATTTTAGTTCAGTTTTAAGATAAACATTGTCCATGTTTACAAAGAAATCGTAAATGTCCCCTCCATTTCCTCCATTTCCATTACCCGTAACATCACCAGCATTCTTAATACGAAGAGCGGTAGTTTTTGTAAATTCTCTTGTTTCCCATTCGTTCTCATAAATTTCGACAATATTGGGAAGTTGTATCCCGCTTGGGATTTCTCTTTCACCACCTTCTTCTTTCCCGGGAGGCTTTGCGGGAGTAAAAGGCCTCCCTCCACTGGGTTTTTGCTCAACTACCGGTTTAACCGTAACTTCAAAATTATTTTCGAATGGTCTTATTAGGGTCTGATCTGTAACAATGGCTACAAAGCAAAGTTTCTCTCCAACATTGCAATTCTCAGGCAACCTCATGCTAAGGTTAGCTAATCCGTTTTGGAGAATTAGATTATAATTAACCATTGGAGAACGAGATTTTTCACTTACAATATAGAGTGTGAATTCCCCTGGGTCCACATTTCGGCTAAAATAATCGTTGGCTGCATCAGTTTCAAATGTAATACGGCAGCGCATATTTTTATGACATTCGCGATAAAGTGTTTTTCCGTAATCAATTCCCTTGAATTTGAAATATGTTGGATGCTTTTTACCCGCAAATTTTTGTTCAGTTTTAACTTTTATCGATTTAAAGGGATTAGCGGCCCGCTGTCCAAGAAGAAATAGGTTCGTTAAAGCTGGAGAGTGTTCAATCATTGATTTAAGTATATTTTCAAGCGGCTTGTCCTCGGAGATTTTAGATTCGATCTCTTCCCGGCGTCGTCTTTCCCTGAGTTCGCGTAATCCGGGATGATCTTTAAGTACCTCCTCCAAGGCATCTTCCAACTTAGAACGTAGTTCACCACCGCTTAATCTATCACGACTATTCATAAAGAGATCTTCACGGGTTTTCCCACTCACGTTACTGCAATCTACCATTACCAAAATAGAATCTGCCAAGTAGCTATGCTTTACATTTTTACGTGTGAAAAAATCTGTTGTTAGACTTGCATGGGTCTGACCATTGACAATGAAAACAATGCCTTCATTTTTGCGGTATCTGCGTGCTGTCCCCCTCTTGAAGGCAAAAATGTTAGCAGACATCTGCTCACCTTCCACATCGATGGAACAAGAGGTCGGGAAATTTTCTTCAAGATTCTCAGCTTTATCGTCGTCCAGCCGCACACTAATCCCAGTTATTGTGGTTTCGAAGCTTGCAGCTTTTGATCCTGGCTTCCAAAACTGTTCTCTGCACTCGTGAATTCTTATAGGAAGGGCAACCTCTGGAAGTAGTATGTCCACCCGGTCTTTGACTGAGCCTTGTCTTGGAATCTGAGCCTTAAACCCAGAGCCTATAGCATATTCATAAAGCTTAATCAGCGTTCCCCACTCAGATGGACGGCCATAAGGTTCCGGATTTGAGGGATAAGCGGAAGGGAAAATGGGCATACTGTCTTCTGTAAAGCGGAGAACTCCACCCTTGCCTGGAAAAGTTTTTGAATTCAGTGGCGCGAGATATGTGTAAACAGAACTCCGGCGCCCTCCCTCTGGATATTCCCGCCGGACAATTGTAAATCCCCATTGCGTATCAGTGGGATGCCCTAATCTATTTAATAATCTTAATATTTGCGGGTTTCGGCGGCTGACTATGAGTTGTAAGCCATGATGACCACAAAATTTCAATGCCCCCGTCCCGCCCATATTGAACTTTCCCTGAACAAATGGAATTCGAAGCTTATTTTCCCTGACCAAAGAAAGCAAGGTATCCGGCATCATCTCTGGAGTCTGCCCCTCGCCACAGTCAGAAATTGTAAAACAAGGGTTACCCTCCCGGGCAGTTGCACCTGTTGCAGTTAACGTAATGCCCCTAGCAATTTCTGTTCTTTTCTTGTCTCCCCATTCCTTTATTAAGCCGGCCCTTGTGCTTTTTAATTTTCCATCTTCAAAAAAACCAGCCACAGCTTCTTGAATTGACTGGGGTGCTTTGGGGCCTTCTGGATCAATTCCTCTCATGAGGCATTCATTCATCAACCTGGCATCGACTGAATTAACTAATTTTTCAATCAATGCTGCGTCGGGGCGTGCTTGTTGATTCCCTATGGTACTATAATTATTTTCGATGTCTCCGTAGAACCTCCAAACCGAAGGGTCATTCCAATAACCAGCTTCTGTTAAGACATTTATTACATCAGCCTCAGTATCTACTTTCATTAAAGAAAGGCAAAGACTTTTCGTTTGTGAATTATCCATAAAATCCTCCTCTGAACCGCTCGAATCTTTAAGGATAATAAAATTCGGTGAATGTCATTTGGAAAAACAATCTGAGGGATGCTCTGTCATAATTTAAACAATGGGATAAAGTCCTCTCCGAAGGTGAAGAAAAATTGAACCGACCTTCGGAGAGGTTTTCTAAGCCAAAATCAATTCATAGATTATCGAAGTTTGAATATAATTTCGTCCTGAGCACCGTGGCTATTGAAACGCTGTTTCAGCTTTTTGACTTCGCCATCCAGTGCTTTGATGATTTTCTGGACATCTTCGTCAGTATAGCTGTAGTTACTCTTATTTGACAGATTCCCGATAAGCCGGATATCCTTGATCGCCTTAGAGACCCTCTTCTCGGCAAGCTCGACAAATTTTCCGCGATCTTTTTCTCTCTCCATGTTATCTCCTTTCAATATATACGCGTACATTTGAAAATTATGATAAAAGCTGAAAAATATATGTCAAGAAAAAATTTTTAAAATAACTCTTGGCACTCAGAAAAAATTTTGAGAAGTTCACAAGAGGCATCATCAAGATAGGCGGGAAAAACCGATGTCCTTAAATCCGTGTAATGGCGACAAGTGTGCGAAATTACTTAATATATACTGGTTATTGTGGTATACAAATATGCATGGTGGGCGCGGTACGAACCAAGGAAAAATGTCCCAGGTGCAGAGGCCCCTTTGAAGGCGAGCCTCTGCGTTGTCCCTCATGTTTTACCACTCCCAAGCGCTATTTTGTCGATTTCTCCTGGCCCGGCCATGGGCGCATCAAGCTCTACTCCGACCAGCAGGGCTATGCACTGGACTCCTGGGAGCGGGCCAACCGGTTGCTCAGCGCCATCAGATATGAAATCGACCAAGGGAAATTCGATCCAAGAGAATACATCCGAAGGGAATTCAAAGCTCTCAGGTTCGGCAATTATCTCCAGGACTGGCTTAAGCGGCAGGAGTCCCGTAATGGGCGTGAGGAAATTTCCCTGGGATATCTGAATTTCGCTCAACTGATGGTGCGTAAGTACCTAACCTCGCTCTTGGGAGAGAAAGACATCCGGGAAATCCGAGAGGGTCAGATTGAGGATTTTCGGGACGCCTTACCAATCTCCCTCAGGCCCAAAACGGTGGCAAACATCATGGGGTTGCTCGGGAAAATTCTGCGGGACGCCCACCGCCGGAGGGATATAGCTTACTTGCCCGAAATGCCCAAGGTGGAGGTGGGTGAGCCTATAACCAAGTGGATCTCCCTGGAAGAACAGGAGGCGGTTCTTGCCCATTTTTCCGATCCTGTTTTCAAGGCGTTTTTCCTCTTCCTGATGAAGCAGGGAGTCAGGCCGAGCGAAGCCCGGGCTTTGCGTTGGGATGACCTGGACTTTAAGAAGAACCTCGTGGTAATCCGGGCGGCCATGGACGGGAAAAAGTATCGCCCCTGCACCAAGGAGAAAGACGTCCGATACCAGCCCATGCATCCCCGGATTAAAGAGGCTCTAAAGGGACTTCCGCGGTCCATCAGCGGCTTTGTCTTTGTCAATGAGGGGAAGCCGTTGAGCAAGAAACTGGTAATAAATGCCTGGAACCGGGCCGCCAAAGAGGCAAGACTGAGGATTACCTGCTACCAGGGGACCAGGCATTCGCTGGCTTCCCAGGCCATCAACCGGGGAGTGAGCGAGAGGATCATCGGGGCGATGCTGGGGCATAAAAGTGTTGCATCGACCCGGCGATATGCTAAATTATCAACCGAAGCGTTAAAGGCTGTGTGGACAGATGAGGATGTGTCCCTGGTTCGTCCCCAGAAAGATGTTGACAAAAGATAACTTACTGATATTATGGGATTTACTTCTGCCATGAACCAGGTTCGAATCCTAGTCCCCCAGCCAATTATACGGGTTTCGGTTTTCGGTTCTCGGTAAAGATATAGCGATGGCCAAAAGTTTTTTCCGATGGTTTTTTGACGTAGGGGCACAGCGTGCTGTGCCCCTACGGGGAAATTACTTTGGGCAACCCCTATATCTTTACCTAAGACCGAAAACCGAAAACCGTATTACATGGCCTTGGGAGGCGCGGGAGCTTCCTCCTCCCGGGGAGCCGGCTTGCGGGCCGGAGCCCGTCGGCGCGGGGATTTGGGATAAGTCGAAGGAGCAGAGGACAGATACCGGGGCGCCACCCAGCCGGTCAAGCTAGTCCGTAGGTCCCGCACCTGGGCCCAGCCGCTGGCGCCAACTCCCAGCATTTCCACCGGGTCATTGAAATGGAGCGTAGTAAGGGCGCCGGAGTTCGGGCTGGGAGCGTCCCGGAGGGTAAGACTGCTGATATTGACATAGTAAGTCGACGCCGGTCTTATTGTCCTATCAGGACTGTAACTGAGCAAGTCACTGAGGATCCAGCCTATTCCCGAGCGGTCCACCAGGCGCACCCTGGACCAGCCCGTGGCCGTCCGCTCCAGGATCTCCACCCGCTCGCCCGCGTACAACGTGAGAAAGGCATTGCACTCAATGGAAGCGCAATCTCGCAAGGGCGCACTGGTGGGTATCGCGTAGTAATACCCGGAATAAGCCTGCGCCAAGGGGCTGGCCAGCAACAACATCAGCAAGCTCAGCACCACCGGGATAATAAAATTCCTGGGCTTCATAAATCCTCCTCCTGTTATTCCCCGCCTTCCGTGTGGAAAAGTTCCAGACGGCGCAGGCTGGAAAGCCTGGGCCACCAATAACTTTTCATTATTTACGGGTGAGCCCAAGGCTCATGAATGACTGCTTCCGAGGCCCGAAGGCGCCATTGTCCCGGTTCTTCAGCAATTCCTGAGTGCGGCGGTTTTGATCCATCGAGGGCCCACTGGCCTATCTGAACAACTCATGCAAGGGATGATTAGCCCTCATAAGAATATAAAATGCCTAAAATATCAATGGATTTTATCCTTTTTGGGAGCAACCCGGTTTAGGCAAATTATAATATCCGAAATTGATTTGTAAAGGTTGATAAGATATTTTTCCAGATAAAAGAATTTCAGGTCTCTGCAACCGACGTCTCATTCTGAGAACTGGTTACTTTCGTCTGAGGGCATTATAGTCCCGGGCGCCTCTTTAATTAGGGCATTTATCAGGAAAACCTCGACAAATTGAGCAAAATTTAATAACAATAAAATATTATGGCAGACCTGAAAACCACGGCGGTCGAGACTTTGGCCAAACCCGGGCCGTCCCCCGAAGAGTTGCTGCTAGGCGGGGCCAAGAAAGAGCGCCGCCTGGGCCAGTGGCACGCCACGGCCATTGGCGGCAACGGCATCACCTCCTCCTGCCTTTATGTTTCCGGCATTGCCATTGTTTACGCCCATGCCCTGGCCCCCCTGGCCCTGCTGCTGGCTGCCGGGGTCCTGTACCTGTATCGCAAAATCTATACGGAAGTGGTGGAGGCTTTGCCTCTGGACGGCGGGGCGTACAAGTGCCTGCTCAACTGCACCCGGAAGTTCGACGCTTCCTTCGCGGCTTGCCTCACCCTCCTCTCCTACCTGGCCACTGCGGCCATTTCCGCCAAGACCGCGGTGGAATACCTCAAAGACTTGCTGCCTGTCCTCCCCCCCATGGAGACCACGGCCCTGGTGCTGCTACTCTTCGCCGGCCTTACCATTTTGGGGATTACCGATTCGGCCCGGGTGGCCCTGGCCATCTTTGTTTTGCACCTGGCAACCCTGACCCTGTTCGTGGTCTGGGTGGCATCCACCTTGAAGCTAACAACCATATGGGGCGCCAACCTGGCCGCGCTGCGCCAGGAGGTCCATTGGCCCAAAGCCTTGTTCCTGGGGTTTTCCGCAGCCATGCTGGGGGTGAGCGGGTTCGAGTCTTCCGCCAACTACGTAGAGCAGCAGCGCCCGGGGGTCTTTCGCTTAGCGTGGACGCCCTGTCTAAGGAACTGGATGTCCCCAAGAACTGATGTTCATGGGTTCCCTCACCCATGCCCAAAAATATTCCCTGCAAGACCTGGGGGGAGTGCGGGTTTTCTGGTAATAAAAACAGTTTTCGGTTTTCGGTTCAATGCTTTCGAGTTTAAGAGCGAAGCCCAGCCGCCAGCAGTCAGAACAAGATATAATATATTTTTTACTGGCGGCTGGCCGCTGACTGCTGGCAGCTTAGATTACCTGGGAGAACATCCATGCACGAACACGCCTCGGCCCGCCGGGCCATGGAAACCATGATTAACGGCGGCGACCTGGAGGGCCTGCTCCAGGCCGCGGAAACCCTCCACGGCCACCGCTGCCCCATGCTGGCCCTGGGGGTCAAGGCCGGCCACTACGCCCTGACCCAACTCTTCCCGGAGGGGGATATCCACGGAGTGACCGCTATCTTGGAGGCGGCCAATTGCTTTGCCGACGGCATCCAATTGGTCACCGGCTGCACCCTGGGAAACGGCGGCCTCATCTTCAAGGACCTGGGTAAGACCGCGGTGACCGTGGCCCGGCACGACGGCGCGGCCTTGCGCCTGCTGGTGCGCCCCGACTTCCGGGAGCGCCTCCTTATCAAGTACCCCACGGTTCAGCCATTGTTTGAAAAGGTGGTGCTGAAGGGGACTGCGGACCATGAAGAACGGCACCGCTTCCAGCACATGTGGTCCGCCATGGCCCGGCGGGAGTTGGACGCGCCCCTGGAAGAGCAGTTCCTTATCAAGAGCTTGAAGATCCAGGCGCCCCAGGCCCACCGCCGGCCCTCCGGGGTGGTGTGCCGCCGGTGCGGCGAAGGGGTGGCGGAGTCGCATATCCGGGTTAAGGACGGCCAGCCCTTCTGCCTGGCCTGCGCCGGAGAAAGCTTTTTTGTCCTCAGTAGCGAGGGGATCACCGCCGCCCCGGGCATGGAAACTTTTTAAGCGGTCAGCTATCAGCTATCAGCTATAATAAAATTTATGGCTGTAAGACTTATAGCTGGAAAACCTCTGGCCCTGTTCCATGAGTGGATTGAGGAAAAACTTGGGATCTCGGCAAAAGACAACCGCGGACAGATGAAACACTTCATGTGGGTGTCTAAGAAACTGGGGGTGCCCATCAAGATGGTCAGCCCTGACGGCTCCTTTTTCATGGAGTACCGGGACATCAAGGAAGGCGGGGTGTCAGATAAGGTGTTTGAGCCCCCGGCGAGCTTTGAGAAGATGTCCATGCCCGCTTGGATGCCCCCCATCAAGTAAGGGGGGCCGGGATTAAAGAGAGGGTGGCCCCGCCTCAGCCGGCGTCGGCCCTGCCTGCAATCCAGGAGGTGAGTATGCTGCGCAGACTTAAAAAGCCGGGATGGCTGTTGCCGTCGCTGCTGCTAATGCTAGCCGGGAGCGGCGCGGCCGCGGAGTTTACCGCCCACATGATCATTAAGGACGGCGACAAGACCATGCCGGGCAAAATCATCGTCCAGAACAACAGGATGCGCCACGAATTCGCTGATGAAGAAGGGCGGACCGTCACCATCGTCCGTCCGGACAAAAAACTTATCTATGTGGTCATGCCTCTGGACCGGACCTACGTGGAGATGCCCCTTCAACCCAAACTTCCCGGCCAGTTCATCCAGATCCCCCCCGACGCGGTGACCAAGCGCAAGGTGGGGATGGAAACGGTCAACGGCTATGAGGCCGACCAGTACGAGGTGGGGGTGCGCCTGGGCGCGGAGGGGGTGGCCAAATATACCTTCTGGGTGTCCCCCAAGCTGGGAGTGCCCATCAAGGTGGAGTGCAAAGAGAAAAAGTTCTGCATGGAGTATAAAAATATCAAAGAGGGGGGCATTACCGCGCTCCTCTTCGATCCCCCCCAGGGTTTCCGGAAGACCTCCCAGCCCACGGGCTTTACCGACACTTTGAAAAAGGAAATCGAGTGAGTCGCTCACGCCCAGACGCCCGGCCAGCTTGAATATTTAGGCAGACCATGGCATCACATCTCCCGAAGCTGGCGCCTCTTTAACCCGAATCCGGACCGGCGAAGGATTTTCGGAAAAGGACGAGCCCTGAGGAAATCAGGGCAATGCCTCCCGGCCGCCACTAATGCTAATGACCCGTACCTGGCGAGATTGTGAAAGGCCTCACCCACCGGCATGGAAGTGTCATCAAGCGTATTGTCTCTTTATTCCTAAACTTGATTGATAAAGACTTGTGCCAGGGAAATTATTAAAAGAGACATGATAATGCTGGCAGCAATTAAGGGAGCACGCAAGGCCTCTTTCCCCCAAAACCAATTGACAATTTTTTTTAGCCTCATAACGCCTCCAGGATCGAAATTAAAAAAAGGAAGAAGTTGTTGACTTATTTTCTGGCAAAGGAAACCGGATTAAAATCAGAGATCCCCTGATTTTGGCTTTCGAAATTCCCAATTTTAAAGAAAGCCTCCATGTCGAATAGATCCCCCCGGGGTTCGGTCAAGCTTATTAGTCAAAGAGATGCTTTCCAAACACTATGGCCAAGAGTATTAGCAAAATTGGCAAGTCATAAAAAAACACCCCTGTAACTGACACCGGGGGGATTAAATTCTCTAAAATTATTAAGCCCGGGTCAGTTACTACAACCCAAAGACCCACCCATGGATGGGACAGGGAGGTGACCCCGGAAGCCAAAATCCGCATAATAATCATCCAGAGGTAAACTTCCAAAAAAAACCAGCAAAGACTCCACCTTGCGCTTCCGGTAAATCCCCAGTTTCCCATGTTTTCTATAACTCTTCCATTATTGCTAGATTTTCCATCGGTGTTACTGGATTTCGCCATATTCTCCACGGCTTCGGTGGACATTGGGATTCCACTTCCAGTTTTTCCTCCTCTTCATCCTGCCACCGATCCGAAATAGCAGGATGGTTCCCAGCCTCGAAGTCAGGGGGCGCTCCCTCTGAGAACCAATCGGCGCGTTCTGTGAGTTCTTTCATGTCCCTCTCTATCCGGACCCTGTTATGTAAAGCCTTTGTCCTTATTTTTTTGGCGATCATCCATTTCTTTAAGTGCCATGCAAATCCATCGGAGGATTAGCACAGGCTCTCCAATCACGGCTAGATATATGTGCCATCGTATCCGGGTTATCACAACACCAAACTAAGGATATTATAAAACTTAACCTGATTAAGATGGGATTTTATAAACAACCACCAAAATAGTGGACGTCAAAACATTAGACCCCACAATAAATATAATACAACCAATGAGCCGGTTACCGACATCAATAAAATATAACCCATACCACAATAACATAGTATTAAGCATCACTATGGTAGTGAACAAGATAACCTGGAAGTGCCAAGGAAGTTGGCTGCATTTAATAATGTAATAGCTAACCTTATTATGCTGCTTTTCGCTTTCTGTTTTCAAAATGCCATTAAACTTATCGATCATAGTTTATTGTTGTTAAAGGCTCATAAAATTAGCCAAGTTATAGTGAGGTCATATATTTCTATAAGTACAATTAATATTTTCAATGTTGCCAATCCAATTCATGGATTGTATGATTTTGTGCCAATCGACAATAATCCAATTAAAATCGGCGCCGAAACTATGATCCCAGACGGGATAATCACCAAACAATTTATTACAGAAGTCCCCCCCAATGCTAAAGAAACAAAAAATAGGACTGGCACAATCTGTGTCTGTGTCGTGGGTAACGTCTCCTATTAAGATGTTTTCGGTAAAAAGCGATTTAATAACTTTCGATATCTGCATGCCTGACTGGGCCTGACAGGCAGAAGCACCGATTTGTCAGGCTATCATGAAGGCAATGATGCAAATTAATAGCCATTTTATAAAACTGACTTTTCTCATCTGCAGCTCCTTTTCGGGACGATCACCAGATTGACTTATGTGTCAAGTTCTGGGATCATCGCCTGCTTCTCGGCCATTATTTGGCACCATCAGCCGCCCGGGGAGGCGCGTCGAATGAATCGTGATTGCTATCCCTTTATGGGGGGAATGCGCCGACTCCATCCACATATAATTTTTTGACGTTTTCTCCCAGCAGGCCCACCGAGATAATTATGACAACGGCAATGAACATCATAAGCAATACGTATTCACTGGAGCTCTCGCCCGATTCATCTTGAGCCTGTCCCAAACTCAGTTGAAAGTTTGAGGATGGCGGTTAAAGGTTGATAAAGATTAGGCTGCCTTTGGTTTGGAGTCAAGGACAACCTCGTTTTCCAGTTTAGCCTTAAGCATCCAGAGATCACGGTAACCCAGGATGCGGCGAAAATTCTTTTCGGTCTCTAAAAAGGCGGCGGCCACC
>Ga0194125_10012223_pt1 | contig 11353 bp, 10 predicted proteins | sample TA2KigC250mmetaG_FD_148626 | JGI IMG/M metagenome (GOLD analysis project Ga0194125, IMG submission 148626) | Freshwater microbial communities from Lake Tanganyika, Tanzania - TA2015034 Kigoma Deep Cast 250m | ecosystem: Environmental > Aquatic > Freshwater > Lake | place: Tanzania: Lake... | reverse complement strand
ACTAGTCTTTTCCCCACTCCAAAGGAGCCGATAAACACCCAACTGCTTTTCTCTAAGTTACGGCAAGGAGTCCAAAAGCCGCATCACATCTCAGTTCTCACTGATGAGAGAACTGAAGGTTAGTAATGTTATACTTCTTCAGAATTTATTTTTATATGAAGGTGCTGGTGATAAAATGCAAAAAATTAGAATACCAAAAGAAACATGGCTCAAAAGTTGGAGAATTTTGCTTCAAGAAGGAGCAATAACCCAGGTTTCAGAGGATTGTTATATCGTTTCCGCGCGGCATGTGCAGATTCTCAAAGAAAAACAACTTCCGTTTGAGGAGGTAAGAACAGTTGTTAGCCCACGTGAAAAAGTACGACATCTACTTGCCTCTTCAATACAATAATGGAGAATGGATTGAAGACGCAAAATTTGAACAAACGCGCAGCGAACTTTTTGAGCGCTTTGGCGGATTAACTTATATTATGCGCGAGTTTCCATTACGTGGAATTTGGGGTCAAGATAGCCAGGTATATCAAGATTTTATTGTTATTTACACCGTTATTGACTTTTCCTCTTCAGAAGAAACTACGCACTTCTTTGTTGAATATAAGGAAATCTTAAAATTTCGTTTTGAACAAGAGGAAATTTTGATAACCGTTCAAGATATGGGTATCTTTTAGCTAACTCAGGTTATTTAATGAAACTACATTACTCAATAATAATCTGACACTCCGGAAGTGAATTCAAAAACATTTTTCCATAAGTTTTGTTAAGCACGCGAGAATCAAGAATTACCACTATGCCTTTGTCGGTTTTATTTCGGATAAGGCGGCCGAATCCCTGTTTGAGACGCAAAATGGCTTCTGGCAAACTATATTCCATGAAGGCGTTGCCGCCGCGAGTTTCGATGTAATCGGTGCGCGCTTGAACGACGGGATGTGTGGGTACAGAGAAGGGTAATCTTACGATTATAACGTTGCTGAGCGCTTCGCCTTGTACGTCTGCGCCTTCCCAAAAGCTACTTGTGCCGAAGAGCACGGAGTCAATATCTTGCCTGAATTCTTCTAACATGGTATGCCGCGACATGCCGCCGCCTTGTTTGAATGCAGTAATACCGAGTTCCTCAAGATATGGCGCGACCGCTTCATATACTTCATCCATCATTTTGTAGCTGGTGAAGAGGACAAATGCTTTGCCATGCGTGAGTTTCAAATATTTTTTGATTTTTTCAATCGCGGCGGGTACAAATTGAGGATTTCTCGGGTCAGGCATCCGCTCAGGAATATAGATTTGGGCTTGTTCAGCATAATTAAATGGCGACCCGACTAAAAGTTCCCGACAATCATTCAATCCAATTTGACTTTTAAAGTAATCGAAATTGCGATTTGTAGAGAGCGTTGCGCTGGTCATTACGGCGCTTTTGATTTTTGCAAACAGATGTTCATTTAAGTCATCGGATATGGTTATCGGCGCGGCGTTAAGCGAGATGGTGGCGTATCGCCGCCCAGTCAATTCGACCCAATAGACCCAATCTGGCTCTGGCTGTGTGAGTATAGCATCTATATCCTTACGCAACTTTATGCACCTTTTGTAATGCGCTTCGACTTCAGTCTTCTCATCGTCGGTTTTCACTCCATCGTGTAATATTTTTAAGGCATTCTCTAAATATCTCAGAGCTCTATCCATCACATTCGGCACAAAACCTATTCGCTCAATACGTTTCGTACCTTCTGATCCTTCGCTTCGCTCAGGACCACCAACCCAATCTGCTATGGAATTGAATAGTTCATTGGCTCTGTCTCGCGCTTGCTCTACAAATCCTATCAATGATTCTACCTTCAATCGGAGTAGCAACCCACCTTTCCGTTTGGGGTTACACAGAGAATCCAGAAAATGTTTGACGCGATAGTTGCTCAGTTGAATGCCGATATGTTCTGTGGCTACACTTTCAGTATGTTGAGCTTCGTCTAAGATTAAATAACTGTACGGCGGCAGGACAGCGGTGATAGGATTTTCTTTTCGCAAAGCCCAATCGCTGAACAACAGGTGATGGTTGATGATGACCAGGTCGGCATTTGCTATTCGCCCGCGCGCTTTAAAATAGAAACATTCCTTGTAATTTGGACACCGTACGCTGAGGCAATTATCGCTTTCTGAGGCTACTTGACTCCAAACATCAGGCATCGGCTGCGGTTCGATATCGGCAAGGCTGCCATCTTTGGTGTCGTTCGACCATCTGATAATCCGTTGAATTTCATTGACTTCATCAGGCGTATCAAACAACGCGCGGTCATAAGTTACCAAATTATCCAAGCGCCGCAGACAAAGATAGTTGCCCCGCCCTTTCACCAAAACAGCATTGAACGGTTCAGGCAAAACTTCTTTTAGAAATGGAATATCTTTATTGATAAGTTGTTCTTGCAGATTGATAGTATTGGTCGATATAATAATTTTTTCCTCTTCTTCCAGCGCGAAATACACCGCAGGCACTAAATACGCGAAACTTTTGCCTACGCCTGTGCCGGCTTCGACGATGAGATGTTCGCCATCTCGAAACGTTGCATCGACTGCTTCCGCCATCTCCAATTGCTGCGGTCGATATTCATATCCCTTTAAATTTTGAGAAATCAACCCACCGGGGGTGAAAATTTTTCGTAGGTTCATTTTTTCTTACAGCAGAGACCCCGACTGGAACCGCTGATTAAGTCGGGGAGAAAGCCGTATTCCTTTCTATCAACAAAGTTTTAGCTCTTGCTAAAAGGACAAGTTCATTTACCAGGATGGGGGTGAGGTGGTGAGTGATGAAACGTGATGCATGCACTTCAATTACAATCCAAGAAGTTCCTTTATCCGATTTTCAATCTCACTTTCCATTCCTGGCTCATATCCAGCTGAATGAAACCTAATTACCCCTTCTTTGTCAACATAGAAGTTATTTGGAATTTCTCTCACTTTGTAGGTTTGAAATACTGTACTAGCATCCACAAGGATGGGGTAGGACATCTTCCCTTTAGCGAAGTTTCTGACAAAGTTGTGTTCCGTTTCGTCATTAACTCCGAGTATCACAAGTCCCTTGTCTTTGTATTTGTTATAAATCTTTTCCAGATACGGAATCTCAATTTGACAGGGGCCGTCCCCCGTCGCCCAGAAGTTGAGCAAAACAACTTTTCCCTTCAACTTAGAGAGTTTAACTGTATTTCCAGATAGGTCTTTCAATTCGAAATCGGGAGCAAGTTTGCCCACAAGTGCATCAGATTCATCGACACGTTGTGGCATAGTCTCAAAGCCATGAGTGGCTTGAATTTTTATTTCTGCTGTTTCTTTTGTTTCTTCTGAGGTAGGCGGCGCAAAAGGTTGTGGTATTATCTTCACTACCGGTGGACGAGGCTGTGGACGAGCCCCAAGTAGACGAGTCTCAGTCTTTGGCACTTCTTTCCCTTCTAACAATGCCTGGAGTATCTGCTCCATCTGCCGTTCTTTTCCCGGCTCAAATCCCGGCCCAAACCCGGTCGTTTGCTCGCGCACCACGCCTGCTCGGTCCAGGTAGAAGTTCGCAGGAATCCACCTAACCCCATACGCCTGAAACACTTTCCGACCACTGAGCAGAATCGGGTAAGACATCCCCTGTTCCTTGACAAATTGGCGTACTTTCTCGATATCCGCCTCGTAATTCACTCCCAGAATCACCACCCCCTGCTCCTTATAGGTCTGGTAAAGCTTCTCTATGTGGGGGGCCTCTTCTCGGCAGGGAGGACACCACGTTGCCCAGAAGTTCAGCAGCACCACCTTGCTCTGGAAGTCGGACAATTTCACCGACTGCCCCTGCAAATCCTTCAACTCGAAATCGGGAGCTGCTTTGCCGACAAACCCGCGTTCTGCCTCTCGGATTTCCTGACGCAATTGCTCCGCTAGTTCAGACTTTCCCACTTCTTCGTAAACTTGCGCAAGCCTCTCCTTGAAAGAGTGTTCTTCCGGTCTGAGTTCCACAGCCTTTTTGTAGAATTCGATGGCTTCCTCGTGCTTCTGTGCTTCCGAGTACACCTCACCCAACTGCCAATAGGCAAAGGCGTCATTCCCAGCGAGCTTTTTCAGCTCTTCGGCAAGCTGAAGCGCCTCTTCTAGATTGCCCTGTTCCCTTAAATACCTCAGTCGTTCGCACAACGGCGGGCTTGCCTTCGTCACCAGCGATTCAACATCTTTCCGCCAGATGGTTTCTGGGTAATTTTTCAGAACATCCTCAAACTGAGCCTTTGCAACATCGTAGTTCCGCTTTTTCAGTTCGGCTTGCCCCAATGCAATTAGTTCCAGAACGGCGACTGTTTCCTGCAACTTAGCGAGTGGGAGCTCTTCCTTCTTTATTAGCTCACGTTCGAAGCTGATAGCAGAAAAGCTTTCTCCTCCATCTACCCCAGGTGGCGGCATGAGTTTCATTTTCACCTCAACCTTTTGGGTAACCGAAAAGCCCTCTTTCACAGCGAAGAAGATGGTTGACTTTCCCTCGACAGTAGTTATGTCGACGCCTGTAATCGCTCCTTCCAATTGAGCGCAGTCGTAGTCCTTTATCTTTTGGAAGCCTACGAACGTCCATTGGAAATTCCAGTTACCGCCCTCTGGAATTTTTACTTCCTGTTTCCAGCTTTCGCCCTTTCTGACGGGCGTTGCGGGAAACTCGCTAACGGAATAAAGCGCGTTCGACTGAGCTAAAGGAATTCTTTCAAATTGAGCAAAAGGTGTGATTTCAAGAACGCTCCCATCCGGACGAATCTTTTGCCGGCTTACGTCGAAAGTTTCAATTCGATCTCTTTCCTCACTCATATCTCTGCTTCCTAAAGAAGCCCGTGTGACCTTAGAGCGTATGGCGGTAAGCGAAGAATAAACACCTTCCTTTGAAACTTCAGTAACAACCTCAGTATCGAGCGCTTCCACCTCTATCTGCATCTCACCGGGCATGATGCCAGTCATTGACATACGGAGGCTTACCTTCCTCTGATAAGTGAGCAAATCGCCTGCTTTTAGGTTGTATTTCAGGCTAACAGCTTCCTCATCTGCGGCGTTATTATAACCAGGTGTTGCAAAGACGAGCGCTGTGAGAGTGATTACTAAAACGATGCGACAAACTTCCTTTTTCATTGTTTTTCCTCCTTTATTTTATCTCTGGCATTCCACACTTCTGAAAAAAGGTTTAGGTAGTTTAAAAATGAAAAGCCAAAAAATCAGTCGGGGGTAATTGACAAAAATTTCCTCGCTTCAAAACATCGCACTAAATGTTCCGGTTCGAAATATTCTGGCGGTGGTATCTCCTGTTTACACTGTTCTACAGCATATTTACATCTCGGCTCAAATCGGCATCCCGGCGGCAAATGCGCCGGGTCGGGTACGACACCTTCGATTGCTGTTAATCTTTCGCCGCCGCCGACTAATTTGGGAATGGAATTTAGCAATCCTTTCGTGTATGGATGTAACGGGCGGTCAAAGATTTGCGTTACCTCTGCGCTTTCAACAATCAAACCAGCATACATCACCGCGACATTATGAGCCATTTCAGCAATCACGCCCAAATCGTGGGTAATCAGCAATATCGCCATTCTTAGCTCTCTTTGCAGTTGACGCATAAGGTCAAGAATCTGCGCCTGGATAGTAACGTCTAAAGCGGTCGAAGGTTCATCGGCAATCAACAACGAAGGATTGCACGATATCGCCATCGCAATCATAACCCGCTGCCGCATGCCGCCGCTCATCTGATGCGGGTAATCGTTGACGCGGCTTTGTGGCGAGGGGATTCCTACCGATGCTAAAACTTCAACGCTTTTCTGCCAGGCTGCCCTTTTATCCAAACCTTGATGCAAACGTATCGCCTCGGAAATCTGGTCGCCCACTTTGAAAACGGGATTGAGAGAAGTCATCGGTTCCTGAAATATCATGGCAATCTCGTTGCCGCGTATTTTTCGCATCTCCGCTTTGCTAAGAGTAAGCAAGTCAACATCACGTAGGAAAACATTGCCCGCGACAATTTTCCCAGGCGGTTGCGGAATTAATCGCAAAAGCGACAGAGCGGTTACGCTCTTACCACAACCCGATTCGCCGACGATGCCCAATGTCTCGCCTTCGTTGATGGTAAAACTAACACCGTCTACAGCGGGAACAACTCCATCTTCCGTATTAAAATAGGTTTTGAGATTCTGAATTTTTATAAGTTGATTTGACATGGCTGTTTTAGAAATTAACGAGTGTCGAGCATTGTCCAACTTTCTCAGTTGGCAAATCCCGAATTCTGGCGAATTCGGCTATGATAGAATTTTAGGCTACTTTGAATTATTATTGAACCAAACCATTAGATAGGTAAGATGTTCGGGCTTCAAATACGGATACGCGACGGCTTTCTTTTCACCGACGAGATGATTGAACATAACGAAGCAGGTCGCGGCAGGCAGATATCGTCCCACATTCCGATGCTCATCAGCATGCGGAAGTAGTCGGCAATCTCTGCGAAGTCCGGCTGACGCCACAACTCTGGCTTGTAACTGAGACATTCTTCTAACGCCTAATCTATTCTCGGCATATTTATAACCTCCTTTAAGCCAAAACATAAAAACTACAACTTTTTCAGTTATCGCTCCGGTGCAGTCAAATGTGTAACGCATAATACGTAATTTTCTTTTTACGTATTACTTTATTCCTTAGTGTTTCTTTTGATCAAACTTTTCTTTTTAAAAGAAAAGTTTGGTTACGCCTTCCGGAAAAAGTTGTTGAATAGCATGTCTCACACCACTGCAACTGAGGCCGAAATGTTGGGCAATACTTTTGGTAGATGCGTCATTAGAAAGCATAGTTTCAAGCATTTTTAGACCGCCTTCACTTTGATACTTCTTGTCAAAATTAAGACGTCGCGCGGTAAGATTGACTAAATCTTTAGAAACATATTTCAAACCCATTCTCCTAAGAGCTCTCAATACGCCACTGCTCCCAGCATAACCAAAATGTTCTGCTATGTCCGCAAGACTAACCTGTGGGTCTTGCGCCATTTGAATCAGCCGGGCTATGCCCCCGTGCTTTTGATACATTTGGTCAAAGTATTCTTGGGGAGAAAGTTGGCGTTTTATCCTGAAATCTCGCCGATGAAATCCCAATCGACGCAACGCCTGTCCAACCCGATTCTTATCAATTCCAAATTGCTGTGCCATCTCTTTATCAGATGCCTGCTCTTTGAGCATCTCCAATAACTTGGTTACACCGCCGTGTGCGCCATAAATTTGATTAAAATTATTGCGCCTATCTTGCAAAGTCAAATAGCCTCGTTTACTATCTAGAGCCAGACGATGGATAAGATGAGCGATGTAAGTGCTACCGCTGGAAAATCCAAAATGTTGGGCAATTGCGTTATAGCTATAAGTATAATCTTCCAATAACTGACAAAGCTTGTTTAGGCCACCTTTGTCCTTGTGCAAGTAATCAAATTGTCTTCTTCTTTCTTGAACTGCATCCATTGCAATTCGTCTCCTATTTGGCAGAAATTTGTCCTGCGAATATCAGACCAAATCCAATCACGTTTATTTAAGTTGCTTAAATATTAACATATTTTCCTTTTCAGGTCAACAAAAATTTTTCATTTGTAGAACCAAACTTTTCTTGCAAACTTTTCGTTAAGAACACGAGTTTTTCAGTTATCAGAAGATAATGCGTGACTTTCGTGGCCGTTAAGAGAAGATTTAACCGCAGCGAGCGCAGAGAAGGCACAGAGCACGCGGAGAAAAAAGAGTGATAGAAAAACCTCTGCGTTCTCCGCGCCTCCTTCGCAAACTCTGCGGTTAAAAGAGGATTAGACGCTAACTGAAAAAGTCGTATTAAGAAAGAAAAGTCCCCCTTATTCCCCCTTAATAAAGGGGGGCAGGGGGGTTGTTGGGGTTAGGGGGTTGTATCAAAAGAAATAATTGGAATTAGAAAAGTTCCATCATAAGAAACACTGAGGAATTTCTGTTTGTAGAAGATTTTCGTTGACTTTGATGCAAAAATGTGATATGTTCATATTTCAATTTAGAAATACTTTGCCAACGTTACATTAACTCGGTGATTGATTTTTGAGTGATGAGCGAAATATGAAACGTGATGAGTGAAACGTGAGAAATCGGTGGATAGTAAGAGTACCAGTAACCAATCACCAGTCACCGTGGTTTACTCCTGTAAACCCGTCCTCAGACACAAAGATACTATTCTCATGAAATATGACATTGGCAAGATATTTAGGTAGTTGTGACGAATAAACTTTACCTTTGAGACAACGGTGTGGTCATTTTACTTGTGGCTAGAGGGCAAAACGGCTAAACGGCTACACGGCACGGGAGATTGATGCTTGTTGATTGATACTTGATGATTGACAAAATATGCCTCAATCGACAATCGACAATCAACAATCCAATTGCCCTCTTGCCGTCTTGCCCTCTTGCCTCCTTACCATTTTGCTATACACCAGCATACGGTTGTAAATAGTAAATTTAATAATCAACATTACCTAAAAAGGACAATTATGGAAAAGCGAATATTGGGAAAAACTGGTTTGGAAGTAGGAATTTTGGGTTTAGGTGGAGCAAACCATAATCGGGTGAGTCCAGAAGAATTGATGTATATCATAGATAGGGCGGAAGAGGTTGGGGCGAATTGCCTTGATTTGTATTGGAACTGCGAAGAACTGATAGCAAAAACCTTGCAAGGACGACGGGATAAGTTTGTGCTGATGTCCAAAATTGAGATTTCGCCAGGGCAGGTAGATAATCTCCCAGAGGAAAAGCGAGATGCGACTGTGCAGATTGAGGAATCTCTGCGAAGGCTTTCTACGGACTACATTGATGTCTGTCAGTTGCACTACGTCACCGGTGATACCGCGTTCGATAATTTGCGCGTTCCAGAAGGAACCATAGACAAAATGCTAAAAGCTCAAAAAGAGGGAAAGGTGCGCTTTCTGGGAATTACCAGCCATCATCCTACGGTGCTTGCGCGGGCTATTAAAACAGGCTACTTTGCGACATTGATGGTACCCTTCAATGTGGTACGACGGCAATTTGGCCAAGATGCATCCTTGGGGTTATTTGAACTCGCGCAACGATTAAACGTCGGCGTTGTTATCATGAAGCCCATCGCTTATGGACGGATGTACAGCAATATTCCGCGTGCATTACAATTCATCTGGGCGCATCCCGTCACCGTAGCCATTCCTGGGGCAACCTCCCTGGCACAGTGGAATTTAGACATTAGTGCCGCACAACAGTTTAGCGCAATGACAGCAGAAGAACGGAAGCGATGCCGAGATGAAGCCTGGTTGCTGCAAAGCAATTACTGTACGGGCTGTGGATATTGTTTGCCATGTCCAGCGGAAATGAACCTGCCTGAATTAATGCGAATGGAACGGTATACTGAAGTGTTTGGACTGACGGAATGGCTGAGTGAGGAACGTGTGGGAAAACTGTTTGTGGATATGAGCCGATGCGAAAATTGTGGTATTTGTGAAGAGCGTTGTCCTAAAGATTTACCAATTCGAGAAAGCTTAAAAAATTGTCTAAATATTCTGCAAAAACGAAGATAATTCAGCCAAAAGTCTCGTTGTAATTTTAGAAACCAGGGTTTCATTCAAAGAAAGGAGCCAAAAATTAAGAGAGCTTTAGGCATGTTTCAGAAAACAGTTTACATTTCGGCAAAGCACTAGTGGTCGGCGCAAATTTTTGCCCCCATACGTATCAACTTAAGGCCTATTTCGCACCCCCTCCTTTCCTCCCCCTTGATGGGGGAGGCCAGGTGGGGGTGAAACATAGGGTACTTGCTCTTTTTTCACCCTTCCCTAACCCCTCCCATCAAGGGAGGGGAATTGATGAAAAGTTGATACACATGGGAAAACCCCCAAACCTCCTTAAAAAGTGGGGATATAGAGGTACAAGAGCAAAAACCTATTGGTGCCTGCACAACTCGCGCCATAAAGCGCTGTAGTAGTTCATCACACGCTGTGGGTCGGGACTTTCTGGTATTTCCGCTAAGCAATATCCTTGATAGCCTGTGTTTATCAATAATGTAAACAACTCGCGCCACGGATACGATTGGACGTAAAGGTCACGCATGTGGACTAATCGTATCCAATCTTTGACCAACTCAAAATTCTTCTTCACCGAACCATTGCTATCAACATCGCTCTGATTTGAATTCCAGCAGACGAAGACGTTGTCATGATTGGCTACATCCATGATGGTGCGGATATTGGGGACTTCAGATGTCGCGCGCCCATGTACTTCAAGACGAATCTCGACACCGTAATCCTTCGCAAATTCGCCGCATTCGCGCAAGGCGAGGCCAATTTGTTCCAGGGTTTTTTCCTTTGGAATACCTGCCTCTTCATGCAGGCCATTGGGACGGACTTTGATGCCCGGCGCGCCGACATCATGAGCCAACTTAGAATATTCTTTCGTTCCTTTGATATTTCGACGCAATTCATTTTTGTCGATGGCATGATATTCAAATGCGCTCCCTAAACCACAGAGTTCAATGGGCGAATCTCCAAATTTTTTTCTTACCGCTTTGCGTTCATTCGCGTTGAGCGTTACTTCCACGCCGTGCGCATGCGTTGTTCTCAACTCAACTCCCTGAAAACCCGTCGCCGCGCATGTTTCAATAATTGTATCAATATCCCAATCTTTAGCCATATTATATGTTACAAGACCAAGTTTCATATTTGTCATGCTCCTTAGTAACCAAATTTTTCCGTTAAGAAAGAAAAGTTCCATCATAAGAAATAAGAGGAATAAAGTAACTTTTGAAAAATAAATTTGTGTTTTTAACTCGAAGTGATTCGACGGCTAAAACATTTCGGAAGCTGAAATGAGAAAGACGCCTTTCTTCTCGGCTCGGTGTTTCATCTCATCCGTAAATCCACTGGCTTACGAAGTAAACCAGTCCTCATAGTGAAAATAGAATGTATTGAGCATTCCGTTGAAACCGCGGTAGCACGATCAATTAGAGTGTGCCAGCAGCATCGCAAACTAACAGTTTGCGCTACGATGACATACCTTGCAGACTCGGTAATCTGCCTTATAGATGGTCTTTTTCCTTTAGTTGGCTGGCAAGAAAATAGATACTCCTTTTATTTTGACAAAATTGCCTCAGTAATTCTGTTTTCCCAATTCTTCTTCTGCCATACAATACGAAAAATTCCGCTTTTCCAGAAAGCCAGAAGCGCTCCAGAGCTGTTAGGTCTCGTTCCCGGTCCACAAACATAATATATCCCTGAGGCTTTTCAGAAATTCTTATATGTTCCGTGGTAAGGTATCAGAAGCTTAGTTATCCGAAAATCAATCCTCTTTTTCCTTTCGTCTAAAATTGTCAGAAATTC
>Ga0194125_10012220_pt1 | contig 11356 bp, 10 predicted proteins | sample TA2KigC250mmetaG_FD_148626 | JGI IMG/M metagenome (GOLD analysis project Ga0194125, IMG submission 148626) | Freshwater microbial communities from Lake Tanganyika, Tanzania - TA2015034 Kigoma Deep Cast 250m | ecosystem: Environmental > Aquatic > Freshwater > Lake | place: Tanzania: Lake... | reverse complement strand
CTTCCCGCCCAAGACCTCTAGCAGCACCAGTTATAATAGCTGTCTCTCCTGTTAGATCAAACAATGATAAGACACCCATCTTCACTCCTTGATTTTTGGAATTCCTTTAAATGACAATTATCTAAGCCAACTAAAATTTTAATAATTTCTGCTGAATAATTTAAAAATTTTTTTACTCTTTTAAACCTATAAGATTAAAATTTTAAAAAATAATTAATTTTTATTTATCATTCAGCAAGAACTGATTAGTTGAATATAAGATTTGAGCCCCGGGAATTAATTTTTAGGATTATCTTTCTCAACAATTGCTTTTTCTTTTTCATCAAAGAGATGGATATATTCAGGCTGAAAATACATCCAACAAGCCTCTTCCCGTTTAAAACTCATTCCTCCTGCAGGAATAACGATCTTGATTCTGGTCTTGTCAGCACCAGTAAGTTCTAGTGTCAACACATTATTGTCACCCTGAAATTCAATAATTTTAACCAAACCTTTTATATTCGATTTATTACCGTCATGTTCAACTACTTTTATTTGTTGAGGTCTTATTCCCATCGTTACTTCAGAACCAATATATTTAGAGTCAACTCTTCCATTAAATTCAAATAAATTTTTTCCCTCATGTGTCTGAAGAGAAACACTTTTTTGTGATTCAACCCTGCATTTAATAAAATTCATCCCAGGCTGACCTACAAAAAAAGCAATAAATTTATTTAACGGTTTATTATAAATTTCATCAACTGTACCTATCTGCTGCAACTCTGCATTATATAAAATAAGAAGCCTGTCACATAAAGAAATTGCTTCAGCCTGATCATGCGTTACATAAATCGTGGTATTGTTAAACTCTTCATGAATTCTTCTGATTTGTGCTCTTATTTCTGCTCTAATACGCTGGTCCATATGAGAAAGAGGTTCGTCAAGAAGAGTCAAATTTGGTTTTCTGATAAGTGCTCTTGCCAGTGATACTCTTTGCTGATGCCCTCCTGCAAGCTCTACAGGTCTCTTTCTTAAAATGGAAGTCAAATTAAGCGCTTCCGCTATTTCCTTTACCTTTTTATCCACTTCTTTATTGTTTAATCCCTTTGCCCTAAGCGGAAACGCAATATTCTCATAAACATTTAAACGATAGTAGAGAGCATAAGATTCAAAAGCTAAAGCAATGTTTCTCTCACTTGGGCCTAATTGGTTTACTACTTTACCATCAAATAAAACTTCTCCTTTATTTATTTCTTCTAATCCTGCAAGCATACGTAAAGTTGAACTTTTTCCTCCACCTGAAGGTCCTAATATTGCAAGAAATTCCTTGTCATTACAAGTAAAAGTCAGATCTTTTACTCCTATAACATTACCAGCATAAATTTTCCAGATATTTTTACAATCAATCCTACTCATTTTCACCTCATCTAAGTTTTAAAAATTTCCATAGTTTTTTCATAGAAAAACATCCTGTCCTGTTTAAAATTGAGCCATAGCAAATCAGAGGTTTTCAACATCCTGAAGGCTTCATCTTGCGGAGTCCTTGCATGGATAAAAGTATTATCCAATTCAAAAGAGATCACTGAACTTTCTGCTTCATGTAGAACTGCAAAAACTGGAAGCTGAAAAGAATTATCAGATATTTTTTGCATTCCAAGATTTATATCCTCACATCTAATTCCCAGTCTAGTCATAAGTTTACCATTTTCCAACTTAGCAACTTTTCCTGCAGATTTTGCTTGCTCTACTTTGAGTAAAATTTTAAAATATTTACCAACACTGAATAATACATTACCGTTTTCTTTAATAATTTCACCATCTATCATATTCATCGGTGGTTCTCCAACCAATCTGCCTACAAAATCTACTTTTGGTTTGTAATATACTTCTTCCGGTATTCCAATTTGCTCAATTTTTCCTTTTCTTAATATCATCATCCTGTCAGATAGTGCAAGTGCTTCCCTGTAATCATGGGTAACATATATTATAGTGCTGCCATAGTTGACAGCGAATTCTCTTAGAAGCGTCTGAGTAGAAAATTTCAGCTTTGCATCCAGATGGGCAATAGGCTCATCAAGAAGATAGACCTGGGGCTTTCTTACCAGCGCCCTTGCAAGTGATACTCTCTGCTTCTGTCCTCCGCTTAAAGCTTGCGGCCTTCTGTCGAGCAGCTGTTCTATACCCAGAAAACTGGCAATTTTTACAACCCATTTTTTTTCCTCTTCTTTTGAAAGATTAAGTTTCCATTTAGGTGCACGCAGCGGGAAGGCTATGTTCTCATAAACAGAAAAATGGGAATAAAGATTATATGTTTCAAAAGCCATGGAAACATTTCTTTCATGTGGAGGTAGGTTGTTTACAACCCGTTCACCAAAAAAAATCTTTCCTGAGTTTACCGGCTCAATACCCGCTATCATCTTGAGGATGGTTGACTTACCTGCTCCCGTGGGTCCTAGTATTGAAAAAAACTCACCTTCTTTAACAGTGAAGCTTAAATCATTAATTACCAGTTTACGGCCATAATATTTTGTAACATTTTCAAATCTGACTTCTACCATAACTATTCAACCTCCTCATCGTGATCTTCTTTTGGCCGAGGACCAAACTTAAATACCAGCACAGCCAGTATTGTAGCAATTATGGTTCCAATCCAAGCCGGCAGATTTGGAAAAATACCAAGCCATATAAAGTGGATACCAATCCAGACTATCATAGCCCAGAATATCCAGTTTCCCATTGTCATTCGTGGTAACATATTATTGCAAAACCTCCACTAGTCTAGAATTATTATAACAATAATTTTTTTGAAAATTTTTTATAATTGAAAATAAGAAACTCTTAACCTTTGACAGCCCCAAAAGTCAAGCCTCTTATTATATACCTCTGCATAAACCATGCTGCTACAAGCGTAGGCAAAACCCCAATTGCAGCCCCTGCAGCCATGGGACCATATTGAACATCTATTGAGCCCCAGAATGACGAAATAAGTACGGTCAACGGCCTTGCAACATTTCTTGTGAAAAGAAAAGCAAACAGGAATTCATTCCAGGACCATATCAGGCAGAAAACTGAAGTAGTAGCAATTCCAGGAAGAACAAGAGGCAGAACTACTCTTCTGAAGATATCAAATCTGCCATAACCATCTATCTGTGCCGCCTGTTCAAGTTCAACAGGCACATCCCTGAAGAATCCATAAAGTAAAAATGTCGCAAATGACACATTAAAATACATGAATAAAAGTATAAGACCTATATGTTTATCCAAAAGATTTAATTTTTGGAATAAAATAAAAAATGGAAGTGCCGCAACAACTCCCGGGAACATCCTTGTAGATATTGTCGTAAACAGTATATGGCCACCACCTGTATTCCATCTTGCAAAACTGTATGCTGCAGGCAGCGCAATTATCATAACAAGAATAGTGCTTCCAATACTTACTATAAGTGTATTCAGAAGTGACTGAAAAAACGGGAATGCCGTAAATAATCTTTTAAAATTATCTAGCGTTGGGGTAAAAGCCACCTGCTTTATTAACTGACCAGTCATAATATCACCTGCAGATTTAAATGCTGTCAGATAAATCCAGAGAAGTGGCCCCAATACCACTATCAGGATAATTGCGGTGATGACCCAAAATATTATATTTTTAAATATAGATTTACCTTTCATTTTTCACCCTTCATCTAATTATTTCGTACCGGCATTTAAAGCCCTTATTAGTTGCCTGAACATAATAGCGCCTACTATAATGGTCAGATAAAGACTGATGATTGCAAGGGTTGATCCATAGCCAACATCAAAATAAACAAATGCCGTCCTGTAAACCATCCAGTCAAGCAATTCTGTATTTACACCACCACGGGTTGTGCCATATAAAGGGTCGAATAATCTTATTAACCACATTGTCCTTAAAAGCATAATGATTACTATAAGTGGGCTAAGCATGGGTAAGGTAAGTCGCCTTAGGGTATACCAGGAAGAAGACCCGTCAACTTTTGCTGCTTCAAACACATCCCTGGGAAGGCTCTTAAATCCGGCAAGCAAAACAGAAGTGGAAAACGGAAACCATTGCCATATAGTAATGGCACAAATAGTGTATAAAGCCCACCGGGGTTCCCACCATTTCACTCTGCCAATACCAATGGCATCAAAAACCTGGTTAATAAACCCGATATTGTATTCCAAAAGAAAGTTCCAGACCAAAGATAATATCAGAGGAGCTACAAGAAGTGGCAGGAGTACAAGGCCTCTTATAAAATTCTGGCCTTTAAAATCCCTGTTCCAAAGCATTGCAATACCAAGGCCTATCAATATTTCAAAAATTATACAAATAACTGTAACCTGCATAGTTCTACTGAATGGCACCCAGAAAGTCTTATCGCGCATCATCTTTATATAATTATCAAGACCGACAAATATAGTTCCTGAGAGACCCCCCTCTTTAAATGAGTTATACAAACAGTAAATGAGCGGGTATAACATAAAAACCAGAAGAACAACGATGAGGGGTATTATAAGTACCCATTTAAAATATTTTTCACTGGAAAGAGTTTCCCAGGCTGAGGGCTTTCTTTCTAAACTGTATACACCTAATCCTGAGGCATTATTATTTGCTCTCGACATGTTTTATATTTCCTCCTTTTAACTTCCCTCTTCCTTTTCCTTGAGTGGTTAAAAATCTTTTTTTGGGAGGGGGATAGTCGGTTAGTTCCACCTAATAAATTACACCTAAATACTCCCCCAATCATAGCCATAAGGTACCAATTCCAACTTCAAGATTCCTTTACTCATGTTAAAAGTTTTCCCATTATTGTAGCAGAGGTGGAGCTAACCGACTACCCCATATCTTTTTTATAAATGTACCCACTTTTTACAGTGGGTACATTTATTTAATTATTTTCTATTCTTCACGAATGGGTACTTTATCGAATTTTGATGTAAGGTCAATTGTCTGCCTTATCAGCTCGTCTATACCAGCCTGCACTGAAAGTTCACCGCTTACAGGCTTAGCCAGTACGTTCATCTGCATTTCATATACTTTTCCTGCAGCAGTTGAATTGAAGTACCATGCATTCTTTATAAAATCTACATAGCTCTGATCTGTCCAGTTTGAAAGCAGGTAATCAACAAGAATTCCGAATGGATACATATTCTCTTCGCTTTTCCACCCTGGATCAGCAAGTACATCCATTCTTGTTGTCAGCTGTCCGCCAACCTTCATAACTGCTTCCTGGCACTCATATGAAGAAAGATACCTAACCAGCCAGTATGCTGCTTCAGGATTTTTTGAGGCTTTAACAACACCAAATGACCATGCCCCTGTGTATGGTTTATTACCAAGAGTAGGATATACTGCAATCCTGGCATCTGCGTCAGGCACGCTATCCTTTATTATTCCTGCTGTCCAAGCAAAACAGTTTGAAAACATTGTAGTTTGCACTACTGCACGGCCTTCGCCCTGTTCGGTTACAACAAAATCAAAGTTAGCGGTAAGACAACCAGGTGAACCGAATTTTGTAAGCGCAATGTATTCTTCCATTGTCTCTACAAGTGCGCTTTTTGTCTCCTGGTCTATTACATACTCTTTTAGTGAGCCGTCATCATTCTTTATTACCTTTACATAATCAGCGCCCTTGCCCCACAGGTAGCACGAGAACTCGTCATTAATCTGGTAAGCTCCTGCCTGCATAGCTACACCATAAAGATCCTGTTCGAGAGGCTGACCCTTTAGCAGGTCTCCTTTTTTCCTTGTGAAGAACTCGGCTTGATCTCTAAGCTCTGAAAACTTAGTAGCAGCTTTGAGATCATAACCGTATTTTTCCTTGAATGCTGCCTGCTCTGTTGGGTCGTCAAATATATCCTGCCTTATAAACATACCCATATGATAAGTATAGAAAGGAAGAACCATCTGCCTGCCCTGAGCTTGTCCGCATGCAAGAATAACTGGAGAGTGATTAACAACATCTGCGTCAAATGCTTCTACTGTATCATACTGTGAGGCAAGATCTCTCAAGTCAAAAAGATACTCTGCCCACTCATTTGTCCATGAAGTTTCAACATATGCAAGGTCATAAACACCAGTACCTGCAACCAGCTCCACATTCAACTTGGAATATACAACAGGAGATGCAACTCTTTCAACATTTACTTTAACACCTGTTTTAGTTGTAAATTCTTCAATATAAGGAACTATTGCATCAAACATACCGCCTGTTTCAACGATAAGGTTTAAGTCTGCCTTATTGCTTATTTCTGGCACATCTGCAAGACTAAACTTTTTACCCTCTTCAACGGCTGCTGTTGTTTCTGCTGCCGCTGTTGTTTCTGCTGCCGCAGTTGTTTCTGCTGCCGCAGTTGTTTCTGCTGCCGCAGTTGTTTCAACAGCTTCTTCCTTGCAGCCTACAAACGAGATTACAGCTATTAGCAATACCATTATAAGAATTGTTATAAATTTTTTCATGAATTCCTACCTTTCTTGAAATTAATAAACAATTACCTCAGATTTTAATCATTATAATCAGTAAATTCTGCTAAAACAAATTTATTTTCTTGCCTTATTTCCTTACCACCTCCTCCTTTAGATAATTTCTTTTATCAGTATAAATATCACCTCCTTTTAATATAGCAATGTAGATTTATTTTTTCAGAACAAATTTTTTTATAAGATCATTTTAAAAGTAATTTACTAATTTAGTTTAAAAATTCTTAATTTTCTTAATTTTTATTAACCTATAGCTTGTATTGTATAATGTATACAAATAAATATTAATTTATAAATTTAGCCTAAAAAACAATTTTTAATTATTATTAACTGATAACTTGTATTGTATAATGTATACAAATAATAAACCTATTTAAAATCTTTGTCAATACACTTTATTAATTTTATCAGGGTTATTTTAACCCTAGGCAGAAAAATATAATACTTTTTTTCTCAAGAATCTTTCTTAAAAATATTTAACTTCTTAATAACTTCTGAAATAATACTGCTTAACTGAGAATCTGAAATATCAATTGATAGAGAAGGAGACTTTTCGTTTAGAGCATAATTTTTTAATTCATAACCGTTACCATTGCCCGAGATATTATTTACTGACCGTTCAAACTTGCTACCCTCACACATTCCACACATTGTGCAGTCAGAATACTTTTTTATCTTTTGAGTCGAGTAACCTGGTTCAGGATAAATGTATTTTGGGTTTATAGAAGTTGAACTATACCTGAGTTGTGATTGTGGAAAGTAACTTTGAATCAGCGAGCCCATCTCTAATCTTAATCTTTCCCTTAAGTCAGCTATTTTTGCCATAGCTTCAGGAGGATAATTCATTTTTGGAGGACCCATTTCTATACCTCTTACAGATAGTGCTTCCTTAAATCCCTGAGGAAAGTTAACAGACTTCATATCCCTGATTAAAGGTAACATGGCAAACTGCAGGTTATATGCAAGATTGATATTTCCCTCCTTAAATGCTTTATAGATTCCAATCATAAATTCAGGTACAATTCCAGCTGTTGCAGTCATGCAACCTTTACCACCCATTAGCAGTGCAGGTAAGTATATTTCTTCTGCTCCAACCAGTACTTTAAAATCAGGATTAACTTTTCTGGTCATCTCAAGTAAATTCATTACATTTACCATATTACCGGAAGAATCCTTTATACCGACCACATTTGGTATATTACTAAGTCGCTCTACCATTAGTGGTGTCACTTCATTTGCAAAAAAAGGTATATTATATACGAATACGGGTATATCAACAGATACAGCTACCTTCCGAAGGTGTCCTTCTACTACTTCTTCTGTATTCTTAAAAAAATAAGGTCCATGAAGCACAATGGCAGAACAGTTTTTTTGTTTCGCATATTTTGCCAGTTCAATAGACTGGTGGTAACATGTTGCACCTGTACCAGGAATAATATCCACTCTTCCTCTATTTTCGTCAACAACAACATCAATTAAAAATTTCCTTTCCGACATATCCATGTGGGTATATTCACCACATGAAGATACTGGAAATATTCCATCTACGCCTTTTCCTATTAAAAAATTTACAAGTTTTCTTACCTCAGCTTCATTAATTTTACCCTCTTTGTCAAAAGGGGTAAGCATTGCAACGATCGTACCTTCAGGAATACGCATTATATATTTCTCCTATTAAAAAACTTTATTATTTTAAATTCTCTTTTCAAACTTCCTAGTTTAAATTTAATTTAATACTTTCCAAATTGAAAATCCATCTGGGTTTTCTGCCCTCCAGAATATCAATAACACATTCTACTGCATGAATTGCCATTCTTTTTGAACTTTCTTTCGTTAATGCAGCTGAATGGGGAGAAAATATTATATTATCTAATTTCATAAGAGGATTATCAATTAAAGGGGGCTCCTTTTCAAATACATCGAGTGCCGCCCCCGCGATTTTCCCCATGGATAGAATTTTGGTAAGAGCTTCCTCCTCTATTATACCACCCCTTGATGTATTAATGAGAAAGGCGCTTATTTTCATTTTTTCTAATATATTTTTATTAATAATATGATGATTATTTTTAGTATATGGTATATGTATACTTATAAAATCTGATGAAGAAAACAAGTCCTCAATTTTATGAATCCTTTTATATATTATATTCCTATTTTTTACTTCAGAAATATAAGGGTCAAAAAACATTATCTCCATATTAAAACAATTATAGCACTTCTCTGCAACCAAACTCCCGATCCTACCCAATCCTAAAATACCAAGTATTTTTCCACTTAAATCAAAAGGCAGATACTCATTTCTTATTCTCCAGTTACATTTCCTTACTGCCAAATCCAGTTTAAAAAGATACCTGGATAACGCCAGAATAACTGCAATAGTATGCTCCGCAACACTTTCTATATTAGCAGCAGGTGTATTGCAAACAGGGATATTTTTCTCAGATGCAGCCTCCACATCAATATTGTCAACACCTGAACCTGTACGTGCAATTACTTCAAGTTTTTGTGCAGAAAATATTGTTTTCCTGCTTAATTTAGTCGCAGTTCTTACAATAATTGCATTTGCATCAGTAATATATTTTCTTACAGTCTCATCATCAGGAGAAGAAGATATCACCACTTTATATCCCTTCTTCAACATTAAATTAATGGCATCTTTGTGAATCTCCTGAGATAATAAAATTTTCTTCATTAAATAATACCTTCTTCTATCAGATAATTTTTCATCTCATTAACCTGTAAACCACTTAAGGGTTTTAACGGTTTTCTTGGGTCCCCACCAAAAAATCCAGCAAGAGTAACAGCAGCTTTAACAGCGCTTACTCCTCCACTCCCGGAAACTATGGAATTAAGTTTAAAGACTTTGAAATGAAGCTTTAATGCTTCTTCTATTTTATTTTCAATAAATGCATTATAGAGGTTACAGCAAATATCTGGAAATGCATTTGCCAGTGAAAGAATACCACCCGAAGCACCACATATAAGCCCTGTAAGAAAAAAATTTGCAGACCCTGCAATCACATTAAAATTTTCTATATTACGGGTTGCAGATAAAAAGTCCATTATTCCATCAGTAGAGCTGTCCTTCATGCCTACAATATTTGGATGTTCTGCCAGTATTTTTACAACCCTGGGTGAGATCTTTACCCCACCTGCAAAACCAGGAGCATTATAAATAAGAATTGGAATGTTAACACTATCTGCAATTTCAGAATAATAGTCAATTAGTATTTCGTCTTTTATCTGTTTTGCAAAATAACTTGGGGATAACACACTTACAAAATCTGCTCCAATTTTTGCAGCTTCTATACTTAAATCTATAGTTTCTCTTGTAGACTCGCAGCCAGTTCCAGCCATTACAACCTTACTGCCTTTATTTTTTATAAATAATTTTAATATTTCAAATTTCTCATCAATCGTTAAACTTTTATTTTCACCATTTGAACCCAGGACCAAGTATCCAGTTATTGAATACTGATTCAATTTTGTTATATTTTTTTCAAGCTTATCATACTGAATTTCATCATTTATAAATGGCGTTATTGCAGGAACAAAAACACCATTTAATTTCTCCTTTAACATCCTTACACACTCCAAAATAATAATTTCTCAAATACTATAATAAATACTTCAGTTTACTACATTTATAGCTTCTTCACCCTTTAAAACTTTTAGGACATTCAAAGCAGTCTTATACTTAAGATCATCAAGAGCACTTTCTGAATAAAAACCAGCATGTGGAGTAATTATTACATTATCAAACTTGCTCAGTTCAAAATCCATCCCAGGAGGTTCTTTCTCTAAAACATCAAGTCCAGCTCCTGCTATTAGCCCGTTTCTGATAGCCTGGTATAGTTCTGAAGTATTTATTATTGCGCCTCTTGAAGTATTGATAATATAAGCTGTAGGCTTCATCAATTGAAACTCTCTTTTGCCAAACAAGTATTTTGTAGTCTCATTTAAAGGGCAATGAATTGAAATAAAATCACAACTTCTTAATATCTCATAAAAAGATGCTATTTTTATACTATATTGTTCAATCAAAGCCTCAGGAATAAATGGATCATAAATAAGTATGTCATTAAAAATATATCTTACTTTAGGATAAAGATTCTGAGGTATCTTTCCAAATCCAACCAGCCCGAGGGTCTGTACCTTTAGATTAAAAATTGGTTTGCCAACACCTATAGTATCCCATATTTCACTTCTCACAGAATTAGATAGTTTGACTACTTTTCTGGCAAGTCCAAGAATCAAAGCAAGACAATGATCTGCAACTTCATCAATACAATAATCAGGCACATTACATACTTTAATATCTTTTAATTTTGCAGCCTTTAGGTCAATTGTATCAACGCCTATTCCATATCTTGATATTACTCTACATTTTGTCATATGGTTTATAACTTTTTCAGTTATAGGTGCATATTGTACAATAAGACCATCTGCATCACTGCATACCTGCAATAGCTCCTCCTCATTTTTTGCCTGAGCCTTTATAATCTCACAGTTAATTTCGCTTAAAACTTTTTCTTCAATATCTGTGTTTTCAAAGTCGTTATCAGTAATAACAACTTTATATTTATCACCATTCATCTATTGAATTCTTTCTAAAAAATAATTTAAGATGAGGCTTTTTTATTAAAATCAAACAATAACTTCTTTTCAAATTTAAAATATTTTAAAATATCCTATAATATTATTAATTCTTGTTAAATAACTAATAAAACAGTTAATCTGGAGGAATTTAAGCTTCATTTTTCCAAATTATTCAATAAAGATTGAATTTTTCATTAAAAACTAGTTAACCTTCTTTTAAAGATATTAAAAAGCTAAATCAATCAATCTTTAAAACCATAATAGTTATCTTTTGGTCCAGTGTATAGAACATTATTC
>Ga0194125_10012217_pt1 | contig 11357 bp, 10 predicted proteins | sample TA2KigC250mmetaG_FD_148626 | JGI IMG/M metagenome (GOLD analysis project Ga0194125, IMG submission 148626) | Freshwater microbial communities from Lake Tanganyika, Tanzania - TA2015034 Kigoma Deep Cast 250m | ecosystem: Environmental > Aquatic > Freshwater > Lake | place: Tanzania: Lake... | reverse complement strand
GCAGGTGCTTGTGGCCGTTCACGGTCACGGTGACCATGCCGCCGCCCGACGTGGCCTGCACCGTCAACTCAGACATTTCGCGTTGGAGGCGCTCCTGCATTTCCTGCGCCTGCTTCATCATGCCCTGGATATCCATGTCAGGCCTCCAGGCCACCGGGCGTCCAGACTGTAGGTCATCTCTCCTCGACAGTGGTCTTATCGACCGGGAAAATCTCCAGCACCGCCTGCACGGTGGCGTCGGCCAGGGCCTCTGCCTTCAGATCCTCTGCGGACCTGGCCGGCGCGCCGGCGCGGTCTCGCCACAGCTCGCCCGATTGTTCGCGAGCGGAAGCGGATGCGGGTGCGGGTGCCGGCGCAGATCCGGCGTCGGCCACCGCGACCGACACGGCAACGACCTTGCCTGCGACTTTCTCCGCCACCGATGCGAGCCACGCCTTCTGTTCTTCACACTGGCTCTTGGCGTTTTTCTGGTTCGGCAGGAATGAGAAAACAATGCCCGCCGGCGACGCATCGATCCGAAACGCCGACGCCACGACGAGATTGTAGAAGGTCGACTTGGCCGACTTCACGTCGCTCAGAAACTTGTCCTTGAACGCGCCGTCCGCTGCGACAGCTCCAGACGCTCCACTGGTTGCAAGGGCTGGCGGTCCCGCGGTCGAGTTCCCTGGGTCCTGCGTTCCAGCCGGTGCCAGGCTCGCCCGCGGTGGGGCGCCGGAAGCGGGGACCGCACGTGGCACCGCGCCCTTGGAACCAGTCGGAGCCGGTGGAACCGTTGCAACCCTGCCTCCTCCCGCAAGGAGTTCGCTGAGGGGCAACAGCTTCCGCAGGTGCATCAGGCGCAGGAGCGCCATCTCCAGGTTGTAGCGCGGCTGGTCGGACACGCGCACTTCCTGCTCCGCCTTCGTCAGCTGATCGAACGCGCGCAGCAGATCCTCGCGCGACCACTGACCGGCCATGGCCGCCAGCCGCTCGCGTTCGGCGTCCGCCGCCACGTCCGGATCGGAGGCGCGGCGCGGATCGACCGACAGGATCAGAAGATCACGGGTCGCTCTGGCCAGCTCCCGGCACAGCAGGCGGAGGTCGTAGCCGCGCTCGATGGCGCGCTCGACGAGCGCAAACGCCGCCGGCGCGTCCTCGGTGACCACGGCGTCGAGCACGTCGAATACCAGGTCGCGGCCGACGAGGCCCAGCACCGTCACGACGTCCTCGACCACGATGCTGTCGCCCGCAAAGGCGCGGACCTGGTCGAAGGCGCTGAGCGAATCGCGCATGCTGCCCTCGCCGGCGCGCGCCAGCAGCATCAGGCCCTCATCGGCGATCTCGATCTTCTCTTCGCCGGCAATCGAGCGGAGCCGTTCCGCGACGGTCTTCGCCGAAATCGTCTTGAACTCGTAGACCTGCGAGCGCGACAGCACGGTGTCCGGAATCTTGTGCTGCTCGGTGGTCGCCATCATGAAGATGACGTGCGGCGGCGGCTCTTCGATCGACTTCAGCAGGGCGTTGAAAGACGAGGCCGAGAGCATGTGGACTTCGTCGATGATGAACACCTTGTAACGGTTGCGCACCGGCGCAATCGCCAGGCCTTCAATCACCACTTCGCGGACGTTGTCGACACCGGTGTGGGTGGCAGCATCGATTTCGAGCACGTCGATGTCGCGGCCCTCGGCAATCTCGACGCACGCGTCGCACACGCCGCACGGCTCGGGCGTCGGGCCCTTGGCGCAGCTCAGCGCGCGCGCCAGGATGCGCGCGGTGGTGGTCTTGCCGCAGCCGCGAGGCCCGGAGAACACGAATGCCTGCGCAATCCGCTTGCTCTTGAGCGCGTTCTTCAGCGTGCGCGTGACAGCCTGCTGTCCGATGACATCTTCGAATGTCTGCGGGCGCCACTTGCGGGCGAGAACCTGGTACATCAGTCGGCAGTCTAGAGTCGGCGGTTAAGAGTTGTCGGTCAACAGTCTGCAGTCCAGTCTTTCAGTCTGCAGTCCAGTCTGCAGTCTCGTCTTGCAGTCAACTCTTCGCTGCCGACTCTTGAAGGATGACTGGAAACGGCCCGGAGGTCCTCAGCACATCACGGAAACGACTTAGCGCTGCTGCCTTCCGGCCCTGACGCGATTCGCCGCCCTGAGATTGCAGAGGTTCCGGGCCGAGCGTGTAGTGTGACACACATTGGCACGATGTCGAAAAGCGCCCTGTGGAGCCCGCACCGGCCGACGCTAAGTCGTTGCCAATCAGGAAGATGCGAGCAACTTCGCGGCCAGCGCTTGGTAGACATCGACCGCGCGGTGCAGCTCGTCGATTGACAGGTGCTCGCGATCGGTATGGGCGACGTGAATCGAGCCGGGGCCGAGCAGCAGCGGCTTCCCCCAATTCGACAGGAACGGCACGTCGCTGAAGTAGGAGAACACCGCGGTTTCGAAGCCGGGCACGGTGTGCATGCGCACCGCCGGCAGCTCGAGGATCTCGGTAATGTCCACGCGGCCGGCCATGGTCCTGGTCAGCGTCTCGCGGACCGGTCCAGGCTCTCCCACCGTGCGGAAGAAGACTTCGGCTTCCGCGTTGGGCGGAATCACGTTCGGCGCCACGCCGCCGCTGATCAATCCAACCGTGTAGTGTGTCTTGCCGAGCAGCGGATCCGACGGCCAGTCCACCGCGCGCAGCGCGTGCAGGCAGTCCATCAGCTTCTCGATGGCCGATTCGCCGAGCTCGGGGTATCCGGAGTGCGCGGCCTTGCCGGTGGATGTCAGCCGCACGCGATAGCACCCACGCGTCGCGGATCCGAGGCGCAAGTCAGTCGGTTCGCCGTTGATCAGGAAGCGGGTTTTCGACGCGATCCGGTTGGCGGCTTTCGCGCCATCGCTGCCGCGCTCTTCGCCGGCCACGAACACCAGGCCAAGGCGCGTCTCCCCTTTCGCGCGCAGCCGTTCGGCGGCGGCAACCTGCGCGGCCAGAATGCTTTTCGCATCGCACGCGCCGCGGCCGTACAGCACGCCGTCTTCGACGCGGCTTGGAAAGAAGGGCGGCACGCAGTCGAAGTGAGTGGAGAAGACAACGTCGGGCTCGCCTACCGCGGCGATGACGTTGGTTCTCGGGAGCGGGAATCGGGAATCGGGGATCAGGGGGGGCACGGGCTGCTCGAGCACCGAATAGCCGCGGCCGCGCAGAAAGTCGGCGAGAAACTTCGCGACGGCGCCTTCATTGCCCGTCGTGGACTCGATATCAATCAACTGCCTGGCAAGTTGCAGCGGATCGACAGGCTCTGTCCCCGATCCCCGATCCCCGATCCCTGATCCCTCCACCCTCATCTGATCCACCGCTCGAGCTCCGTCCTCGCGTCGGTCTTGTCGTCGCGATACTTGACGATCACCGGGGTAGCAAGCGACAGCCCCCACTCCCTGCCGGCGCCTACCGTCACTGCCCGCGCCCCGGGCACCACGACCGCGCCTTGGGGAATGACGAGCGGCTCTGAGGCAGAGGGCTTGATGATGACGCCGTTGACGAGGTCGTAGACCGGCGTCGATCCGGTGAGGATGGTGCCCGCGGCAATCACCGCGCGCTGCCTGATCACCGCGCCTTCATAGATCCCGGTGTTGCCGCCGACCAGCACATCGTCTTCGACGATGACCGGGAGCGCGCCGACCGGTTCGAGCACCCCGCCAATCTGCGCCGCCGCGCTGACGTGGACGCGCGCGCCGATCTGCGCGCAGGATCCCACCAGCGCGTGCGAATCGATCAGCGATCCCTCGCCGATGTGGGCGCCGATGTTGACGTACATCGGCGGCACGCAAATCACGCCGCGCGCCAGGTGCGCACCGCCGCGCACCGCCGATCCGCCCGGCACGATGCGGATGTTGGAGCCGGCGCCGAATCGCTGCACCGTCTGCGTGTCCTTGTCGTAGAACGGCAGGCCCATTGACTGATCGACAATGTCGCCGAAACGGAAGCCGAGCAGGATGCCCTGCTTGACCCACGTGTTGACGCGCCAGCCCGTAGACGATGAGGGATCGGGCTCGGCCGATCGCACGGTGCCGGCCTCGAGCGCCGCTTTCAGATCGTTGAACGCCGCGCGTGCCTGCGCGCGGTCGGCGGCGGCGCCGGCGGCGGCCAGCGACTCAATGGTGGACCGGAGTGCCAATCCCCAGCTCCTTCAGGAACGCGCGAATCTTTTCCTGTGATGCCGGCCGCGGCGACACCATCGGCAGGCGGAAGGACTCTTCGCACAGTCCCATCACCGACATGGCGTACTTCACCGGACCCGGGTTCGACTCGATGAAGTTGCCCAGCATCAGCGGCACCAGCCGATGATGCATCTGGCGGGCGGCGGCGAAGTCGCCGCGCTCCGCCGCTTCAATCATCTTGGCCATTTCGGCCGGCACCGCATTCGACGCCACCGAGATCAACCCGCGGCCGCCAATGGCCATCAGCGGCAGCGTCAACGCATCGTCTCCGGACAGCACCAGGAAATTTGATGGCACCGCGCGGCAAATCTCCACCATCTGCGTGATATTGCCGGACGCTTCCTTGACGCCGATTACGCGCGGAATGGTGGCCAGCTTCGCGCATGTCGCCGCGTCGATGTTGCAGCCGGTGCGGCCGGGCACGTTGTAGAGCAGGATGGGCAGCGACGTCGCGTCGGCGATCTGCGAGAAGTGTGCGTATAAGCCTTCGGGCGTCGGCTTGTTGTAGTACGGCGTCACCGACAGCAGGCCTTGGACGCCAATGCTCTGCATCTCCCTGGCGACGTGCACTACTTCCTGCGTGTCGTAGCCGCCGGCGCCGGCCATCACCGGTACCTGGCCGTTGGCCGCTTCGAGCACGAGCTCGACGACGCGCCTGCGTTCGACGGCGCTCAACGTCGGCGTTTCACCGGTCGTGCCGCAAGGCACCAGGAAGTGAATGCCGTTGTCGATCTGTCGCCTGGCGAGCGCCTTGATGGCCGGCTCGTCAAGCGCGCCCGACTTCGTGAATGGAGTGATGAGCGCCGTCCCGACACCGGTAAATGGTTGCCGCATAAATTGACTTCCCAATTCCTAATTCCTAATCCCTAGTTCCTACTTCAGCATTTCCCTAATCGAAAACCATCCCCGTTTGCCCACTAGCCAAGCCGCCGCCTGCAGCGCGCCGCGCGCGAACACCGCGCGATCGCGGACCGTGTGCGTGAACTCGATGGTTTCGGACGGACCATCAAAGCCGACGGTGTGCGTGCCGGGCACGTGGCCAACGCGCGTGGACGTCATGTCGATGGCGCGACCGAACCCGGCCCGCTCCATGCCCTGCCTGATGGTGAGCGCCGTGCCCGACGGCGCATCCTTCTTCATCACGTGATGCGATTCGTGGATCCAGGCGCCGAACTCGGCGTGCTTCGCAAAGTTGCGGCTGGCTTCTTCGATTGCCAGCTGGAAGATGTTCATGCCAATCGAGAAGTTGGACGCGGTCAGCACCCCTATGCCGGCGTGCTGCGCCACAGCACGCATCGCGGCCTCGTGCGCCTGCCAGCCCGTGGTGCCAATCACCACGTTGATCTTCCGCGCCGCCAGTTGCGGCAGGTTCCTGGGCACGGCCTCGGCCAGCGTGAAGTCAATCGCCACGTCAACGTGGCCGTACGGGCCGTTGGCAATCGCGTGTTCGCCCGAGTGTTCGTCAATCACCGCCGCCACGGTGGCGCCGTACGAGGGCGCGAGCGACTCGACCAGCTTCCCCATCCGGCCGTGGCCGAGTAACAGGATTCTCATGAGACGTTCGCAGCCTGCCCCGCCGAAGCTTGCGCCGCGATCGAAGGCTGGGCAAAAAACCTGTCGTGAACGCGGCCAAGTGCGAACGGCAGGTCGGCCTCGCGGATCACGAACGTGATGTTCCGGCGCGATGCGGCCTGCGACACCATGCGCAGCGGCACGTCGCCGACCGACCCGAGCACCTGCGCGGCGAGGCCCGGATCCTCGTGCAGACCATCGCCGACCACACACACAATGGCCATGGCGTCCTCACGCTCGACCTGCGCGAAACTCGACAGCGCGTCGATGATCGACGGCAGCCGCCGCGCATCGTCTATCGTCACCGACACGCTGACTTCCGACGTGGTCACGACGTCGACGGGTGTCTTGAAACGCTCGAACACCTCGAACAGCCGGCGCAGGAAGCCGTGGGCCATCAGCATGCGCGTCGACGTGATGTCGACGACGGTGACGCCCTTCTTGGACGCGACCGCGGTCAGCGGCGCCGCCTTCGGGCGCTCGGCGGTTATCAGCGTGCCGCGCGCGCTGGCACGGTGCGAATTCAGGATGCGAACCGGAATGTTGCGGGCGACGGCCGGCTGAATCGTCGCCGGGTGCAGCACCTTGGCGCCGAAGTACGCCAGTTCCGATGCCTCAGCAAACGACAGGTGCGGCACCACTTGCGGGTTGTTGACGATACGCGGATCGGCCGTGAGCATGCCGTCCACATCGGTCCAGATTTGAATTTCGGAGGCGCCGAGGCAGGCGCCCACGATCGCCGCCGAAAAGTCTGAACCGCCGCGACCCAGCGTGGTCGTGACGCCCGACGTGGTCGCCCCCACGAAGCCGCCCATCACGACCATGCGTCCGGCGGCCAGCGGCGGATCGGCATGCGTCATCAGTGCCGCCGTCGTCTCTTCGAACAGGGGCGCCGCGGCGGTGTGCTCGTCGTTGGTGACGACGGCCTGGCGGGAATCGACGAAGGTGGCCAGGAGCTTGTGCGAGCTGAGCGCGGCCGCCACGATCTGGCTGCTCAGGATCTCGCCCACCGCGGCGAGCGCATCCAGCCATCGAGGGGAGACTTCCTGCAGCACGGCCAGCGCCGACACCACCCGCTCGAGCGCATCGCACTCCGCGTTCAGCGCATCCACCACCGGCTTGCGAAGCGACGCGTCCGCGATGACTCCCGACACCTTGATGTGCCGGGCTCGCAGATCCTGGAGGCTGGCGCGCGCGCCTTCTACGTCGCCGGATCCCGACAAGGCGGCGAGTCCCAGCAGGCGATCGGTGACGCCGGAGAGCGCCGATACCACGACGACCGGCCCGCGCGCATCGCCGCCTTCGGTTTGTGCTTGGGCCTGGCGCTCGGCGCGAACCAGCGCGATCAACCGTTCGATCGCGGCCTGATCGGCCACCGACGTCCCACCGAACTTCATCACCTTCATCGTCAACTCGAATTTGAAACTGGACCGCCAACTCAACTGTCAATGGGCGAACTGCCAACCGCCAACTACAAAAGCATGCCCTCGGCGTGCATCAGCTCGGCATTGAGAATTGCCGCGCCGGCTGCACCGCGAATCGTATTGTGTCCCAGCGCGACGAACTTGGCGTGCAGCACGGGACATTCACGCAGGCGGCCGACCGTTACGGCCATGCCGCCGCCAAGGTCGGCGTCCAGTCGAGGTTGCGGCCGATTGGGTTCTTCGGTGACGACAATCGGCGGCTGCGGAGCACTGGGCAGCCGCAGTTCCTGCGGGCGTCCGGCGAAGGTGCGCATGGCGTCGGCAATCGCGGCGATTGACGGCTGCCGATCGAAGCCGGCCGATACCGTCATGGTGTGGCCGTCAATCACCGGCACGCGATTGGTGTGGGCGCTGACCACGGCCGGATACGGCGTGCGCCCGCCATCGGCGCCGAGGATCTTCAGCGTTTCCGTCTGCATCTTCTCTTCTTCGTTGCCGATGAACGGCACCACGTTGCCGAGGATGTCGAGCGAAGGGACGCCGGGGTACCCCGCCCCCGACACCGCCTGCATGGTCGACACGATCACCGACCTGATGTTGAACTGGCGCAGCGGCGCCAACGCCATGGCCAGCACGATGGTCGAACAGTTCGGATTGGTGACAATCGCGCCCTTCCAGCCCTTGGTGCGGCGCTGCTCGTCGATCAGGCGCAGGTGATCGGCGTTGACCTCGGGAATCAGCAGCGGCACCACCGGGTCCATCCGGAAGTTGCGGGCGTTGCTGATCACAATGTGCCCGGCCTCGGCGAAGGCGCGCTCAACATCACCGGCGACCGACGCATCGAGACCCGAGAACACCACTCTGGGGCCGCGGCCCGGTACGCAGCCGTCGACGATGCGATCGCCGGCGCCGTCTGGAATCGGCGTGCTCAGCTTCCATGGCGCCACGGATTTGTAGGCTTTGCCTTCCGACCGCTCGCTTGCGGCCAGCCACGTGCACCGAAACCACGGATGGCGCGCGAGACGCGAGACGAACTGCTGTCCCACCATCCCGGTCGCACCCAGTACGCCGACCTCTATCGAATCCACGTCACTCTCCTGCTGACCTGCTAGCCCGCTGGCCTGCTAGCCTGAAACAAAAAACCCGCCAGGCGGTGAACCGCGGCGGGTGGCTGGTCGATCTCGAAACTCCTGCTCACGAGTTCCTACAGACGAACGCCTCCCGCGCCAGCTTTCTTCAGCATGGCCCGCTTAGGCATCCGCTTTCGGATGATCGTCACGGGCAACAGTATACCGGATGTTGTAACGGGGACTGACCCCCACATAGCCGTTTTTGTTGCAGTTCTTGCTACCCTCCCGACTTCGATCCAAGCGTCGATGCGCGGATCGACGGCTACCAGCGCGATAATGGCTGGATGTTGAAGTCGCTCCATGGATGGCTGGGACTCGCCGACACCACGCCGGCGAACGACCCGGCGCCGCTGCGATCGCTGGTCGACGCGCTCGATCGGCTGGAGCCTGCTCGTGCGCAGTATCTGGCGCGATTCGCCTACCTGCTCGGGCGTGTGGCTCGCGCCGACGAACACATCAGCGATGCGGAGACGACGGCGATGGAGTCGCTGCTCGTGGAACATGGCGACCTCACCGCCGCGCAGGCGATGCTGGTCGTCAGCCTCGCCAAGACCAGCAGCCTGATGTTTGGATTGTCGGCGGACTTCGTGGTGACGCAGGAGTTCACCGACTCGGCGACCTACGTGCAGCGGGTGGCGCTGGCGAGGTGCATGTTCGCAGTTGCGGCCGCCGACGAACGGATCTCGATCGCGGAAGAGGGCGAGCTGCACAAGATCACCAATCACCTGCGCATCGAGGGCCCGGACCTGATGGCGCTCCGGCTGCAGCACCGCCGCTTCCTCCCCGGCCTGTCACGCCCGTAAAACTGGTAACTGCCAACTTCTTCTGGTTTGGATATCAGGTTGCTGCATGGTTAAGGCCGGGCAGCGTTCGCCGGAGCCCGCGCGCAAGCCGCCGGGAGGCGGGCGCAAGCGCCGTTCAGGTCTGTGGCGCCCGCCGGATGCGGTTCCATTCCGACAACCTCGCAGCGAGCCGCGCCGGCGCCGTCAGGCGCGAGCGGCGAGTTGACAGGCGCCTGGAGCGCGAGCGGAGGCGAATGACGCCCGGCCCGAGCGCACGTGTGCCGGTGCGGAACGGCGCGAACGCCATTAGCTACTCCGCGCGCGCACCGGTGAAACCGTGAGTGATATCCTTCGGCGCGGCAGGCATGAGTTTCAGCACATGAGCAAAAAGGCAAAGACCCGTTCGAACAGTTCGACCACCGTGGCAATGCGGACGGCCCCCAACTGGCCGCTCCTGGTGCTGAGCCTCGCCGGCGTGGCCCTCTCGGGCTATCTAACGTGGACGTCGCTCAGCGGCGGCGACGTGGCAGGGTGCGAGGTAGGCGGCGGATGCGATGTGGTGCTGTCGAGCCGATGGGCGAGGTTGCTTGGACTGCCAACCGCCGCCTGGGGGTTGCTGGCCTACGCCACGCTCGCCGCCATCGCGTTCGTGCGCCGTGTCGACAGGCACTGGTCGTACTCCTTCACCGTGGCCTTCTTCGGCACCTGTTTCAGCGTCTACCTGACGGTGGTGTCGCTGACGATTCTCCAGTCCACCTGCCCCTACTGTCTGACCTCGCTCGGCCTGATGTCGGCGACGCTCGCGCTGGTCGTGCTGCAACGGCCGGTGCAAAAGGCACAGCGCTCCTGGTTGTGGGTGACCGCCGGCCGCGGCGTGATCGCCGCATTGGTGATCCTGATGGTGCACGCCGTGAACGCGGCGCCCCAAGCCGAGCCGATCGGCCCGGAGGATCCGGCAATTCGCGCGTTGGCCGAGCACCTGTCGGATCAGCGCGTGGTGTTCTACGGCGCGTCGTGGTGCTCACACTGCCAGGACCAGAAGCGGCTGTTCGGCGCATCCGCGAGCCGGTTGCCGTACATCGAGTGCAGCCCGAACGGCCCCAACGGCCAGCAATTGCGGTCCTGTTCCGCCGCCGGCGTGCGCAGCTATCCCACGTGGGTGATCAAGGGCCAGACGTACGTGGGTGTGGTGTTGACCCTGGCCCAGCTCGCCGAGGCGACCGGGTTTCCAGGCGCCGCCAGCTTCAAGTAGTCTCCGGCGGTGGGGCCTGGAGGGGCTTAGGGGCTTAGGCGGGCGGCTTGGACGATCTCTTCGGTCGGGACCGCGACGAGTTCGGCGGCGGTGCGATTGAGGCGCTTCATCGCCTGGTCCACGAGGTAGGTGCCCGCTCGATGGCGGATCCAGCGGCGATCGCCGTGCTCGTCCTTCGGGGATCCATCCGGTGGCAGCAACAACAACTCTTCGACCCACTTCTCCACATCGTCCGAGTACCGCCCCCACGGCGGGCCGGCGCCGGCGACGTCGCGCTCGAACGCCGTGGCCAGGCCTTCGAGGATCACGTGGTCCATCAGCGTGCGTGGCGGCAACGTCGCGCTGCGAACGAGGTGGTGAAGCTCGCGAAACAGTGTCTGCCGCAGATACGACTCGGCGATCTTCGTGACGCCTTCAGGGCGTTCCGCGTCGACGATCCAGACCACCGTGTCCGGCGGCAGCACGGTGCCGCCGGAGCCGAGCTCGGCAATGATGTGGTCCTTGCCTGACTGCACGCGCAGTTGAATCTGCCGCGACAACGCCGGCAAGTGCGGGCGCACTTCCCTGACCGCATCGCCGGCAATGCGCGCGATGACGCGGCGCTCGGTGGTGGTGAACGCGTAGTTGCCGAAGAACTGCGTCCTGACACCCACGGTGGTGTCGCGGCACGCGACGATGCCAAGCAGCAGCACCGCGCACAGACCGAGATGCGTGGCAGCTACTTGCGCGGCCACTCGCTGGTGACGCTGACCTTGAAGCCGCTGGGATCCGGTCACGCTGAATCCAATCGCCTCATAGAACGTGATGCTGCGGTCGAGGTTGTCGACCGTGCAGCCGGGCAATAGCGATTTATGCGTCGAGCCGGAGGTGCTCATGATGATCTCCTTCGTGGATTGATAGCACGAGCGCATGTGGCACCCGTACAAGCGAAGGGCCGGCTTGCGCCGGCCCAACTCTTCACTGCCGACTCTTGACTGCTGACTGTACTTAGGACGGGCAGGTCGCGGCGATCATCTTGAGCG
>Ga0194125_10012214_pt1 | contig 11359 bp, 10 predicted proteins | sample TA2KigC250mmetaG_FD_148626 | JGI IMG/M metagenome (GOLD analysis project Ga0194125, IMG submission 148626) | Freshwater microbial communities from Lake Tanganyika, Tanzania - TA2015034 Kigoma Deep Cast 250m | ecosystem: Environmental > Aquatic > Freshwater > Lake | place: Tanzania: Lake... | reverse complement strand
TGGGGCACATCGAAGCCCCAGCTCACCACCCAGAGGGCCTGGCCTGCGTGGGGGCTGCCAAGCGGTTCACCCCGCAGCAGATCATCCAGAAACGGGTGATCGCTCTGGCGCTCGCGGTAGGTGACCACCTGGGTTGGGGCCAGACCCGCCACCAGCTGTGCGGTCTGCAGTTCCACCGACAGGCCACCGCAGCGGAAGCGGCGGCCTGTACCGGGAACCAGAAAGCGAAGCGTGCGCAAGCTCAGGCGGCGACGGCCTCGGTGCTGCCGGCGCGCTGACGGCGGGTCAAAAAGCCAAACAGAACCTTGCCGATCGCGGCGATCAGGTTGCCCTCGAGCTCCTGGAACATCTTCATGTTCAGGTGGAAGGCTTGATTGGCTTCCTCGACGATGCGATCGGCCATGGCCTGATCGATCGGCAGGCCATCAAGGGTGGCGCGGTAATTGGTCTTGAAGCCCTTCTCATCGGGAATGGCGTCAAATTCGTAGAAGCGCAGCCCGTCGTGCTCACCCAAACTCATCGCCTTCTGGGCAATGTTTTTGAGGATCTGGCCGCCGCTCAGATCGCCGATGTAGCGGGTGTAGTGATGGCCGACCAGGAGCTCAGGGGCTTCTGTGGCGATCTGGTGGATGCGGGCGACGTACTCCTGGGCAGCCGGGGTGGCCTTGATGGTGCTGCGCCAGTTGTCGCCGAAATAGAACGCCAGGTCCTGCTCGAGGGTCTCCTTGCGGTTGAGCTCAGGGAAGCCCACCAGCCCCACCACCGGATGGCCCGCCGCGCGCAGCTTGCCGATCTCTTCCTCCATGGCGGCATAGACGAAATAGAGATCAGCCACCAGGGTGCGGTAGCTGGCCTTGTCGACCACACCTTTGAGAAAGCAGCTCACGAAGCCGGTGTTCTCGGCCATCGTGTGGGACTTCTTGGTTCCCTCGCGCAGCTGGGAGGCCAGGGCTACAGCCATCGTTGAGAGCGCTTTTTGAGCAGAACGGCCAAATTAGGAGCCCCCTTGGGGCCTGCGGCCGGCTTGGTTGCGAAGGGTAAAGCTCAGGCTGCCTGGTCCTGGGTGCCGTGGGCATCGAACAGCGCGAACAGGTCCCGGCACACCTGCTGCAAACGTTCACTCACCGCTTCACAAGGCAGATGGGATCCCGTTGGCCGCCAGTCGCCAACCGTGGCCAGGCGCCAGCGTTCGGACTCGTAGGTCAGGCCGCGGATCACGACACCCAACAACCGGGGCCTGGAATCGCCGAGCGGCGACTGCTCGAAGCGCAGCTGCACCAGCATCGAGCGGCATTGATTGCGGGGATTCCAACCGGGGAAATGGAACGAGAGGTCAACGCTCTCGGCCTCGGCCCAGGCCCGGGTGAGGGGATCGTCACGCCAGGGGGTGAGGTTGGCGCGCACGTCAGCAAAGTGACTGCGAAACAGGGCAGCCACCGCCGCAATGGCCTGAGCCAGATCGAGCGAGCGGGCCTGGTCGGCAGCGTTCATGGGCCCATCCTGCTCAAAGCAGCTGCGAAATGCTCAGCACACCGCGGGCCGAACCGCGGATCACCACAAACTTTTGGCCGCAGGGCTGGGCCATAGGCTCGCGTCACGCGACCCGCCGCTTGCAGACATCAGCAATGGCCACCTACGAGAAGCTCACCGCCCCAACCACCGGAACGGCGATTCGTTTTGAGAACGGTCAACCGGTCGTTCCCAACGATCCGATCATTCCCTTTATTCGTGGCGATGGCACGGGCGTTGACATCTGGCCCGCCACCCAGAAGGTGCTTGATGCGGCCGTGGCCAAGGCCTACGGCGGTGCTCGCCGCATCGAATGGTTCAAGGTCTACGCCGGTGATGAGGCCTGCGACCTCTACGGCACCTATCAGTACCTGCCAGAAGACACCCTCGAAGCGATCCGCACCTACGGCGTCGCGATCAAGGGGCCTTTGACCACCCCGATCGGCGGCGGAATCCGCTCGCTGAATGTGGCCCTGCGGCAGATCTTCGATCTGTACTGCTGCGTGCGGCCCTGCCGCTACTACGAGGGCACCCCCAGCCCCCACAAGCGGCCCCAGGATCTCGATGTGATCGTCTACCGCGAAAACACCGAAGACATCTACATGGGGATCGAGTGGGAGGCCGCCGATCCGGTGTGTCTGGAGCTGATCAAGCACCTCAACGAGGTGGTGATCCCGGCCAACGGCAAGCTCGGCAAGCGTCAGATCCCAGCCGGCTCAGGCATCGGCATCAAACCGGTGAGCAAACACGGCAGCCAGCGCCACATTCGCAAGGCGATTCAGCACGCCCTGAAGCTTGAGGGCGCCAAGCGCCACGTGACCCTGGTGCACAAGGGCAACATCATGAAGTTCACCGAGGGCGCCTTCAGGGACTGGGGCTACGAGCTGGCCACCAGCGAGTTCCGCGACGTGTGTGTGACCGAGCGGGAGAGCTGGATCCTCGACAACGCTGACCGCAATCCCGGCCTGAGCGTCGAAGCCAATGCCCGCCTGGTGGACCCCGGCTACGACGCCCTCACCCCTGAGAAGAAAGAGGCGATTTGCGCTGAGGTGAAGGGCGTTCTCGACGCCATCGGCTCAAGGCACGGCAGCGGCCGCTGGAAGCAACTGGTGATGGTCGATGACCGCATCGCCGACAGCATCTTCCAGCAGATTCAGACCCGCCCGCAGGAGTATTCGGTGCTGGCCACGCTCAACCTCAACGGCGACTATGTGAGCGATGCCGCCGCAGCTGTGGTGGGCGGCCTGGGCATGGCCCCCGGGGCCAACATCGGCGATAGCGCTGCCATTTTTGAAGCCACCCACGGCACCGCGCCCAAGCACGCCGGCCTCGATCGCATCAACCCGGGTTCGGTGATCCTCAGCGGCGTGATGATGCTCGAATACATGGGCTGGCAAGAGGCTGCCGACCTGATCACCAAGGGGATCAGCGCCGCCATCGCCGGCAAGGAGGTCACCTACGACCTGGCCCGGCTGATGGAGCCGCCGGTCGAGCCGGTCAGCTGCAGCGGCTTCGCCGATGCGGTGATTCGCCACTTCTGATGGCCAAGCCAGGCAGACTCAGGCCATGACTTCGCTCACGGCGCTGCCTGGCCTGCCAACAGGGTCAACAGACCCCTGCGTGCATTGCGGCTTCTGCCTGCCCAGCTGCGCCAGCTACCTGGCTCTGGGCAGCGAAATGGATTCGCCCCGCGGCCGCATCCATGCGCTCAAGGCGATCGAAGCCGGTGAACTGACGCTCGATTCCACGGTGGCCGGCCATTTCGACAGCTGCCTGGGCTGTCTGGCCTGCGTGAGCGCCTGCCCCTCGGGGGTGCGCTACGACCAGCTGATCGAGGCCACCCGCCCCAAGCTCAACGCCCCCAATCTGCGCAGCTCTGAGCAGCAACTCTGGCGCCGCCTGCTGTTTGCCCTGCTGCCCTACCCCAAGCGGCTGCGGGCGCTGCTGCGGCCCCTGCGCGCCTATGCCGGCACGCCACTGCAGGCGCTGCTGCGGGGCATGGGGCTCACGCGGGTGCTGGGCCCCCAGCTGCAGGCCATGGAGCAGCTGCTGCCGCCATTGGGGGCTGACGCCTTTGCCGACAGCCTGCCCCAGGTGGTGCCAGCCGTGGGCGAGCGCCGGTACCGCGTGGGGCTGCTGCTGGGCTGCGTGCAGCGGGTGTTTGACCCGGCGGTCAACCGGGCCACCGCGCAGGTCTTGGCAGCCAATGGCATCGAGGTGGTGATCCCCCGTGATCAGGGCTGCTGCGGCGCCGTCACCCATCACCAGGGTGAAGAGGCCCAGACCCGCGAGCTGGCAGCTGCGCTGATCAAAAGCTTTGCCGCCGCAGGCCCCCTCGATGCGGTGCTGGTGAGCGCGTCGGGCTGCGGCCACAGCCTCAAGGCCTACGGGCGCCTGCTGGAGGCGTGCGAGCCGAACCTGGCCGCCAGCGCCACCGAACTGGCCGCCAAAGCCTTTGACGTGCAGGAGTTTCTGGACAAAGTGGGGCTGAGCGAAGCCTTTAAAGCAGCCCTCCAACCGCTGCGTCACCCCAATGGCGAGAGCGCCAGCGCCGAGCAGCCCCTGGTGCTCAGCTACCACGATGCCTGCCACATGCTGCACGGCCAGGGCATCAGCAAGGCGCCGCGCGCGCTGCTGCGCGCCATTCCCCACGTGCGGCTACGCGAACCGCTGGAGCAGGGGGTGTGCTGCGGCAGCGCCGGCATCTACAACCTGGTGCAGCCGGCCGAGGCCGAGCTGCTGGGGGCGCGCAAGGCCGCAGACCTCAGCAGCACCGGTGCTTGCATCGCGGTGAGCGCCAACATCGGCTGCACGTTGCAGCTCAGGCGGCACCTCAACGACGTGACCGTTGCGCATCCGATGCAGCTGCTGGCCCGCAGCGCCGGGCTCGGCCACTAGCGCCATGGCCGCGCCACCAGCCCCTGCTCCAGGCCGCCTCAACAGCGTGCTGGGCCTGGGCTTTGGCCTGGCGGGGGCGGTGGGGGGCACCATCGGTGCCGGCATCCTGCGCACCCCGGGACTGGTGGCGGCGCAGCTGGGCAGCACCCCGCTGATCGCCATCTGCTGGCTGCTGGGCGGGGCCTATGCGGTACTGGGGGCGGTGTGTGTGGCCGAGCTGGCCGCCGCGCTACCGGCGGCGGGCGGCTGGTGGATCTACGCCGAGCGCGCCTTCGGCCGGCGGGCCGGGCTGCTCACCGGGTGGACCGACTGGGTGGCCCACTGCATCGGCCTGGCCTGGGTGGCCACCACCGCCGGCGAGTACGCCGCTGCGCTGCTGCCAACGGGGCCACTGCTGCTGGCCAAGGCGATCGCCCTGGCCGTGATCGCCGTGTTCAGCCTGATCCAGTGGCGCGGGGTCAAGGCCGGCAGCGCCAGCCAGGAACTGCTGAGCCTGGCCAAAGCCGGGGCCTTTCTGACCCTGGTGGTGGCCTGCTTTGTGCTGCACCCCGGGCCAGAACAAACCGCTGGCTTCGAGGCAGCCGCCGTTTCGCTGCCGCCCGGCGAGCTGCCAACCCTGCTGTTGCCAGGGGTTGTGGCCCTGCAGGCGGTGATCACCACCTACGACGGCTGGGCCAGTCCGATCTATTTCGCCCAGGAATTCAACGATCCCGGCCGCGACCTGCCGCGCTCACTGATCGGCGGGGTGCTGGCCGTGCTGGTCCTGTATCTGCTGATCAATGCAGCCCTGCTGCGGGTGTTGCCGCTGCCGGTGCTGGCCGCCTCGAGCCTGCCGGCAGCTGCTGCTGCCCAGGCCCTGGTGGGGCCAGCGGGCGGCTGGCTGATCAGCGCCATCGCCCTGGTGGCCCTGCTGGGGCTGGTCAACACCGTTGTGATGGCGGCGCCGCGGATTCTCTATGGGCTCGCCAGCGAAGGCTTGCTGGCCGCCCCGCTGAGCCGGGTCAACCCAGGTGGTACGCCGGCCCCGGCGCTGCTGCTCACCGCGGCCACGGGGGCTGCGCTGGTGCTGCTGGGCAGCTTTGAGCGGCTGCTGGCCATGGGGGCGGTGCTGTACGTGAGCCTGCCGCTGATCGGCATGGCGGCGCTGCTGGCCCTGCGGCTGCAAGAACCCGAGCTGCCGCGGCCGTTTGTGTGCTGGGGCTACCCCCTGACGCCGCTGCTGATTGCCGCAGGCTCGCTGGCCTTTGTGGTGGGAGCAGTGGCCACCGATGCGCTCAGCAGCCTGGCCGCGGTGGCGCTGGCCCTGGTGGCGTTGGCATTGCCTGCATCAGCGCCAACGCCTGCTGCAGTGTCTGGCGCTCACCCAGATTCCCCGGAAAGGTAAGCACCGGCAGCTCACCGGCAAGCACCAGCGACAGGCCCGGCAGCAGCTGACCCTGCAGTTCGACAGAGCGGCAACCCAGGCCATCAGCGAGCAGGGTGTGGCTGGTGATGCCCCCCTTGCTGATCACGAACCCCAGCTGGGGGGCCAGCGCGCCCACCAGATGCGCCATCAGGCCCGCCAGCTCCAGCCCCAGGCGCCGCCGCTCGGCGCTGCTGCGGCAGGGCAGCTCCCCGCGCGAGGTGGCCAGCACAGGGATCTGGCCAGCGGCGAGCACCAACCGCAACTGCTCGAGCCAGGCGGCCTGCAAGGAGGCCAGCAGCTCTGCCGGGGCTGGCCCCTCCAGCACCCGAGCCACCTTGGCCACATCAATCTCAACCAGGTGGCAACCGGGCTCAGCAGCCAGCAGGTGCGCCAGCTGGGCGTCGGCCAGCGGCACATGGGAGCCCACCAGCACCACAGGCGGCAGCGGCACACCGGCTGGATCGCGGCGGCGCAAGGCCGCCAGGTCGGTCGCATGGAGCGGTTGGGCGGGCAGCTCCACCAGGCCATTGAGCAGGCTGGCGGCGGCTTGGAACAGGAACCGCCGCGGCCGCCCCCAGCGCTCGGCCGCTGCTGGAGCCATGAGCTCCCGCACCGCAGCTCCCAGGGCCGACAGCTGCTGCGGCCGCTCGGCGTCAACCACCACCCAGGCGCCCGGGGCCAGCTGGGCCAAACGGGTGCACAGCGCCTCGTAGCCAGCCGCCCCCGGTTGGCCATGGCGATCGCAGCCAGCATCCAGCTCGGCCAGGCTCAGCCGCTGCACCGATGCGGCAGGCACCCGGCCACCGCTCTTGGCCTCGATGTAGGCGGCCAGATCGCTGCTCGTGTAGCCAAACAGGCGGTCGCGGGCAAAGGCGGTGGTGTGCACCGGCACGCCCTGGAGCAGGTGAATACCCCCCACCGTGGTGCGGCCCCCCGGCAGAAACGCCGGCACCAGCAAGCGGGCATCGACCGGCCCGCCCCAGGGCGGCGGCAACTGACCCCAGGCGGCCTCGATCACCTCGAGTTCAAGCGGAAAGTGCCCCCGCAACGTCGAATCGCCGCGGCTCACCAGCAGCAGCGGTTGCAGCCGCTCGGCCAGCTCTGGATCGCCTGCGGCGATCTGCCGCAGGGCCTGGCTCAGGTTGTGGCCGATCTGACGCACGCGCTGCTGCGCCGCCACGGGCTCAAGGGCGCGGGTGTTGGCCAGCACAAACAGCAGCGGCGAGGGGTGCGCCAGGCCTCGGCGCAGGACCTCTGCAGAGGTGTCCAGCAGCAGCGGGCAACTGTGCAGCGTCTGCGAACCGGTGGGATCGTCGTCGAAGACCACAACCTTCATGGCACCATCGTGCCGTGACGGTTCTTGTTCCCGAGTCGCTGCGCGCCCTGCAGGAGCAGGTGCGCACGCTGCATGCCGAGGCCGCGCCCTGGCTGCCAGCGGGACTGGGCTCTCGCCTCACCTGGGGGCCGGCGGTGAGCCAGGCCAGCACTGTGCTCAGCTGCCGCAACCTGCGCGGGGTTCTGGCGCACAACCCCGGTGATTTCACCGTCACCGTGGCCGCCGGCACACCACTGCTGGAGGTGCAGGAGGCCCTGGCACACCACGGGCAGTGGTTGAGCCTCGATGCGCCCTGGGGCGAGGCACCAGGCAGCATCGGCGGCCTGGTGGCCCGCGGCCTGAGCGGCGGCTACCGCCAGCGCTACCTGGGGGTGCGCGATCAGCTGCTGGGCGTGCAGCTGCTGCGCAGCGACGGCGTGCTGGCCAGGGCCGGCGGCAAGGTCGTCAAGAACGTGGCGGGCTATGACCTGATGCGTCTGATCAGCGGCAGCTGGGGATCGCTGGGGTTGATCACCGAGCTCACCCTGCGCACCCAGCCGATCCCGCCGCAGCGCCGTTGCCTGCTGATCCAGGGTGAGCTGCCGCTGCTGCAGCAGCTATGCCGCTGGCTGCGGGACTCGAGCCTCAGCCCCGAGCGCCTCGACCTGGGCAACGCCCGCTGGGCCGCAGAGGCCGGCCTGAGCCCCCAGCCGCTACTGCTGGTTGCCCTGGCCAGCATCGATGCCGCCACGCTCGCTGAACAGATCACCTGCATCCGTGGCCAGGCCCAACAGATGGAGCAGGCCCTTGGCACTGAGCCTGGCCTGACACTGGAGGAGCTCCAGGCCAACGAGCTCGAGCCGTTGCTGGCTGCACAGCGGGGCTGCAACACCCAGGCCGACTGGCTGCTGCGGCTGGTGGTGCCTCCCGCCCAGTGCGCCACGCTGCTGGCCTCAGGCGAACTGCAGGGCGCCGCTGTGGTGCTGGCGGCAGGCAGCGGCTGCGGCGACGGCTGGGCGCAGACAGGCGCGTTGCCGCGGCACCGGGTCGAGGCCCTGCGGCGCCGCTGCCACGCGCTGGGCGGGCATCTGAGTGTGCTGCGCCAGCCGCAACCGGCAACCGGCGCCGCTGCTGTGCCCGCCTGGCTCGATGCGCCCTCACGCCCGTTGATCGAGGCGGTCAAACGGCAGTTCGATCCCCTGCAACAGCTGGCGCGGGGGCGGCTGCCGGGGGTAGCTGGCTGAGCCACTCGAGCAGGGCCCGGTTGACCTGATCGGGCACCTCGTCATGGGGGCAATGACCGGCCTCGAGCACCACCTCGGTGGTGCGCGCCGGCGCATGCCGCTGAAACGCCGCGCGCCGCCCGGCCGCATTGATCCACGGATCGCGGATGCCCCACAACAGCAGCAGCGGGCAGCCCAGCTGGGCAAACAGCTCATCGAGGGGCTGGCCGCGGGGAATGTCAAACACGGTGCGAAAGACCCCGAACGCCCCGGGATCGCGCGACGGCCGCAGGATCGATTGCACCAGCTCCTCATCGACATTGCTGCGATCGATGTACACCTGGTTGAGCGTGCGGCGCACCGTGGCCGGGCGGCGCAGGTTCTCAAACAGCAATCGCTGCAGCACCGGGCTCTTGAGCAGGGCGCCGCCGATGGTCTGCCGGGCGATGGCTCCCCAGCCCCTGGGCGCCGCCTGCTCATCAGAAAACGGGCCCGCTGCATTGAGCAGCACCACCCCGGCGGCCTGATCGCCCAGGGCCGCCCCCGCCGCCAGCGAGGCAAAACCCCCCAGCGAGTTGCCCACCAGCACCGCGGGCCGGCCAATGCGCTCAGTGACGTAAGCCGCCAGCTGGTCGCGCCACAGGGCGCCGCCATAGGTGAGCCCGGCGGGCTTGGCGCTGCGGCCGAAGCCCAGCAGGTCGATCGCATGCACCTCATGGTGCTGGGCCAGCACAGGCATGTTGTGGCGCCAGTGATCGGTCGAGGCGCCGAAGCCATGCACCAGCAACACCGCCGGGCCCTTGGGCTCGGGCGGAGCAGCTGACACCGCATGCACGGGGTGACCCAGAAACTGCCAGGAACTCACGCGCGCCAATCGAGCCAGGGAAGTCTGGGCATGATGGCGGGTGTGAGCGCCCGGTAGCGGCTGTAGTCGCTATGGGCGGCCAACAGCGAACGTTCCTCGCGGCGGGCCTTGCCGCCCAGCACAGCGCACAACGCCAGGCACAGGCCCAGGTGCAGCAGGCTGCCCAGGGCCAGGGCCACCCCAAACGAGCACAGCACAATCGCCTGATAGAGCGGATGGCGGCAGCGCTGGTAGGCCCCCGTCGTCACCAGGGCCGCGCCGGCCATGGGTTCGGGCAGGGGGCTCAGGCTGGCGCCCAGGTTGAAGAACGCCTGGATGGCCAGCACAAGGCCCAGCAGAAACAGCAACGCGCCCGTGAGCGCCAATGGCAGCGGCCAGGCATAGCCCCAACTGCCCGGCGCCGGCCAGGGCGGCAGCAGGTGAGCAGCGATCAGCAGCAACTGGGCTGCCAGCCACCACTCGCCGCGGCGGTTGTCGGCCAGTCCCGCCCAGCTGAAACCCCAGCGAGCCAAGACCTGTTCAGGTGGGGATTTCGGCAAGGGGGTCAAGCTCAGGCTCCTGGTTCTGGCCGCCGAGCACCAGTCTGAGCAGAACCGGTGCCAGGAAGGTGGTGCCGATCACCATCAACAGAATCGCGGCCTCCAGCGCCGGGGTCAGCAACCCGGCCTGGGTGCCCAGGCCCAGAAAGATCAAGCCCACCTCACCGCGGGGCATCATGCCCAGACCCACCACCAGCCGGTTGGTCTTGACCTTGCTGACGTAGCTCCAGCCGGCGGCGACCTTGCCGGCGATCGCCACCACCAGCAAAAAGGCCGCCACGATCAGGCCCTCGTGGTTGGCCGGCTCAAAGGGATTGAGCACCGACAGGTCCATGCCGGTACCGATCAGCACGAAAAAGACCGTGGCAAACAGCGCCACCAGGGGCTTGACCAGCTCCTGGATCTCGTGGGTGCGCTTGGAGCCGCTGAGGATCAGGCCGGCCGCAAAGGCCCCCAGCGCCGCCTCCAGGCCGATCGCCTGGGCCGCAAAGCAGCAGCCCGTCAGCACCAGAAACGAGGCGACCACCACATCGCCAGGGGCCTTGAGCCGATCGATCAGCCAGTCAAACGCCGGCGCCGCCGTGCGGCTGAGAAACAACGCTGCGGCGACAAACACCGCCGCCGCTGTCACCAACTTGAGAATGGGCGCAAGGGCAAAGCCCTCACCCCCGGCGAGGGCCACCACCACCGCCAGGATCACGATGCCCAGGATGTCATCGAGCACCGCCGCGCCAATGACGGTCTGACCCTCGCGGGTCTTGAGGAACTTGAGCTCACCAAAGACGCTGGCGGTGATGCCGATGCTGGTGGCCGTCATGGCCGCCCCGGCAAAGATCGACGGGATCAGCGGCACATGGAAGAGGTAGATCAGGCCTGCGGTTCCCAGGGCAAAGGGCAGCACCACCCCGGTGATCGCCACCGTGGTGGCCTGCAGGCCGACGGCAACCAGCTCATCGAGCTCGCTCTCGAGGCCCGTCAGAAACAGCAGCGCAAACAGCCCCAGCTGGGAGACCGACTGCAGCGAGGGGAAGGTCTCGTTGTAGATCGCGCCCACCTGCGCGGGCTCCAGGCCTGATAGGGAAGCGACAAACCCCTCAAGCGCGCCGCTGAGCTGGGCGTGGGTGTCCGGCGGCAGGATCAGATGCAGACCCGAGGCACCGATCAGCACCCCCGCGACCAGCTCCCCGAGGATCGTGGGCAACTGCAGCCGCACCATGAGCTCGGCCAGGGCACGGGCGGCCAGAAAGATCACCATGTAGCGGCCCACCGTGATCAGGGTGTCTGCCACCTCGATCTGGTGGTTGCCGATCTCCAGCAGAAGCGGTTGAAGCAACATGGGCGGGCCACGCGTGTCTGCTTGCTGATCTTTACCCAGATGCAGGCACCGCAAACGGCATCCATCGCTACGGTCCGGCCAGCGACGGTTCGCCTCGATGAGCTCTGCCATCGCCGCGCACAGCACAGAGCTTGAGCGGCTTGACGCCTGGTGGCGCGCCGCCAACTACCTGGCGGTGGGGATGATCTACCTGCAGGACAACCCCCTGCTGGCCGAGCCGCTGCGCAGCGAGCACATCAAGAACCGGCTGCTGGGGCACTGGGGCTCAA
>Ga0194125_10012212_pt1 | contig 11361 bp, 11 predicted proteins | sample TA2KigC250mmetaG_FD_148626 | JGI IMG/M metagenome (GOLD analysis project Ga0194125, IMG submission 148626) | Freshwater microbial communities from Lake Tanganyika, Tanzania - TA2015034 Kigoma Deep Cast 250m | ecosystem: Environmental > Aquatic > Freshwater > Lake | place: Tanzania: Lake... | reverse complement strand
TCCGAAGGCGAAAAATAAAACGCTCTTTGGGTTGTGTCAATGTTCCGAAGATTATAAGTTTTACACTCGAGGTAAGCTGTCCGACCATGTTTATCAGTTATTTCAATATCAGGATAGCCAGTTGCTTCTGACCTCCCCTATCCGTTACATTGCGGAAAGAGATCAAACAAAACGACATCAAGCTTATATAGTTTCGCCAGCGCAATATACTGATGAACCATAGACGAGTCCCTCACCTTAATGAAACCGCTCTTTTTACTTCCAAGATATTTGTGATTGCGGGCACAGAAATAAAGGGTCTTTACTCTAGAATCCAACAACGATTTCAGCAAATCCTTGAAGAATTCAGCAAACGCATCGGATAAACTAATTTCAAAGGCAGTATTTGTTTCCAAATCGAGAATGTCGAAAGCCTGGAATTTCTTAAAATCAATTTCTGTATTCTTTGCCCCTGAATCACCGTTCTGTCCATCTTCTGCTGAAAATCTTAAGCTCATATTCTCGCCAACTTGGGCCTCTACGTTTACCCGACTCCCATATTTATCTTTCAAGAATTGTTGCAAACATTTAGTTGTGCGTGCCGCCGCAGACTCCCTGGCATAATTTTTACTAAGCCCAAGTTTCTTTAGCCAAACATCTGTATATCCAGCATATTTATAATTTCCCGCTTGTTTTAATTCCAAAACCTTTGCAAAAAAGTTTCGGATATCTTGTGCGATTAAATGTTTTGGGCTCATATTCTTTAGGGTTGTTCCACTAATTCTCCGCAATAAGGGCAAGTTACGACACCAACATACTCGCGGTCCAGTCCAAACCTCATTTTGCATTTAACACATCGCATCTTATATCCAATATAGATTTTCCTCGATGGCGTTGTCTCCAGATCTTTTGGTAATCCAATCTGACTCATGTATTTCTTAGGGTTCTTCATACCTCTTTTACGGATAAAACCGTTGAATATTATCGTGAAGGTTTAAAATCTTGTTCTCTGCCATTTACACTTATTTTACCATCTATAAAAATGTTTCTCCACAACTCTGTTTTTTGCCTTCAACCCGTGCTTAGAGTATAATAGCCTCATGGCCAAGAAGTTCTATATTACGACTACGTTGCCCTATGTTAATGCCGACCCGCATATTGGCTTTGCCATGGAAATAATTCGCGCAGACACGGTCGCGCGCTACCATCGCCTTCTTGGCGAAGAAGTAATTTTCAACACGGGAACTGACGAACACGGTTTAAAAGTATTTCGCAAGGCCGCCCAAGAAAAAAAATCACCTCAAGAGTACTGCGATAAGCACGTCACGAAATACCAAGGCCTAAAAAACCTTCTTAATCTAAGTGTTACTCATTTTACTCGCACTACCGACCAATTCCATATCGAGGCCGCACAAGAATTTTGGCGCCGGTGCCAAAAAAATGGCGATATCTATAAGGCCAAGTACCAAATAAAGTATTGCGTCGGTTGTGAGCTAGAGAAAACTGAATCGGAATTAGCCAACGGCCGCTGCCCGATCCACCCCGACAAGACGATTGAAATTATTGACGAAGAAAATTACTTCTTCCGTTTTTCTAAATACCAAAAACAGCTCCTCGCTTTATACGAAGAAAGGCCTGATTTTGTTATTCCTAAGTTCCGCCTCGGGGAAATCAAAAAATTCATTCAGGCCGGCCCAAAGGATTTTAGCATTTCCCGACTGAAATCGAAAATGCCCTGGGGAGTACCCGTGCCAGACGACCCGGAACAGGTAATGTACGTTTGGTTTGATGCCTTAATCAACTATATTTCCGCTCTTGGCTGGCCAAAAGACCTAGATAACTTCAAAGGGTTTTGGCCGGGGGTGCAGATCGCGGGCAAAGATAATCTGCGACAGCAATCAGCCATGTGGCAAGCGATGTTAATTTCGGCTGGCTTGCCAACCTCGAAGCAAATCTATATCGAAGGCTTTATCAATACTGGCGGGCAAAAGATGAGCAAGAGTTTGGGTAATGTCATTGACCCCTTTGAATTGGTAGAAAAGTACGGAACGGATGCGGTAAGGTACTATCTTTTAAGAGAAATTCCCGCCTATGATGATGGCGACTTCTCAATTCAACGATTTGAAGAGCTATACAATGCCGATTTGGCGAACGGGCTAGGAAACACTGTATCAAGAGTTGCTAAATTAGTGGAAAATTCAGGCTTAGAATTCAACGGAACAAGGCTCCCGAAAAAGGTTCTTAGGAACGCCCAGAAAAATGCCCTTGCCGACTTCCGCTTTGATCTTATTTTAAATAATATTTGGGTTACTGACCTTCATCCTATCGAAATCCATGTTGACCAACATCAACCGTGGTTGATAAAAGATAAGGATAAACTTCTCCTGGTTTTGCAAGAAGAAGTCGATAGCTTAAGGGAAGTCGCGCTTAAAATTAGTCCTTTCCTTCCCGAAACTGCCGAGAAAATTCGAAAACAATTCGCCGGGCCAAAAATTAAATCCGAAAAACCCTTGTTTCCAAGAGTATAGGTAGCCTTACCCCCGCTGATGTATCATGGGTTAGTGCACTAGTGCATGATACAAAAACTAGGACCACCACATGCTAAAATGTAATTAATTCGGTCTCCGACTTATGAAAAACTTTTTAGTCGATACCCACGCCCACCTAAATTTTCCGGATTACCAAAATGATTTGGGCAAAGTTATTAAAGACTCTTTAAAAAACGGGGTTAAAATGATTATCTGCGTAAGCAGTAACCTGGCGGATGCGAAAAAAGCAATCGAAATTGCCAAAAAATATCCCGGAATAGTCTACGCCGCTGTCGGCATTCACCCCCAAAAAACCGACAAAAACCCAGATTCCCCCGCTGTCCAATTAGGCCAATTAGCCCAACTGGCCCAATCTCCCGAAGTCGTGGCGGTCGGCGAATGCGGCCTAGATTTCTCACCCGCACCGCCAGGCGAAGAAGACCGTCCCAAAGAAGAACAACTTTTTCTCTTTGAAGAACAAATCGAACTGGCTTTAAAACTTGCGCTTCCGATTAATGTACACTCCCGAAAAGCCTCTGACGAAACCCTAGGGGTGCTGGAAAAACACTTCAATCTATCAAACCGAAAACTAAAAGGCGTTTGGCACTGCTATTCCGGCGGCAAGGGCGATATTAAAAAAGTTACCGAAATCGGTTTTTTCTTCGGCATTGATGGCAACTTAACCTACGACTCTGGCTTACAAAATGTCGTCATGCAAATCCCGCTAGAGAAAATTGTTCTCGAAACCGATTGTCCTTTTCTTTCGCCCGCGCCCTTTCGCGGCTTGCGCAATTCCCCGGGAAATGTTAGAATTATCACCGAATTCCTGGCTAACTTGAAAGGCGCATCTTTCGCCGAGGTCTCACACGTCACCAGCAAAAATGCTAAGGAGCTTTTTTCTAAAATACGATAGGCAAATTCAGCGACTCTTAGAAATCTTACCAGGAACAGTCTCCTGGGGGCTAATTGTCTTTTTCTTTGCTGGCAGTTTTTTGATTCCTCTCTACATTGCCTATCTCGTTATTTTTTTTGATATTTTTTGGTTTTATAAGTCAATTACCTTCGCTTTTTCAACCACTCTTTCCTATCTAAGAATAAAGGCCTCGGAAAAAATGGACTGGCTGGGCGAAGTGAGGCTGTTTCCTGATTGGAAAAAAATCCGCCATATTGTAATTATTCCTCAATATAAAGAGCCTACTCATATTCTCGAAAGAACTATCCAGTCTCTGGTTAATCAAGACTTTCCTCTCAAACAAATCTCTGTCGTCATGGCCACCGAAGCAAGAGATCCCAATGGCGCGAAAATCGCCGGCACCTTAGGCAAAAAATACGGAAAGAAATTTGCTGATTTCTTCATTACTTCTCATAAGCTCGCGCCAGGAGAGACAATCGGCAAGCATTCCAACGAAAATTACGCTGCCAGATGGGTCAAAAAGGAGCTGGTGGACAAACAAAAGATTAAGATAGACTATCTTACTGTTACCAGTAGCGACGCCGATCACTGCTTCCATCCCAAACACTTCTCTTGTCTATCTTATCGCTTTCTAGATAGCCCGGAGCGATATTTACGCTTCTGGCAGCCGGCTGTCTTTTTCTACAATAATTTCTGGCGCCTCCCCGCGATTGTCAGAGTAATTAACACCTTTAATACCCTTTGGAATGGCGCCGTTCTCTCGCGCAAGGACCGGCTGATAAGTTGCCAGAATTATTCCCTCTCTCTAAAGTTGTTAGATGAAACTGGCTACTGGGATCCAAAAGTCATTCCCGAAGACTACCACCTTTTCTTCAAGGCTTATTATAAGAAAGAGGGAAAAGTTGAGGTCGAGCCCATATTTTTACCACTTTATGCTGATGCGGCCGAGGGCGCTACACTTTGGAAAACCCTCAAAAACACTTATCAACAATCACAGCGTTGGGCATGGGGCATTTCTGACGATCCAAACGTTATCAAAAATTATTTTTTAACTCCTACGGCCCCCTTTCCAGATAAGACTATCCGCCTACTCCGGCTCATGGAAGACCATATCTTGGCGCCGGTGAACTGGTTTTTTATTACCCTGGGAATTACCATTCCTACGCTCTTTGTCCGCGATTTCTCAAGAACGATTATCGGCTATAGCCTTCCCAGAATTTCGGCTATCATTCTCAATCTTTGCCTAATCTTTTTAGTCGTAATTTTAATCGTCAACGCCAAACAGCGCCCGCCAAGGCCGCAGACCGTCTCCCGGCTTCGCTCACTTCTCATTCCCTTGGAGTTTGTCTTAATGCCTCTTTCCGGCCTCATTTTTGGCGTTATCCCCGGGCTTGACGCCCACACGCGACTTATGCTTGGTAAATATTTAGAATACAAGGTAACGGAGAAAGTATGAAGATAAACCAAAAACCAATATTTATCATTCTTATTTTACTTGGAGTTTTTTTTCTCCGCCTTCCCTCCCTTTTTGAACCCTACTGGTACGGCGACGAGGGGATCTATTTAACCATTGGCCAGGCCTTGCGAAAAGGGCTTCTTCTCTATCGAGACGCCTACGATAATAAACCGCCAATCTTGTATCTTCTGGCTGCCGCTTCCGGCAGCGTCTTTTGGTTCAGGGCCTTACTTTTGGCCTGGATGATGGGCACAACTTTCTTTTTTTATAAGCTAGCGCAGAAGCTACTTAGAGAGGAAATAAAAGCGAGAGTTGCCCTTCTTGTCTTTGCCCTCCTTTCCTCGCTTCCCTTAATCGAAGGCAATATTGCCAACGCGGAAATTTTCTTCCTCGGGCCGATAATTCTGGGACTGCTTCTAAGTTTAAGGGCTGCGCCTCGCTTCTTTCCCGCCGGCGTTTTGTTCTCTCTTGCCTTCCTTCTCAAGGTTCCCGCCGTCTTTGATTTGGGCGGCCTTGCTGTCTTCCTCTTTATCCTAGCTTTTCCCACTCTATCCGTGCTCAAAAAATCTCTAAGGAGCCTAATAAAAAACTACTTATTGTTGTCCTTAGGCTTTATTTTGCTTCCTCTTGCTCTTCTTCTCTATTTTCATTTAAACGGCGCGGCCGGCCAATTTATTTCCGCCGCGTTCCTACAAAACATCGGCTACCTTTCATCATGGTCAGCGGGCACCCACTCCGGCTTCGTCACTCAATCCGGACTTATTAAAAGAGGAGTTCTGCTCCTTTTTGCCGTGACTTTACTGTTTTTGTCTCGCCGGCGCTTGCAACCGGAGTTTAACTTCATCTGCCTTTGGTTTGTTTTTTCCCTTTTTGGCGCCACTTTATCCGAGCGCCCCTATCCCCACTATCTTCTCCAGGTTCTTCCTCCGTTCTCCTTGCTCTGTGCTTCTCTCTTGGCAGAGAAAAAGGTAGAGAAAACTTTTTCAATTGCCTTGTTTTTGGTCTTAGGGGCAACCATTATTTTTTACAAATTCTATTTTTACCATACCTTCTCTTATTACCAAAATTTCCTAAGTTACGCGATCGGCAGAGAAACACAGGAAACATATTTTGGAAAATTTGACCAGAAAGTTCCCCAAACTTACAAAGTAACAGAATTTATTGCCGAAACTTCCTTGCCCACCGAGAATATCTTTGTTTGGGGGGACGAACCGTACATTTATGCTTTATCCAGGAGATTGTCGGCCGGACGATTCACCGTCGCTTATCATATTGTGGACTATCATAAATATCAGGAGACAATTCTTGCTCTCGGAAAAAATCCACCCAGGATTATTATTTACGACCGAGGTATGCAGGGTCGGTCTTTTCCGGAGCTTGATAGTTTTATCTGGCAAAAATACCAAAAGATAAAAACAGTCGGTAACTTAGAAATTCTTTTACGGGTTAACCAATGAAAGAGGTTTTTGAGGATAATGCCAGTAGGGTTGCAGTTATTTTATCTGCGATAACTTCGCTATTAGCTATTGGCTATTTATTATTAACTGTTAGCCATCTTCCGTCCGAAGTGCCCCTTTTTTACTCCAGATATTGGGGAGAAGAGCAACTGGCGCAGAAGGGGTTCCTTGCCTTATTGCCAGGCCTTTCTTTCCTGGCGCTGGCCTTGAATTTTCTTCTCGCCAGTCGGCTTTTTGCCAGGGAAAAACTCCTTGCACAGATTATCCTCTGGTCAGCCGCCGTTTTCTCCCTCCTCGCCACCGTCACCCTCGTCAAAATTGTTCTTTTAGTTGGCTAACAAATTGCCTACTCGGGGGATTAATGGGACTTGACAAAATTAATAAAAAGGCTAAAATTAATACAAATGCCCGATTTAAGATTAATGACGATCACTTCCCAGGGCCAGATTACTATTCCGGCTGATTTCCGCCAGTACCTTGGTTTAGGAGAGAAAACTAAGGCCGTGGTAGAAATTGAAGATGACAGGCTCATTATTGAGCCTATTCCCGATTTGTTCTCTTTAGAGGGCTCGCTGCGAAGAAAAGCCAAAAAGGGAAAGGAGATTACCAAAATTATTGAGGAAGAAGAGGCGGCTGTCGCCGAGGCAATAGCCAAAAATTATCGATGAAAAAGTATTTTTTGGATAGCAATATTTATCTCCGCTTTATCCTAAAAGATGACCCCGGGTTGTCTAGTAAGGCGCGGCAATATTTTCTTGACGCCAAAAATGGCAAGAGCAAACTTTTTTTAACCAGCGAGGCCTTAATAGAAATTAATTATGTTTTGCAGAAAGTGTATTCCGTTGACAAAAAAGAAATTATTCGTCATCTTTCTGCCTTAGTGAGAGCTCCCTATTTTGAAGTGGTTGAGCGTTCCTTGCTCGCCAAAGCAGTGAGACTTTACGAAAAAACGCCAATTGATTTTGTTGACTGTTTGCTTTTTGCCCGCGCCAAAAGCCAAGGAGGCGAAGTTTTGACTTTTGATCAGGATTTCAAGAGGCTGGAGAAGGCGTAAAGAGTATCCTCGCCACCGTCGCCCTCGTCAAAATCGTTCTTTTGAGTAGGCTATTTTTCTTTACCTTTGCGCAATCAGTCTGGGCTTTGCTAAGTCCCAAATTTCATCTACCGTAATTAAAACTGCTGCCTTGTGAGCTAGGTCCTTATTGTTGGGTTCTACATCAACCACTTTCTTCCACTTACCACTGGTTAGATACCGACCCACTCCCTTAAACTGATAGCCTTCATCCCAATCATTACTCCAAACAGCCAGCGCAACCCGATCATTTGCCAAGAGGTTCCTTCTTGTCTTATTCATAAAATTATCGGTAATCAAAATTTTATCTGGTGCTACTACTTTGCAAAAAGCTACTGCGATTACATTCGGCCTTTTATCTAAATCGGAGGTGGCCAAAGCTACCGTCTGCTTTTCTACTAGTCTTTTCTGCTCAATAGTTATCTTAATCGCCATCTTGTATACATTCTATATCGCAAAAGTTCCGGTGGCAACTAGACCGTTCTCGACTTTGGATTACTTTTCTGAAAATTTCTTGACAGTGGTTACCCCTGAAGCGGGGAAAGTTTGCTTTTTGGGAAGGGGTTTGGTAGATTCCGCAGACGGTCATTATCAAAAATTAGGAGTGTCTACCACGATTTGGTTTCCGGTGGCGGTTTTTTCGATTTCTAGGTGAGAAAAATTGCCTTTCTCGCTGCGCCACTTATGGGAAAAACCCCAGCCGTTCCACTGCCAAACAGCCACATATTGACCACGGCACTCGGGTTTCTGCGCGTAATCTCCCTCTATCGCAACCAAATCGTTTTTGCCGTCGCCACTAACATCAGCAACTTGGAATTCGCAATTTGGCGCCCCTAAGTTCGAAGATCCCCAGACCAGTTTCATTTTTCCTTTGGCAAAATCATAAACAAAAAAGTGGTTTTCTACGCCCATATCATTTTCCTTAATCCAAAACGGCCGGGAACTGCCAAAATTCCCCGCCTTCCACAAGGACAAATTGATCTCTAAGGCCTCGTCGCTATCGGTGTCAGCCAGAGCAAAATCGTCCACCCACCAATCAGCAGGCGATTGCCAGATTATCTTTGCCTTTTCCATAACGCTTAATCGGCCATTTTCCAGGGCATAGGTTTCCTTATTCAGGTCATGGTCCAGATCCCCCTGCTCACTCTTCGTTACCAGACCGCTCCCCCTATCATTTCCCGCATAAACCGTCGCCCGCAAATTCTTCTCATAGTTTTCACCGTTCCAGACATAAATGTCCTTGTCGGCCAAAGGAAAATCCAGTCTGCGCAAGATTTTCTCCGCCTCACCCCGGCTGGCCAATCTTGGCTGGGCAAAATTCTCCATCACCACTGGCAAAAGAGAAATTTCGCGGATTTTGTCTTTGGTAAAATAAACCTTAATCATCAAGCCTTCTTCCGTTTCTTGTGACCACGACTGATCAAACACGAAATTGCCCAGGCTATAAAAGATGTATTTACCTTGGTACTGCTCCATTGTTTGTACCACATGGGGATGATGGCCAATGATTAAATCGGCGCCTGCGTCAATCGCGGCGCGGGCAAAATCAGTCTGTATATCATTCGGCTTACCGACATACTCTGTCCCGCCATGCAGGGAGACAATAACAAAATCAGCCTTTTGTCTTGCCCCCTGGACCGCCTCCACCATTTTCTCTTTCCACATAAAGGCCGTTCCCGCCCTGTCGCCGCCGGCCTCGTAAGAGGCAGGAACCAGCCCGGCCTCGCTATAGGCGAAAAAGGCAAATTTTATTCCTTTCTTTTCCAGATAAAGTGGCCGGTAAGCTTCCTTTTCGTTTTCCCCGGCGCCCATATAACTGATACCCGCACTTTCAAGATATAAAAAAGTGTCTTTCAGCCCTTTTTCGCCAAAATTTGGAGTGTGATTATTGGCCAGCGACACCAGCGAGAACCCGGCTTGTCTTAGCGCCTGTTCCGTCCCCGGATTTGAGCGGAAAACCATTTCCAGGTGCAAAATTTCCCGACCGTAAGTTATCGGCGTCTCTAAATTGCCAAAAGCAAGATCTGCCCCTTTCAGGTAATCTCGGATTGGCAGGAAAGGATAATTAATATCCTTTTGTTTTTTCACGATTCTTTCCACCCCGCGGGAATAAGAAATATCGCCCACCGCCGCCAGAGAAACCTCTTCTGGCTGTGCCGGCAGCTCCTTCTTTTGCCGCCAAAAGTGGGTAAATTCCTCTTTCCCCGTCGGCTGGCCTTTTGGCCTTTTACCCAGGAAAGAACGGCAGGAATAGCTACCGAATAGGACGATGATAGAAATAAGGGAGGCAAGAAGTAATGGCCGAAAAATCTTCCTTGGCATTCATTTCATTTTGCCACAAACGCGTTGGTCCACTCCGGCAATTGCGGCGCCTCTTCCGAATCGAGTATTTCCCGCCATTTCTGGTCGGTCAGCCGGTCGGCCATAGGCCAAGTGAATTCGTAATAAGAATAAACCCCGCCCTTGGCGATCCTTAATTTGCCGCTGACCGGGACAACCGCATAAATCTCAAAGATTCCCCCGGTGCCTTCCTCTAAAACCTGACCGTTGGGGTCGGTGGCGACATCAGCCACAATGGCAGCCGGATTTTCGTTTAGGTAATCTCTTTGGTTGGACGATTCTTTGAACGCGGGCTCATCTTTATTGACTTCAAGCCAGAAATGTTCCAGCTGCCCGCCGTAGGAACGGATAAGCTCGTATTCTGCGTCCGTCAGGTCTTCATTCTGCAATTCTTTCTCGGCTATCGTTTTCAGGGAAAGGGCCAGCTCTTTCATTTTGCCCAAATTGTCTTTTGCCGCTGGCGCCAAGAGGCCGCGGCCTTCCAGTCCCTCGCTTGTCATTTGCAGAAGTGAGGCGAGACGGCCGTAGACGCCGGGATTCGGTTCCACATAACCACGGTCGTCCTTCTCCTCCGGCGGCCCGCCTCCCAATTCCGCATAAACCTGTTTGGCGTAAAGAATAGTGTCGTGTTTCAGCTCCGTCCAGCTTCCCAAAAAGGCGTTGAGGTCTTTTCTCGCCCAAGCGGAATTCCGCATAAATGCCGGGTAGCCGTTTGGTTTTTCGCCAAGAAGCGGCCGAAGCTGATACAGCCAGCCCCAATACAAGTTTTGTGTCCAAATATGGGTGTTGAGTCCGGCAACATAGTCCTTCATCTTGGCCATATTTTCCGGATAGCAGGCATACTGATTTTCGCCCAGCCCTTTGAGAATATTTAGCGCTTCATCCGAACCCATAGCCGCCGGAACATCCAGGCCTTTGGGGAGACAGCGCGCCCCCGACAGACAGCTGGCCTCTTCGGGGTTATACGCCTGGCAAGACTTGGTCTTGTCGCCCACTTCCCGGTAAACAAGCCGCTGGAAAATGGAAGCGTCAATGGTGAATCTTTGTCCCATGAAGCGGAAGCCCTTAATTTCTTTTTCTCTATCCGCCTGAAGCGAAGCCTGAAAGATCGGCATGGAGTTTATCTTCGGCGGTTCTAGGTTTTTGGTTTCGCTCACAAAAGAAGCAAATTTATCCTCGTCGCTTACGAGCGATCGGACTGTTGCGCCCGCCCCGTAAACTTTATCCAGTAAGTCCTTAAAATGATAATAGGTAATATCGTCGCTTTTGCCGACAAAGAAATTCACCGGCTCAAAAATCTTGTCCCAACTGGCCCGATTATCTCCCTTATTAAGGGCCAGGGTGATAAGTAAGGCCGACCTTATCTCGTCTTCGCTTTTCATCCGGAAAGTAAGCCGGCCGTACCACATCATGGATTTAAAATAGGCTTTCAGCTGGTCGGTCTTGTCGTAATGGCCGCGGGGAATATACTGCGTGTAATCCTCGGCGATATTCATGACAGGCGACTCGGCTATTCCCTGGCGAGCGTCAATTAAGACTAATTCCTGATTTACTTCACTTGCGACTACCGGAGGAACGTTTACCGCAGGATCCAAAAGCTTGCTCCCGACGGCAAA
>Ga0194125_10012210_pt1 | contig 11362 bp, 6 predicted proteins | sample TA2KigC250mmetaG_FD_148626 | JGI IMG/M metagenome (GOLD analysis project Ga0194125, IMG submission 148626) | Freshwater microbial communities from Lake Tanganyika, Tanzania - TA2015034 Kigoma Deep Cast 250m | ecosystem: Environmental > Aquatic > Freshwater > Lake | place: Tanzania: Lake... | reverse complement strand
CGGACGGACGAGCCGCCCGTTCATGAGGAAAGGGACCGGATGGAAGCTGTGGCTCTTCATGATCGCGGGAGTCGAGTGATCCCCCGTCACGATCACGAGCTTGTCCGGGAGATCGTCGAGGCGCGGCAGGAGGCGATCGACCGCCTCGATCGCCTTCTTCTTCTCGGCGAAATTACCGTCCTCTCCCGCCTTGTCCGGATCCTTGATGTGCAAAAAGAAGAAGTCGTATTCGTTGTAGTGGGCGACGAGCGCCTCGAAGAGGGACGAGGCGCCCCCCTTCACGTCGAGAACCTCCATGCCGACGAGGCGGGCGAGGCCGCGGTACATCGGGTAGAGCGCGAGGGCGACCGCGCGGAGCCCGTAGCGCTCCCGGAAGGTCGGGAGCGGGCGATAGCGGGCGAACCCGCGAAGGAGAACGCCGTTCGCGCGCGTCTCGGCGGCGAGGCGCTTTCTCGTCTCGTCGATGAAGCGGTTCGCGATCTCGGCGGCGCGCGCCGCTTCCGGGCGCTCGGCGCGCACGATCTCCGGCGGGACGCCGGTCGCCTGCGGATCGGAATCGGAAAGAGCGTCCTCAAGCCCCTCGCCTCGGAAGACGACGACCGCTCGGTGCTCCTTCTCCGCGCGGACGAACACGCGGACGCCCGGGATCTCCATCCCGTCGAGGAGAGCAACGAGCCCCTCGCACTCCTCGGTCGGGATCCGGCCCGCCCTCCGATCGACGATCCTTCCTTCCGCATCCAACGTCGCGAAGTTGATCCGCGCCGCGAGGTCGATCGTTTCGAGAGGGAAGCCGACGCCGAGCGCGGAGAGAACGCCCCGGCCGACGATGTGCGTGAGCGGATCGTATCCGAAAAGCCCGAGATGCCCCGGCCCGCTCCCCGGCGTGATCCCGGGAGCGACCGGATCGATGAGCCCGGTCTGACCCCCCTTCGCCAGCCGGTCGAGGTTCGGCTTGACGGCCGACTCGAGCTCCGTCCGTCCCCCCGGTTTGTCGGGCAGGCCGCCGAGCCCGTCGAGAACGATGAACGCGATCCGATCCCCGGCGCTTTGCACGTGTGACGAAACCACTCCTTCGTACGTCATCTTGCGGCGATCTCCTTCGGTGAGGAACGAGCTTCCCGAACGCTAGCAGACCGACCGGCGTCCGTCAACCGCGCGGACGACGCGGCGGGCGCAGGATGAGCGAAGCGCCAGGCCCCCCTCGCGAGGAAATGCCCGCGATCTACGCGGGCGGCGCACGCCTCGATCCCGACCAGCCCGCCCGCGTTTCCGGCCGCGCATTTCGTTCTTGTCCTGCCGGTGACGAGCCCCCGCTCCTTGCCTCAATGCCCGAGACATACGGTTTCCCGTTGCATGGATATTTGTTACGGTGGAACAATCCAATAGTAGTCGGCTTGGAAGACGATTGAATGAGAAACCCACCGATCAGGTCCGGCAATGCCGTCATCGATGCATGTTTCGATCTCTGCGTGGAGATCCTTCTCTGGTTGGCTGACCTGTTCGGCATGAGCTATTACACGATCAACATCTGGATCTTCTGCATCATCTGGCCGGTCGCAACGATGGTTCTCGTCATTCTGGTCATCCGCCAGGGATTCAGGATTCGGAAGCTGAAGCAGGAACTGAAGCAGAAAAGCGAACAAGGAGCTGAAGGCGACGCGCGAGGGCGTGCGCCTTAGCTTCACGTTAGGGCTACAAGCAGGAAGGAAGGTGGTCGCGATTTGCGGCCACCTGTGGAGTCTGGCGTATTCCGGGGACACGATACCAGTTTCGGGACGATTCGAGACTCATCCCGATCGCAAGCTGGGCGAAATCAGTATGGTGTCCCCCGAATTCCCCCCGAATTCCGAAGCCGGGAAGCCAGTGGTAGAGCTCGCCTGGGCGTTCCTTGCAGACTCCGCGCGCTCTACGGCGCCGGGCGGTCGTCGAGGCCGGAATGGGCGACCGCGACCCCGTCCGTCGCCCCGGTGAGAAGCGCGAGCGCGAGAGGTTCCTTCTCCGCGGCGATGCTCCCTTCGGGGAGCACGTCGAGCGCGGCGAGGCAAACCCTTGCGAGATGAAAGAACGTCCGCTCCTCGTTCGGAGGAACCGGATCCGCCGAGGGGATCTCGATCCTAAGAGGGTTCACGTAGGTCGCGCCGTGCTTCATCCGAAAGTCGAGGTGCGGACCGGTCGCGAGCCCGGTGGAGCCCACGTAGCCGATCACTTGGCCCTGCTCGACGCGCGTCCCCGTGCGAATTCCCTGAGAGAATCGCGCGAGATGCCCGTAGGTCGTGAGGTACGACCGCGGGTGCTTCACCTCGACGATCTTCCCGAACCCACGCTTCCAACCCGCGAACACGACGGTCCCCTCGCCGATCGTGACGACCGGCGTCCCCGGCGCGGCCGCGTAGTCGATGCCGAGGTGCGGCATGTAGCGCTTCAGCACCGGATGGAAGCGCCGATGGCTGAACCCCGAGCTGATCCGCCGATAGTTGAGAGGCGAACGAAGAAACGCCTTCTGCAGCGAGGAACCGTCGGGCGCGTAGTAGGCCGCCTTCCCCCCTTCCGGACGAAAGAGGATCCCCGCGACCTGTCCTCTCTCCCCGTCGTAGCGCGCGGCGAGGATCTCCCCGTGCCTCTTGAACTGGTCCCCCTGGTAGATCGCTTCCGCGAGAACATCGAAGCGATCCCCGGTGCGGCAGTCGGTGAGGAAGTCGAACGTCCACGAGAAAACGTCCGCGAAGCGGACGACGAGATCGGGCGAGGCGCCCTCGGCGAGAAGCGATTCCCAGAGAGAGTTTCGGATCCTTCCGCGGAAATGCGCGACCTCGCGTCGGGTCGGCATCGTCTCGCTGGAGGCGATCCAGATGCTCCCCTCTCTCTTCGAAACGAATCGATCGCCGTTCTCCCTCACCACCGTGAAGGAGAGGACATCCCCCGCGATGTCCCTCGCGATCTCCAGATGATCGTCGGTCCGGTAGCGCGAGGATGGAACGTAGGCGGCGAGCGCGGCGAGCAAGCTCGTCGCGGTCCCCGCGTCGACTCCCTTTCGGATGATCCAACCGGCCGGCGTCTCCCCTCGGCTCAGGCGGCCCTCTACCGTCTCGAAGACCCGATCCTCCGGCTCCGGAAACGGTTCGAGCTCCGCGCTCTTCTGTTCCGTCGCCGGGCCGCCGCAGGCGACCGCGAAGAGGAGCCCCATCCATCCGAGGGCTTTCACCGTCCTCACCATGAGTCCTCCACGGGAAGGGGGGCGGCCCGCGCGAGCGGGACACGCGACCGGCCGCCTCACCCCCACTTATCGGAAACTAATTCGCGCTCTCGAATCGCCCGCCCAGATGCTTCGCGAGAAACGACTCGGCGGCCGCGTAGAACTTGAGCCGGTTCTCCGGCTTCGCGAAACCGTGCCCTTCGTCAGGGAAGAGCAGATACTCGTGATCGATCCCCTTCGCCTTCATCGCCTCGACGACCTGCTCCGACTCCGCTTGCTTCACGCGCGGATCATTCGCCCCTTGAGCGATCAGCATGGGGATCCGGATCTGATCGACTTTATGGAGCGGCGAGCGGGACTTCAGGAAGTCGGCGTCCTTCTCCGGATGGCCGAGCCTGCGGTGCAGAACCTCGAGGAACGAGGACCAGTAAGGGGGAACCGACTCGATGAACGTGATCAGGTTGCTCGGGCCGACCATGTCGACCGCGCACGCGAAGAGGTCCGGCGTGAACGTGGCGCCGACGAGCGCGGCGTATCCGCCGTACGAGCCGCCGTAGATCGCCACGCGCTTCGGATCCGCCCATCCCTGCTCGGCGGCCCAGCGGACGGCGTCCACGAGGTCGTCGTGCATCTTCCCCCCCCACTCGCGGTCGCCGGCGTTCAGGAACTCCTTCCCGTATCCGGTCGAGCCGCGGAAGTTCACCTGCAGGCAAAGATAGCCGCGGTTCGCGAGCCATTGCGCCTCGGAGTTGTATCCCCAGCCGTCGCGGTACCACGGGCCGCCGTGCACGTTGAGGACCATCGGCAGGTTCTTTCTCTCGACACCGATCGGGAAGGTCGCGTAGCCGTGGATCGTGAGGCCGTCGCGCGACCGGAACGAGATCGGCTCCATCTTGGCAAGCTTGTAGTTGTTCAGAGCCGGCCGGTGATCGAAGAGGAACCTCGTCTTCTTCGTCTTGCGATCGAGCATGTAGTACTTCACCGGACCGTCGTCCGCCGTGAAGCCGATCACCCAGATGTCGTCGTCGGTGTTCCGCCTCGGCGCGCCGTGCGTCCCCGGATGGAGCCTCTCGAGGATCGCCCAATCCTCGCGGATCGAGGGATCCACGACGGTCCATTCCGTGCGGGCCTTAGTGATCGCGTAGGCCTGAAGCTCGTAGGAGTCCGGATGGATCATCGCGCCGCTCACGTCGTAAACCGGATCCTCGGCGATCACCTCGTAGGTGCGGGTCGCGAGGTCCATCTTCGTGAGGCGCGCCGCGTTCGCGTCGCGGGAGTCGAGAAGGTACATCGACTTCCCGTCTTTCGTGAACGCGATCGGCTCGCTGCTCATGTTGTCTTCCATCGACCAGGTGAGGATCTTCTCCCACTCCGCCTCGGGCGCCGAGCGGACGAGAAGGTCGAAGCCGCCCTCCGCGTTCGCCGCGAGAGCCCCGCGGACCTTGAACTCCGCGTCGACGATCCAGCTGAGGAAGTTGCCCGGGTTCTTCGCCACCTGCTCGAGCGTCCCGCTGTCGAGGGAGAGACGATAAACGTCGTGGAAACGGGCGTCGTCCTTGTTCAGCCCGATGAGGATCTCGTTCGGGTAATCCTTATGGACATCGATGATCTGCGCCTGAACCGCCTCGAAGGGAGTGAGATCGCGAATCGCGCCCGTCTCGAGATCGACCGCGTAGATCCGCCAGTTCTCATCGCCCCCCTTGTCCTGCACATAGAGGAGATGCTTGTTGTCCTTCGCGAAGAAGTAGCCGCGGATTCCGCGGTCGGTGTCGTGGGTGATCGGCGCGTAATCTTCCCCGTCGATCGACCCGAGCCAGACGTTGAGGACCCCGTTCACCGGGGCGACGTACGCCATCCGCTTCCCGTCCGGAGAGACCTGGGGGCCGGCCTTCTCGGGGTTCCCGAAAAGAACGTCGCGGGGGATGAGGTCGGGCATCGCCGCGCGAGGCGCCCCCACAGAGAGAAGAAGAGACGCGACCACGAGAACCGATCCGAGCCACACGAGCTTGCCGAACATCGCCTGAGAACTCCTTTCCCTTCCTTGAACCCGTTCCGGAGATCGCGGGAGAGGCCGCGCGGGGAGCCTCACCCGCCGGGGCGCCACTACGGAGTGGAGACGCTCCGGAGCGGGAAAATGTTTCTCCGCCAAGAGGATGCGGACTTTCGAACCCTACCTTCGCCCCGAAAGGCGTGTCAAGACGAAAGACGAGACCCGGGAACTTTCCGTTGACACCACCCGGCGAGCCCGGTAGCCTCATGCGCCGTAGCGACTTCCGGCGAAAGGCGATCCGCATGCTCTCCGTCATCGTTCCCGTCTACAACGAGGTCCGGACGATCCGAGAGATCGTCCGACGGATCCGCGAGGTGGATGTCGAGAAGGAACTTCTCATCGTCGACGACTTCTCGACCGACGGAACAAGGGAAATCCTCGAGAAGGAGATCGCGACGATCGACGGGGTCCGCGTCTTCTACCACGCGCGGAATCGCGGGAAGGGCGCGGCGATCCGAACCGCGATTCCGGAGGTCCGAGGAGAGATCGCCCTCATCCAGGACGCGGATCTCGAGTACAGCCCGACCGAGTATCCCCGCTTGATTCGGCCGATCGTCGAGGGGGTGGCGGACGTCGTCTATGGCTCCCGATTCAAAGGGGGCGAGACGCGCGTTCATCTCTACTGGCACTACGTGGGGAACCAGCTTCTCACGACCGTCTCCAACATGTTCACCAACTTGAACCTCACCGACATGGAGACCTGCTACAAGGTCTTCCGCGCCGACATCCTAAAGGGGATTCCGCTCCGGTCCGACCGCTTCGGTTTCGAGCCGGAGATCACGGCGAAGATCGCCCGCCGCAAGTGCCGCGTCTACGAGATCCCGATCTCTTACTACGGCCGCGACTACGCCGAGGGGAAGAAGATCGGGTGGAAGGACGCCGTCGCCGCGTTCTACTGCATCGTCCGCTTCTGGATCGCCGATTGATCGGACGGGTGAGGGGTCCCGCGAGGCAGGGGGCTCCTGTTTCCGGCGGCCGGTTCCAGAGCGAGGCCTCGCGTGAAACCGACGCGAGCTCTCGCGCGTAGAACCAGGCGTACGACTCGCGAAACGCACGCGGGGACCCCGCGCGAAGTAAGGAGAAGACGATGGTCATCGCACACCGCTCGGCTCGGAACGGGTTCGTTCTCGCGGCGGCTCTCGCCGCCGTTCTCGCCGCCGCGACCCTCTCCCCCGCCGCGCGGGAAAAGGTGCGCGGCGAGGGCCCGGTCGTCGAAGAAGTTCGAAGCGTGAAGGATTTTCACGGGATCCGGCACGCGTGCGTCGGAACCGTGCGCGTGGCGGTGGGGAAGGAAGAGGGGCTGATCGTCCGCGCCGAGGAGAACATCCTCCCGCACCTCGTGACGGAAGTTGAAGACGGGGTTCTCGTCGTGCGCGGCGAGAACGGGTACGACCTCCGGCCCAAGAAGGAGCCGGTGTTCGAGGTGACGGTACGAGCGCTCGACCTCATCGAGCTGGAGGGGAGCGGCTCGATTCGGACGGGGGATCTCGCGGGGAGGACGCTGACCATCCGGCTGTCGGGGTCGGGCGACATCGAGATCGGCGCCCTGGACGCGGACCGGCTCGACGCGGATCTGGCCGGTTCGGGCGATCTCGTGCTTCGCCGGGCGGCCGCGCGCGAGGGTTCCTTCGCGCTTGCCGGATCCGGCGACCTCCGCGCCGAAATCCTCGACGTCCAGGAGCTGGAGGTTCGGATCGCGGGCTCCGGGGGCGTCGCGTTCGGGCAGGGGGTCGCCGGACGCGCCTGGATCGAGCTCAGCGGCTCCGGCGGCTTGGCGATGAGCGGCGTCCGGACCGGCGAGGCGGATGTCTCGATCGCCGGATCCGGCTCGGTGGAGATCAATGTTGCCGATCGGCTCGACGCGCGGATCGCCGGCTCGGGAGACATCGTGGTCGAGGGCGATCCCGTGATCCGCTCCGCGGTCGTCGGCTCAGGCGAGGTGATCCGAAGATAGTCGTCCCAGCGGCGATTCGGGGACGCTCTGCTCACCTGTGCTGGGGTGATGGCGTTCCGGGAGCACGCATAGCGGCGCTTGTGACCGGGCGGCGGCGAGACGGTCACGTGGTCCGCCACGACGCTCGAAGCGGTCTGTCGCGAGCCGGTCAGCCACATCACCAACGGTCCTCTGACTCACTGCGGCCCCCGTGCTGGCCCCTCACTCTAAAGGCTATCACTCGGCGGATGAGCCCCGGCGAAGAGAGAGCAGCACTCGTCGGCCGTTCCCACACCAGCCAGGCCTGTCTCAAGGCCCGACCGAAGCCCTGGCTGAACCTCTCTGCAGCCGGATCGCCGAAGAGGCCTAGCACCCTAGCCCGATAAATATCATCGCGTGGCCCCTTGACATGGGCCTTATCACTTGCTATGTTGCCGCTAAAGACGCCCTCGAGCGACATAAAGGCGAACAATGGACCAGCTGCCAGGAGACGACTACCCGGCCCAGATCAAGCGTCTGCGAGCCCGCCTCGGCCTCACGCAAGTCGCCCTGGCGGAGAGGCTCGGGGTCTCGTTTCCGACGATCAACCGATGGGAGAACGGGAAGTCCCGTCCGTCCCAGCTCTCCTGGAGCCAGATCCTGAAGTTGGCGGGTGAGGAAGAGGCCGAACGGGTCTCCGAGCCCGAACCTCCGCCGTACACTGCCAAGCCGCCCGTCCTGGACTTCACCGCCGGGTCGGACGTCGTTCGGACGCTCGTCGAGGGCGAGCGCCTGTCGTTCGGACACCTGGCGAATCCGGCCTTCGCCACCGAGATCGCCAGCATCGACCCCCTGCCGCATCAGCGCATCGCTGTCTACGACCACATGCTGAAGCAAACCCGGCTGCGCTTCCTGCTGGCCGACGATGCCGGCGCGGGCAAGACGATCATGACCGGCCTCTACATCCGAGAGATGCTCTCCCGGCGCCTGCTCAAGCGGGTCCTGATCGTTCCGCCCGCGGGCCTTGTCGGGAACTGGCAGCGGGAACTCTCGACGCTCTTCAGCCTTCAGTTCGACATCACGAGCGGTAACGACGCGCGGACCGGGAACCCTTTCACGGGGCCGTCGAGCGACCGATTGATCGTGAGCGTGGACACCTTGGCTGGAGACCGGATGTTCGCGCGGCTTCAGGAGGAAGACATCGAACCCTACGAGGTCGTGGTGTTCGACGAGGCGCACAAGCTCTCGTGTGACCGGGGCGCTGACTTCCGCGTTCGCAAGACCGACCGCTACCGCTTGGCGGAGGCCATCGCCGGAGTTCACACGGGCGACCACACGTGGCGATTGCCGTGGCACGCGCATCACCTGCTTCTCCTGACGGCGACGCCCCACATGGGCAAGGACTATCCGTTCTACGCCCTCTGGCGTCTGCTCGAACCGGAGGTGCTGACGACCACGGAGGCTTTCGACCAGTTCCCCTCTGACCATCGGAAGCAGCACTTTATCCGACGCACCAAAGAAGAGATGGTGAAGCTGACCGGCGAGCCGCTTTATCCGCGCCGCATCGCGGACACGCTTGCCTACGACCTGGATCAGGGCGACGTGAGCGAACAGCGGCTGTACGACGAAACAACCGAGTACCTGCAGCACGTCTACAACAAGGCCAAGCTCCTGAATCAGTCGGCCGCCCGCCTCGCCATGGGCGTTTTTCAGCGCCGCCTGGCAAGCTCAACCTACGCATTGCTTCGTTCGTTCGAGCGCCGCATCGAGAAGCTCAGCACGGTGATCGACGACGTCCAGGCAGGCCGGATCACCATGGAGCAGCTTCAGACGCTTCAACGCAGGATCACTGAAGACGACGACGTCCTGGAATCCAAGACCGCCGATGACGAAAGCACGGAGAACGGCCAGGAAGAAAACGAGGTGGCCGAGGGGAAGCTCTTGCAGGGCGTCATCGCGGCCTCCCTCGCGGACCTGGTAGCGGAACGGAAGCAGGTCGAGCAACTTCTAGACCTTGCCCGTCGGGTCCACGATCTCGGACAGGAGTCGAAATTCGACAAGCTGCAGGCCATCATCACCGACCCCAAGTTTGCCGGCGAGAAGCTGATCGTCTTCACGGAGCACCGCGACACCCTGGACTTCCTGGTCCGTCGCCTCGGCGGGTTGGGCTACACCGGCCAGATCGCCATGATCCACGGCGGCATGCACTACACCGAGCGACAGGAGCAGGTGGAACGGTTCCGCAAGCGAATCGGCGAGCGCGGCGCGCGCTTCATGGTCTGCACCGACGCAGCCGCCGAGGGTATCAATCTCCAGTTCTGTTGGATCATGATCAACTACGACGTGCCGTGGAACCCCGCCCGCTTGGAGCAACGCATGGGCCGCATCCACCGGTACGGCCAGAAGCACGACCCGGTGATCATCCTGAACCTCGTCGCGCCGTCGACGCGGGAGGGCCGGGTTCTCAAGACGCTGCTCGACAAGCTGGAGAAGATCCGCAAGCAGCTCAAGAGCGACAAGGTCTACGACAGCATCGGACGCATCTTCGCCGACGTGTCCATCAAGGCGTACATGGAGATGGCTGTGCTCGGCGATCCCGACGCCATCGCCAAGGAACTCGACGGCCGCCTCACGAAGGAGCAGGTGCTGGCGCTCGCTGAGCGTGAGCGCCGCCTCTTCGGCGATGGTGGTGATGTGAAGAAGGAACTCCCGCGCCTGCAGGAGAGCATGGAGCAGGAGACTTTCTTCCGCCTCCTCCCTGGGTACGTTCGACGGTTCATCTCTTCCGCCGCCCCGCTGATCAACATCCAGGTGGATGGAGATCTGGGGGGCATCTTCGCGTTGCGGCCTGCGAAGCAGGGTGCTGTTGACCCTCTACTGGCAGCGCTCGAGGTGTACTCGGCCCACCAGCGCAAGAGCCTGTCGGTTCTGCGGCCCGAAGACCGCGAGGCGTGCGTGTGGATGCACCCTGGCGAGCCGGTGTTCGAGCGCTTTCGAGAGATCGTACGCGGTCAACTCGGCAAGGATGCCCTGCGCGGCGGCGTCTTCGTCGATCCCACCGCGAAGAAGCCCTACCTATTTCACCTCGCCAGGATCACCGTGGTGCGCAAGCAGGATTCCGAGATCGAGGAGCTCGGTCAGGAAGAGACCGTGGAGTGCCGCCTTGTCGGGGTCCGACAAGCCGAGGGCGCGGAGGTTTCGCTGTGCCCCGTTGAACACCTGCTCTTGCTGCGTGGCGGTCACGGCCTACCGCCGGAAGCCCAGCGTCTGGCGGTCGTCGCCAAACAACACCGTGAGCTGGCTCAAGCCTACTTGACCGAGCGCCTCGCCCGCACAATGGCCGTCGCGAACAGATCGCGGCTCCTGAACACCCTCGGCGAGCGGGAGACCTTTGTCAAACGCGGATTCGACTTCCAGGAGGCCGAGCTCGCCGTTGCCCGCGCGAAGCTCTCGCAGAGGGCCCGCGAAGGCAACAAGGCTGCCGCCCAGCACCTTTCGGAAATCAGGGAGCAACAGCGCGCGCTCTCCCAGCGCAGGGACCGTGCCCTGGCGATCTTGCGGCGCGAGCCGGAACTGATCGTTCCCGGCGAGGTGGAGTTCATCGCGCACGCGCTGGTCGTTCCGTCCACGGATCAGGCAGACATCGAGCGGCACCAAGCCCACGTGGAGCAGATCGCCATGGACCTGGTGCGCGCCTTCGAAGAGGCGGTCGGGGCGAAGGTCCGCTTCGTCCACACGCCCGAGCTCGCCCGCGCTGCCGGGCTCCCGGACCATCCCGGGTTCGACGTGCTTTCCATGCGCCCGAGCAACGACCGTCGCTGCATCGAGGTCAAGGGTCGGGCGGGCACCGGCGAGATCGAGGTCACCGACAACGAATGGGCCCGCGCCTGCAACCTTCGCAGCGACTACTGGCTCTACGCGGTCTACCACTGCGCCACGGCAACTCCGCAGATGGTCCGCGTTCAAGACCCCTTCGAAAAGCTCCTGGTCCGCCCGTTCACGAAGACCCAGATCGTGGAGAAGGTGCGGGAAGTCGGCGGCGTGCGCATCGCCCATTCGCAGGTCATGGAAGTGGGAGAGGTATGACACATGGCAGATGACGCCCGGCTCATCGAACGCGCGTTTCCGCTGAAGCAGGCCTCGCTGGACTCGGTCCACGAGAAGAACGTGCGGCATGGGCACATTTCGACACTCCACATCTGGCCCG
>Ga0194125_10012205_pt1 | contig 11365 bp, 10 predicted proteins | sample TA2KigC250mmetaG_FD_148626 | JGI IMG/M metagenome (GOLD analysis project Ga0194125, IMG submission 148626) | Freshwater microbial communities from Lake Tanganyika, Tanzania - TA2015034 Kigoma Deep Cast 250m | ecosystem: Environmental > Aquatic > Freshwater > Lake | place: Tanzania: Lake... | reverse complement strand
CTTGGGAACGCCATTGGGGGCCGAAGCTCCTGCTTCGGCAACCTGGTGATTTAATAGGTCACTCTGTGTTATTAATCCCTTCACGCCAAGAATGCCTGGACCTCATGAAGGCCCACGGCATGCTGCCCCATATCCGGGAGCACAGCTTTCTGGTTATGGAGGTGACCGCGTTTTTGGGGCAGGCCTTGCGGGAATCGGGGTTTGACCTCCACCTGCCCCTCATCGAAGCCGGGGCCCTGCTCCATGACCTGGGGAAGACCCCCTGCCTGGGCACTACCCATAACCACGCCCGGTGGGGCGCGGAAATTTTGCGCGGCCTGGGCTACCCCCAAGTGGCCCAGATAGTGGCCGAGCACGTCTATCTGGAGGACCAGAACGGTGACCCCCGGCCTTTTCGGGAAGCCGAGTTGGTCAATTACGCCGACAAGCGGGTGCTCCATACCCGGGTGGTGACCCTGAAGGGCCGCTTTGCCGACCTCAAGGCCCGCTACGGGCGCACCACCGAGGCCATGGTCCGCATCGCCGCCATGGAGGTCAAGACCCGGGCCCTGGAAGAGAAACTGTTTGGCCCTTTGAGCTTCACCCCCCTGGACCTGCTCCAGGTTAACGGTAGGGATTGCCCCTAATACTAAGTGGTATATTTAAGTGGCACAGGCCTCCGGCCTGTGATACACAGGCTGGAAGCCTGTGCATCATTGAACAGCTGTGGGCGGCTGTTCTATATTTTTCATGCTGTTCTTTTTTTTCTGAAAGCTGAAAGCTGACTGCTGATAGCTATATCAAGCCGGAGGGAATCATGAAGAAGATGCGCCTGGCCCTCATTGCCGGAGGCAAATCCGCGGAGCGGGAAGTCTCGCTCAAAAGCGGCCAACAGGTATTTAACGCCCTCAATAAAGACAAATACGACATCCGGCGCTACGACCCCGCCACCGACCTGGATAAGCTGGTGCAAGACGCCCCGGAGCTGGACGCGGCCCTCATCATCATGCACGGCCGGGGCGGCGAAGACGGCACTTTGCAGGGTATGCTGGACCTTCTGGGCGTCCCCTATCAAGGGTCCGGGGTCCTGGGTTCAGCCCTGGGGATGAACAAGGAGCTGAGCAAGTTCCTCTATCAAAAGGCAGGCTTAGGCGTGGCCCGGGCCATCTTCTTCGACCAACGGGAGGCCCCCAGCCCCCTGGCCATCGCCGATGACCTGGGCCTGCCCGCGGTGATCAAGCCGGTGAACGAAGGCTCCAGCATCGGGGTGACCATCGCCCGCAACCTGGAGGAACTGGCCGCCGGGCTGGACGCGGCCTATGAGTACGACCACCGGGTCCTGGTGGAAGAGTTCATTAAGGGCGTGGAAGTCACCGGCGGCGTCCTGGGGAACCGCGATCTGACGGCCCTCCCCCTGGTGGAAATCCGCCCCTCCGATTCCTACCCCTTTTTCAGCTACGACGCCAAGTATCTTCCCGGGGCTTCCACCGAGATCTGTCCCGCCCCCCTGGACCCGGAACTGACCCGGCGGTGCCAGGCCGCCGCCCTGGCCGCCCATAAGGCCCTGTGCTGCCGGGGCTACAGCCGCACCGACATGCTGGTTAAGGATGGTCAAATCTACGTGCTGGAAACCAATACCATCCCGGGCATGACCGCCACCAGCCTGTTACCCCAGGCCGCCGCAGCCGCAGGTATGGACTTCCCGGAGTTGCTGGATAAGCTCATCGAACTGGCCTTGGAGAAAGAGTGAGAAAATGTGGGGGGAGGGGGTAATACCAAGTTGCGCTCAAAGAGGTAATTTTGAGTTTGTCATTCTGAACGGAGCGAAGCGGAGTGAAGAATCTAGATTCTTCGCTGCGCTCAGAATGACAATTCTACTCGTTTGATCGCAACTCGGTATAAAGGATGGTGGCACAGGCTTTCCAGCCTGTGGAACCCTTAGCCCCCTCCCCCAATAATCGCTTCTCTCAAGGCCCGGGCCGCCGCGGTGACGTCCGGGGCGGCGGTGACCGCGCTCATCACCGCGGGGTGGCGAGCGCCCCGGGCCACTACCAGGGCGATGTTGCTCTGATTGATGCCCCCCATGGTGGTCCAGGGGATGCGCAGGCGGGGCGCGATGTGCTCGATGGCCCCCACCCCCAATGGAATCACTCCCGGCTTGGTGGGGGTGGCGAAGATGGGGCCGATGTTGAGGTAGGAGGCCCCGGCTTCCTGGGCCGCCAGGGCTTCTTCCAGGGAATGGGTGGACGCGCCGATGATCAAATCCGGGGCGATGCGCCGGGCCGCGGCCACCGGGAGGTCCTCCTGGCCCAGGTGGACGCCGTCGGCCCCCGCGGCCAGGGCCATGTCCACCCGGTCATCGATAATCAATAGCGCCCTCGCGGCCGCAGTGCGCCGCCGGAATTCCACTGCCAGCTCATAATAACCGCGGCCCTCCAGGTCCTTTTCCCGGAGTTGGATAAGGCGCACTCCCGCGGCCAGGGTCCGGTCCAATACTTCCAGGGGGGATCGTCCGGCGCAGAAGGCCCCGGTGATCACCACGTAGAGATCGGCCTGATGGAACGCGGCCAGCCGCGCGCCCAGGCCCATCAACCGCCCCCCACGAGGCGCACCAGTTCCAGGACGTCTCCTTCGGCCAGCCGGGTTTCCTGGTAGGCGCCCCGGTCCACGATCTCGTGGTTGCGCTCCACCACGGTCCCCTGGGGGTGCAAACCCAGTTCGGTGAGCAGGTCGACGACCGTGGCCGCCCCCACCTCCCGGTATTCGCCGTTGATTTTCACTTTCACTAAAGCGCTCTCCTGTGTGGTGGGGGGAGGGCCAGGGCCAACGGCCCCGCCCTCCCCCCGCACCCCAATATATGTGGTCTGATTTAAGAGTCAAGTTTTAAGTTAGCGCTTATGCCCCGTCCTGACCGGGTCCTAAAGCCCCACCGGCTCCCTCCTCACGGCTTGCGCATCTCACACGGCCACCCGACTTTCCAACGGTCGGGTCCTGGTGGCGGGGGAATGGGCAGGTGGCAAACCTTGGTTGGTGGAATTTCTCAACCGTTTGGTACGCCAAAGCAAGCGAAAGGAATTTCTCATTGTGGACCGCCATCCGGTCCATCGGTCCCCAAAGGTGAAGCAGTGGTTGCAAGAACATCGCGATAAAATGCGATTATTTTTCTTCCCGGCTATAGCCCGGAACTGAACCCCGATGAATTGCTCAACCAGGATGTGAAGAGCAATACCATCAGAATAAATAGACCCGGCCATCAAGACGAATTGGTCAAAAATGTCCGGAGCTATCTACGTAAACGCCAACTGCAACCTCAGATCGTGGAAAATTATTTCCTATGAAAACATGTGCGGTACGCCGCCGCATAAAACGAGAACAGTTGAGCCTCTTGCAAAATTATGTAGCCGCAGGCTTCAGCCGGCGCCGGCACAGGCTGGAAAGCCTGTGCTACCGGATATTTCTTTAAGCAACATTGGGAAAATCGCAGCCTCAAAATGAATTTTGCAAGAGGCTCAGTTAATTGACCTGAGTAATAACTTGTCGATCAGTCACTCCCAGGCTATCATAGTGACCAATTTCCATTAGAATCATGACGCTTCCCTATAATCCACTGCGGGCCTGCTAGTAGGGGTTCGAGCAAAACACCGGCTTGGGGTCACTTCATGCAGATAAGTTTTCACGGGGCAGTCCAGACGGTTACCGGTTCTCAGCATTTGATTACGGCCAACGGGCAGCGCATTCTCCTTGACTGCGGCCTGTATCAGGGGAAGCGCGAGGAGGCCCGGAGACGAAACCGGGAGTTTGCCTTTGATGCCGCCGCCGTGGATGCCGTGGTTCTGTCTCATGCGCACATTGATCATTCGGGTAATATCCCTAACCTGGTGAAACAAGGATTCAGGGGCAAGATTGTCTGCACCACGGCAACGACTGCCCTCTGCGGCGCCATGCTCCTCGATAGCGGCCATATTCAAGAGGAGGACGTGGAGTATGTCAACCGGCAGCGGAGGAAGTATGGCGAGCCTCCGGTGGAGCCAATCTACACCCAGGAAGACGCAGCTGAGGCGCTCCAGTATTTTGAGGGGATCGGCTATGACCGGCCATACCGGCTAGGGCCGGGCATAACGTTGACTCTCTACGATGCCGGACATATGCTGGGCTCGGCCATTGTGGCCCTCGATTTTCAGCCTGGGAAAGGCGGGCCCAACCGGCGCTTGGTCTTTACCGGGGACCTTGGCCGGCCTCACTTGCCGATTTTGCGCGACCCCACCTTTCTTGCGGCCACCGACATCCTCATCATCGAGAGCACTTATGGCCATCGGACCCACCCTCCCCTGGAGGAGTCGGCGGAGGCTCTCAAACAGATTATCAAAAATACCAGCCAACGCGGGGGCAAGGTCATCATTCCGGCTTTTGCCGTCGAACGTACGCAGCTTCTGGTCTACCTCCTGAACAAGCTTTATCACCTGGGTGACCTGCCGGAAATCCCCATCTATGTGGATAGTCCTCTGGCGGTCGATGTGACTGACATTTTTCGCCGGCATCCTGAATACTTCGATGATGAAACCCAGGACTATCTGAGGCATCAAGATCCCGACGGGGATATTTTTGACTTCAAGCGGTTGCGATACATTAGAGACGTGGAACAGTCCAAGAAACTTCACGCTCTGAGAGGCCCCGGCGTGATCATCAGCGCTTCCGGCATGGCCGAGGCCGGGCGCGTCCAACATCATTTAAAAAACAATATCGAAGATCCCCGTAATACGGTCCTGATTGTCGGTTGGCAGGCCCCCAACACCTTGGGCCGCCGCCTGGTGGAAAAGGCGCCGGTGGTTAGAATTTTTGGAATGGAATACCATCTGGAAGCTGAAGTGGTGACGCTGAACGGCTTCAGCAGCCATGCCGACCAGCCTGGTCTTTTGAGTTGGGTCCAGGCCTTCAAGAAGCCCCCGGAACAGACCTTTGTGGTGCACGGCGACCCAGAAGCGGCCCAGGTGCTCGCCACTCGGCTGCGCAGTGATTTGGGTTGCCAGGAAGTGATGATCCCTTCACTACATCAGACTGTGGAAATCTAAAGATCCAGGGGCTGGGACTCCCGTGACCGCCACGCCCAATACAAATTTTACCTCCATTAGTGACGGAAGCAGTCGACGCCTCCATGCGACGTAATAGGTCGATTTCTCCTCGCCTTTCATTTTTTATCATTATCGGTCGGCGCTACTCTGGGTTCTTTGGCTGGAAATCAGATCTGGACTGATCTTCTCTGGCGTATTATACCATTTTCTCTTTCAAGTGCAACAAACTTAATCTGTAACTTATTGATAATCCGTAACTATCTTTACCGAAAACCGAAGACCGTATTATGCCGAGTTGCGTTCAAAAGGCTAGAAATGTCGGGGCGTGATTTATCACGCCCGCCTTTATGGGCGCAATAAATTGCCCCCTACAATAATACCTTTTTGATTGCATATTGGTATTAGGGACGTTTCTGCGCCGTCTGTTATTGGGGAGGCAGACCTGAGCATCAGGGGCGAACCGGCGGGGCAACTCATATCCGTAGCATGCACCCTGAACCACCGCGCCCGGCAAGGTCAATTTACCGGGCTTCCATTCGCATTTTAATACCAAAATGCAATCTAAAGGTAGCACAGGCTTTCCAGCCTGTGCTGACGCAGACTAAAGTCTGCGGCTATCGAATATAGCCGATTGAATGCGACCCGGTATAACTTCACTATCTAACCCTTGACTGGGCCTCTTGCAAGGCGTAGAATAATCTTGATTCGTCCATCAATCAGTTCCTGATTGCCCATATTGTAAAGGAGGTAAGCTTAATGGCGTGGCGGGTTGAAGTGGACCCGGACAAATGCACCGGCGATGAAGAATGTGTCAATGTCTGCCCCACCGGCGTCTTCGAAATGCAGGAAGGCAAAGCCGTGGTGGTCAATGAAGATGAATGCCTGGGCTGTGAGTCCTGCATCGAAGTCTGTCCTTCGGTGGCCCTCACTGTAACCGAAACTTAACCACCGAGACGCGGAGAACCCAGAGATTTCCAGGAGAAATTGTGATGGCCCTGACGGCCTTACCGCCAGGGCCATAATTTTTTCTCTCCGTGCAACTCTGTGCCCTCTGTGCTACTGAATCCGAGTTTCTGGTTTTTTCGCGAAGATTTTGCCTGTAACACCTTGATTTGATTAATGTAATTAGGTCATTTTTTAGTTTGGTTGCGGCCTTTAGGCCGCGATGTGCTACTGTGGTTTTTCTTTTTCACACCTCCCGGCACTCCTTGCACTGTTTCGCGGGTTCCAACTCCTCCGGCGTAGCCGGCCGCACCTCCAAGACCCGCACCTCATAATATAAATCCTGCCCCGCCAGGGGGTGGTTCAGGTCTAGCACCACCTGGTCTTTCGAGACCTCCTTCACCCGGGCCGGAAACTCCGCCGGAAAAGGCAGATTGGCCGGCAGCACCTGCATCCCTGCATAAGGCTTGACCCCCGGCGGAAAGACCTTATGACTCCATACCTGGATATTTGCCGGGTCCGGAAGACCGAAGCCTTCTTCCGCGGGTATGACGAATTCCATCTGGTCATTTTCCTTCAACCCCCAGAGGCGGCGCTCCAGACCCGGCAGCACCTCCCCCACCCCGGCGATAAAGCAGAGTTTTTCCGGCGCCGCGGCGCTGCCCCGGATCCATTCCCCCGACTCCAAGCGCAAACGGTATTCCAGACACACGTATTGATCCTGAGAAATTAACGGCATGGTTTCAACTCTCCGGTGATTAATGATATAATTTTATATGAGGGGAAGGCCTTCGCCAAGATGATTCGCAAAGCCCAGGTTAATGAGGTTCCGGAAATCCGCCGTTTCCTGGGGGAATTCGCCCAGGACAGCGGCATCCTCCAGCGCACCCTGGCGGACCTCTACGCCCATGTGAGGGACTATTTTGTCTACCGGGAAGGCCGGGGGCCTATTATAGGTATAGGCGCGCTGCACGTGTGCTGGGCCGGCCTGGGAGAAGTGCGCTCCGTGGCGGTGCTCCCGGAATTCCGGAACCGGGGCATCGGCTCGGAGCTGGTGAAAGCCTGCCTTAATGAAGCCCGGTCCCTGGGTCTGAGCGAGGTCTTTTGCCTGACGCTGCGCCCGGAGTTCTTCCAACGTTTCGGCTTTCGGCTGGTCTCCCGGGAGGACCTGCTGCCCATCGTCTGGGCCGACTGCGTCAACTGCGTCAAGTTCCCCGACTGCGATGAAGTCCCCATGGTGCTCAATTTGGAGGCGGGGATATAATATCAAGGAAATTTACACACCAAGGAACTGAGGTGTCAGGGATTATGCCGTCTGAAGTAATTATTGAATATACCGTCCATATTTGGCAGGAGGGCAATCAGTTTATTGCCCACGCCATGCCCCTGGATGTCATGAGTTCAGGTCTAACTCCGGAGGCAGCCCGAGAAGCCTTGGATGAAGCCGTAAGGGTCTTTCTTCTTACCCTGGAGGATATGGGGACAACAACGGACGTCCTTCAGGAATGCGGCTATCAGCTGATCCAGGGAAGCTGGAAAAGCCCTCTCTGGGTGTCCATTGAGAGGCATTCCGTTGTGGTCGGTATCTAATTTATGACCCGGATGGCGCCGGTCCATTGAAAGGTGCTGGAGAAAATATTCAAGGCCAAAGGATTTAAATTTGCCCGGCAAGAGGGCAGTCATCGCTCATACGTGAAACCCGGCATTTCCAGGCCCATCGTAATTCCCACTTATGATGAAGTCCCGGTTTCCATTATTAAAAACAATCTTAAAACCGCGGGAATTTCGAGAGATGAGTTTCTGGCGTTATTAAAAGATGCTCTATAAACAAATAATTTATTTGATGCCAAGCCAAATTATAGTCTCTTGGAATTAATAGGAAGAGTTACATTATCATATATTACTATCCAAACACAACTATAGATACAGGTTCTGGAATAATGTGAATGGATATCTTTTTTCACATATTTATTGTTTTTATAATCTTTGCTTTATCTATCGGTTTTATTATATTTGCAAGTAAGAAAATAAAAGAAACAGCAAAAGAACTTAGTTTTTTTATTAAGGAGAATTTTTTAGTTCAGCCGTGCTCCAAATGCCATGAGTTTAGCATGCGACTTCTAGATATCAGCCCTAATGCTCGTTCTGTGCATTATCAGTGTATGCACTGCGGAAAAAAATGCGTGCTGCTGCGGGAACACCCAATGCCGCCGAGGTAACCAGTATTTGGGTTAGGTTTGGAATGAGGGATAGAATTTCTACTTTTCCTGTGGAGTTCACTACAGCACCAGGTCCATTGCCATACGAACAAACTACCCGAACACCAATACCGGAAGCTATTAGAGCAGAAGTTTGGAGACGAGATCAGGGATGCTGTGTAAATTGTGGGTCAAAGGAGAACCTGCAATTTGACCATATTATCCCTATAGCCAAAGGCGGTGCGACCTCACCCCAAAACCTCCAGCTTCTATGCAAGGGTTGTAATCTTGCCAAAGGGATAAAGATATAGCTTTTGGTGGCCCTTAGTGGTTAAAAGTACCCTTGGCGTCTTGGCGTCTTGGTGGTTAACTATTCAGCCACCACCTGAACTTGACAGTAATTGGCCTAATGGTTATGTTAAATATTGGTACTATGCCATATCTTGCACCAAAATAAGATGATTTCTTTCATCCGGTGAAGCCTGGCTTTGTCGGGTTTTTTTATTTGACTGAAAAATGATCAGCTACCTCATCAAAAAAATCTTCGGCAGCAAAAACGACCGGGAACTCCGGCGCCTGGCCCCCATCGTGGACCAAGTCAACGCCCTGGAGCCTCAATTCCAGGCGCTGAACGACGCCGACTTCCCGGCCCAGACGGCCAAGTTCAAAGAGCGCCTGGACAACGGCGAACCCCTGGACGACCTCCTCCCCGAAGCCTTTGCCGCGGCCCGGGAGGCCGCGGTGCGCACCGTGGGGATGCGCCCCTTCGACGTCCAGATTATCGGCGCCGGGGTCCTCCACCAGGGCAAAATCGCCGAAATGAAAACCGGGGAAGGCAAGACCCTGGTGGCGGTCCTCCCGGCCTATCTCAACGCCCTGAGCGGCGAGGGCGTCCACATCGTCACGGTGAACGACTACCTGGCCCGCCGGGACACCCAGTGGATGGGCCCCATCTACAACTTTCTGGGCCTCACCGTGGGCACCATCCTCCACGGCCTGGACGACGCCCAGCGCCGGGAGGCATACAACGCCGACATCACCTACGGCACCAACAACGAGTTCGGCTTCGACTACCTCCGGGACAACATGAAGTTCTCATTAGAGGATATGGTGCAGCGGGAGTTCAATTACGCCATCGTGGACGAAGTGGACTCCATCCTCATCGATGAAGCCCGCACCCCCCTGATCATCTCCGGCCCCGCGGAGGAGTCCACCCAGCTTTACTACGTCCTCAACCAGTTGTCCTTGCAGCTCAAAAAAGAGGCCCACTTCACCGTGGATGAAAAAGGCCGCCGGGTCCTGATCACCGAAGAAGGTGTGGCCCGGGCGGAAAAGCTCTTAAACATTAATAACCTGTATGATCCCCGGAACGTGGAGTTGGTTCACCATATGAACCAGGCCCTGAAGGCCCAGAACCTCTTCAAGCGGGACGTGGACTATATCGTTAAAGACGGCCAGGTCATCATCGTGGATGAGTTCACCGGGCGCCTCATGCCCGGCCGCCGTTACTCCGACGGCCTCCACCAGGCCCTGGAAGCCAAGGAAGGGGTGCGCATCGAAAACGAAAACCAGACCCTGGCCACCATCACTTTCCAGAACTACTTCCGCATGTATAAGAAGCTGGCGGGCATGACCGGCACCGCGGACACCGAAGCTGAGGAATTTAAGAAGATTTACAACCTGGAAGTGATGGTTATCCCCACCCACAAGACCATGATCCGCACCGACAACCCGGACGTCATCTACAAGACCATGGACGAGAAATACGAGGCCGCGGTGGAGGAGATTAAAGACTGCCATGACCGGGGCCAGCCGGTGCTGGTGGGCACCACCTCCATTGAGAAGTCCGAGCGCTTGAGCAAAATGCTCAAACGGGAAGGCATCAAGCATGAGGTCTTGAACGCCAAGCACCACGAAAAAGAGGCGGAGATCGTGGCCAAGGCCGGGCAGTTGGGCATGCTGACCATCGCCACCAACATGGCCGGCCGGGGCACCGACATCGTCTTAGGCCCCGGGGTGGTGGAAACCGGCGGCCTCCACATCCTGGGCACCGAGCGCCATGAATCCCGGCGCATCGACAACCAGCTCCGGGGCCGTTCCGGCCGCCAGGGCGACCCGGGCACCTCCCGCTTTTATCTGTCCCTGGAAGACGACCTGCTGCGCATCTTCGGCTCCGACCGGCTCAAAGGGATAATGGGCCGCCTGGGGATGGACGACGACCAGCCCATTGAGCACCGCATGGTGTCCAACGCCATCGAAAAGGCCCAGAAACGGGTGGAGGGCCACAACTTCGACATCCGCAAGCACCTCCTGGAATACGACAACGTCATGAACCGGCAGCGAGAAGTCATCTACGCCCAGCGCCGTCAGATCCTGGCCGGCGAAGGCCTCCAGGACAACATTGAGGAAATGAGCGCGGAGTTGCTGGAAGACATGGTTGCCGAGTACACCAACGACAGCCCCCCGGAGGAGTGGGACCTCCAGGGCTTGAACGACGCTTTCCGGCGCCAGTTCGGATTCCGGTTGTCTTTTCCCGAGGAACTCAACGGCGACCTGGAAGAATACCTGGTGGAGCAGGTCAACCAACGGCTCGCGGCCAAAACCCAGGAGATCGGCCCGGAACTTTTTTCCCAGCTCCAGCAGATGGTCATGCTCCAGATCGTGGACAACCACTGGAAGGACCACCTGCTCTCCATGGACCACCTGCGGGACGGCATCGGTCTCCGGGGCTACGCCCAAGTGGACCCCTTGCGGGAATACCAGCGGGAAGGCTACGACATGTTCATGGACCTGGTCCACCGCATCAAGGCCGACACCATCGGGGCCATTTTCCACCTCCAGATTAAACCCCATCAGGAAATCCCCGAGGAGGCCCGAAAGCCCGAGCATCAGCTGGCCTACAGCCACGGCAACGGCGGCGGCGCCGCCGCGCCCGCGAAGAAGGACTCCAAAAAGGTGGGCCGCAACGACCCCTGCCCCTGCGGCAGCGGCAAGAAATATAAAAAGTGCTGCGGGAAGTGAGGTTTAGGAGAGGGGGCCAGGGGCATATAGCCCCTGCCCCCTCTCCCAAACCCCCACCCCCAATCCCTTGTGATTTTCTTAATCATGATCTGCATTTCATCAGCCGGTTCAAGCCGGAAAGCATAAGGACTAATGGTGGCACAGCGCGGCCTTGAG
>Ga0194125_10012201_pt1 | contig 11368 bp, 11 predicted proteins | sample TA2KigC250mmetaG_FD_148626 | JGI IMG/M metagenome (GOLD analysis project Ga0194125, IMG submission 148626) | Freshwater microbial communities from Lake Tanganyika, Tanzania - TA2015034 Kigoma Deep Cast 250m | ecosystem: Environmental > Aquatic > Freshwater > Lake | place: Tanzania: Lake... | reverse complement strand
CGGGGGCGGCCGTTGTTCCTGAAGATGGTCTATCACGGCCCGAAGTTCACCGAGGAACTCGCGGCCTACGATCCGAGCGTGCCCGTGGGCATCCTCGGCGGCAGCGCCGGCACCACCTACGACGCCTTCAAGCTCATCGCCGAGGCGCAGAAATACGGCGCCCGCGTCGCGCTCTTCGGCCGCAAGATCAACAACGCCGAGCACCAGCTCGCCTTCATCGAAATGCTCCGCGCCATCGTGGACGGCAAAGTCAGTCCTGAGGAGGCCGTCCGCGCCTACCACGGCATCCTGCAAAGCCTCGGCCTCAAGCCGCAACGCTCGCTGGAGGACGACTCCCAGCTCACCGACACCTCGATGAGCTACGCCGCCCCCGCGGCGGTCACGGTGAAGAAACCTGTAGCGGCGGTCTATGACCGCCGTCAGTCCCCGAAGGAAACACCCGGCGGTCATAGACCGCCACTACAGCCTGCCGCTACTACTTGGTCCACGCGCTCCGACGGCGCTCCCGACTTCGCCAAGATGACCAGCGAGCAACGCCTCGCCTATCACAAGGCGCGGCTGAATAAGAAGCTGGGCGAAGGAAGGTAATAGTCTCTAAGATTCCAATTTGGAATCTTAAAGCGCGGGAGCCACTCGAAATACTGATCCCGCCGCTGGGTCGGTGACCCGGCCTAGAACGCCGCGTCACGTCTCACTTCTCGATTGTGGGACGCACACCGCAACAGACTCGGAAGCCAAAATGGTTGACGGAGGTAATCGGGCTGGAACTCATGCGCGTCGCGCAGCGTTCAAAGCCGATGAACTGACTCCACGATCCACCCTTTCGCACAGAGGCACCAGGATTGCCTTTGTAACAACCCGCGTGGCCGCCTTTGCGATCGTAATCGTCGAGGCACCATTCCCACACGTTGCCCAGCATGTCAGCCAAGCCAAACTTGTTCCGGCCGCGCGCGCCGAATGAATCCACCGGTGCTTCATATTCGAAACCATCCTCGGCGCCATACCAGTTCAATCGTCCCGCGCTATCAGAGGCATTGTCGCCCCACCAGAACTTCGTCTGCTCCTGCCCCGCGCGGCAGGCGTATTCCCATTCCGCTTCGGTGGGCAGGCGATACTCCATATCCGGCGGCATCTTGCGCGCCTTCCGTTCGATCTTCGTCAGCCAATCGCAGTAAGCCACTGCGTCGTTCCAACTGATCCAAGTCACCGCATGGTTATCCTTGGGCCTCACGTCTTGCCGCGGCTCGCGCCAGTTGCGGTTCTTCTTCGCCCGTTCCGCGTCGGTGATGTAATTGGTGAAATCCACGAATTTCTGCCATTGCTTCACCGTCACCTCGGTGCGCCCCAACCAAAATCCGTGAGCGATTTTTACCAGTCGCGGCTCGCCCTCCGGGTTGGTGCATGCATGAGAGCATCCTTGAAAATCTGCCCAATCCTTTTCCTTTGCGGTGCTGCCCATCATGAACTCCCCCGGCGGAATCCAGACCATTTCGATTCCGGTGGTGGTCGTCATGTTTTTTTCCGCGGCGTGGAGCGGCGCGGCGGGGAGAAACAACAATGGGGCGACGAGGATAATGAGAGCACTTCTTTTCATGGTTTCCTCCGTTAGTTGCTGCGACGGATTATACGGCAGGGGACTGCGATGACAAGGAATCTTCCGGCTTACGTCACCACGACTTGCGCGCTGGGGCCGGCGGGGCCTTGCTCGCCCTCGGCGTTGGCGACGACTTGGACTTCGACGGTCTTGCCGACGGGCATGCCCTCGACGATGAAGTCGGGCTCGCTGGAGGAGTTGAGGTGGCCGACGCGGGTGTCCACAGAATCGAAGCTGATTCTCATGTGTGCCCTTGGTGGCGGCAGAGTAGGGCGGCTCGGTGGAAATGCAAGGCTTTTTTCCGCAACAGGCTTTTTTCCGCCCGATTTGCCGTTGGAAACTGGAAAGGAAGCTGTGCCGCTGTGAACGAGGACCGGCTTAGCGCGGCGAATGTGCGCTGAATTGACTTCGCGCGCGTTGTGTGCCAAACAAGGGGCAGACACCAACCGAGAGATTCGCCATGACCAAGAACTTGACACTACGGATTGATCAGGAGCTTCTGAAGGCGATTCGTCACCGTGCGAACGATGCGCGCATGTCGCTCTCGGCGTGGATCACTTCTGTGCTTGCGGGGACAGTTCGACGGGAGAACGATCTTGGGGCGGTGAGAGCGCGCGCGATCCGGCGGTTGGAGAGAGGTTTCCATCTGGGTGGTAAACCCATGAGCAGGGAGTCGGTCCATGCCCGGTGATCTGTTTGTGAAGATTTGAGCAAAGGGCAAGACTACCGCGGCATCAAGGTGGTCAACCCGCTCAAGTGATCTGCCTCCCCCGCGACGGTTACAGTGAAGAAACCTGTAGCGGCGGTTTATGACCGCCGTCCGCCCGCGAAGGAAACAACCGGCGGTCATAGACCGCCGCTACAGCCCGCCGCCAGCACATGGTCCACGCGCTCCGACGGCTCCCCCGACTTCGCCAAGATGACCAGCGAGCAACGCCTCGCCTACCACAAGGCGCGGCTGAACAAGAAGCTCGGCGAGGGAAGGTGACGGTCTTGTTTAAGATTCCAATTTGGAATCTTAAAGCACGGGTGCCACTCGAGATAGCTTCCCTGCGCATTTCAAGAGCCGTTTGGCTCAGGTCGCCCTTGCGTCGAACAAAACCCTCAAGAGGCACGGCGCGACGCAGCCGCAACCGAGACGGTGGGGCGAGACTCCGTTGAGCCTCCTCTGAGACTGAACCGTGACTGGTAGCGGAGGCTCGACGGAGTCTCGCCCCACCGTCCATGATTTCTCGCAGCCCAACAGAACTTTCCGATAGCCTCACCAGCCTCCGTTTGATGAGACGATCGTCTCATCAAACGGAGGCATGAGGTCGCGGGCGCAAGGGTGTGCGCGGCGGGAGACTGAATGCCTCGATTCTCTTGTCGAAATGGAACTGCCACGCAGACTGCTCGACCACGTGGCGCTGTGGCAGGATTTGGAGGATTGCTTGGAACGCAAATTGGACGTGGTCAGCAAGCGCGCTTTGGACTGGCATGTCCGCACCCGAGTCCTCACGGAAGCCGTGCCGCAGTGAACGTCGTGGCGCATCTCGGCACTGCCCCCGTATCGCTGGCTTTCATTCGGAGGGCCGAGCTACGCGAGGCCAGTGGTTGCAAGAGGCCGGGGGCCTCGCGTAGCTCGGCCTCCGAAACTACCGCACGCTCCGACGGCTACAGACTAGCGACATGCCGGTCTGGCGATCAAACGACTTGCCATGCGGCGGATGGTATGACAGGGTGTCATACCATCAGAAAGGATTCAGGCATGAGTGTGGAGAAGGTTGCCATCACGTTGGACGAGACACTGCTGCAACGAGTTGACCGGTTGGTGAAGAAGGCGGTGTTTCCCAGCCGGAGTCGGGCGATTCAGGAGGCTGTGGCTGAGAAATTGGAACGACTCGAACACAGCCGGCTGGCGCGTGAATGCGCGAAGCTTTCCCCGCAAGAAGAACGTCGCCTCGCCGATCTCGGCATCGGCGCGGAGGTTTCGGGGTCGCCGGCCTACCACCAGGAAGGCCACCACGTGCTCCATCCGTAATACCAGCGGTGGATGCGGCAGAGGTATTTGTAGTATTCGACGATTTCCTTCAGCTCGTCGCGCTCCTTCTTGGCCATGTCCGCATGTTCGGCGATCATCTGTGCCAGCTTGAGTTGTTTGCCGCTGCGCACGCGCATGGAGGAGAGCTTGTTCTCCATCGAGGTGAGGTCGGAGACCTTGCGGGACATCGCTTGTTGAATGTTGCCCCACTCACCATAGACCCAGCGGTCGGTGCGCTTGCGGGCCACTTCCAATGCCCTGTCAATCAACGGGTCGCGATACTTGATGACGTATTTGACGTAGTCCAATTCCACGAGGGTGAGGTTGGGGTCGCGCATGTTCTTGGTCCACAGCGACAGCCAGTGGCGCAGCGCTTCAATGCGGGTGGGGCCGCTCTCCGCGCTCACGGCCATCGCGTAACCCTGTTGCGCCTTGTCGGGTAGGCCGGCGATCCAATCCTCCGGCCGCAACAACCTTGGATCGCCGTCTTGGGAGAGAGACTGCGCCGCCGCGTAGCCTGCGGTCAGCGACAGCAGCGCGACCATTGTCAGCAGCTTGGATTTGAACGACGACCCCGCTCGCGTCGCGCCGGCGGATTCGCCACCTGTGAAAGGGCTCAGCGCCCTGCATTGCTTCTTCATGTTGTTCTCGGTTTCCCTTGCTGGCGGCAGAGTAGGGCGGCTCATGTTGAATGCAAGCCTTATTCGCGGTCAATTTGCTGTTGGAAACGCGGCGGGTTTGGAGTAAGTAAGGCCGCATGAGCACTGTTGAGGAAATCGAGCAAGCGGTCGAACAGTTGGAGGTCAAGGACCAACTCCGACTTCTTCGGGAGCTGCCGGCGTGTTTGAAGGTTTCGCTGGAGGAAATCGGCTGGCTCAAGCTCGCCAGCAGTTCCTTTGATTTCTGGGACAACCCCGAGGATGCCATCTACGACAAGCTATAGCCGCGGCGACGTCGTTCTGGTGCCGTTTCCATTCACTGACTTCAGCGGTTCGAAGCAACGTCCCGCGCTTATCGTTTCGCCAGACTCGCTGAACTTTGTTCGGCCTGATGTTTTATTGGCGGCCATCACGTCACAAGTCCCCGCCATGCTTGCGCCGGATGAGATTGCCATCCCAACCGCAGACCTGATGTCTGCGGGGCTACCCAAGCCTTCCATCATTAGAACCAGCAAGCTCATTTCGATCCATCAAGGTTTGATTCGCAGGCGCATCGGGCGTCTGCCGGCGCCGACGTTGCAGAGTGTTTTGTCACAGCTCCAAGGCTTGTTCAAAGTTTGAACTGACGCTGGTTATGGAACCATGGCGCTATTTTCGAACATGTCCGCGTTGCGGTTGCCGCCCAAAGGCAGCGCCGAAGGAGCCGCTGTTTCACTGCGACGGATGCGGGTTTCACTATCACTTCAACCCGACGCTGGCGGTGGCAGTGATCGTGGTGCGTGATGACGGGCGGGTGCTTTTCGTCCGTCGCGCGAAGTCGCCGGGCAAGGGCAAGCTTGGGATGCCGGGCGGTTTCGTGAACTTCGGCGAATCGGCTGAGAACGCGACGCGGCGTGAGACGCGCGAAGAGGTCGGGATCGAACTCGACGACGTGAGGTTCTTCTGTTCTTACATCAACCGTTATCCCTACAAGGGCTTGACCTACCTGACGCTGGACTTGTTTTTCGTGGCCAGGCCGCGTTCCAACAAAGCGCGCGCGTTGGAGGACGTGCGGAGCGTGTGCTGGCTGAAGCCGGCCGAAGTTCGGGCGAGTGGACTCGCTTTTACCTCGATGCGGAAGGCATGGAGGCGCTGGCTGCGTGAAAGATGTGCAGTGCGGAGTGATTAATACCACTTGAAGTTCGCTTTTGCACTGTAGCGGCGGTCTATGACCGCCGAAATCTTTCGCGAAATGAACGGCCGGCGGTCATAGACCGCCGCTACAGAAATAGCGCAGTCCCCAACTCGAAATGGTATAAGCCCGAAAACCGAAGTTGGGCAGACAGGAATGTCTGCCTCACGGTCAACTTCGGTTTTCGGGTTGAGAAGCCCGTGTGCCGGCTCTCTTCAGTAAGTGGTGTTGGATTCGCGGTTCCCGTTCCGCGCTCCCCTCAGTCCGCCAGCCGTTTCGTCATGCCCCCGTAAGCGTCCACCCGCCGGTCGCGCAGGAACGGCCAGTGGGTGCGCTGATATTCGATCTGCTCCAGGTCGCAGTCGGCAATGACGATCTCCTCGTCGTTCGCGCTGGCCTTGGCGACCATCTGACCGTCCGGACCGGCAATGAAGCTCTGGCCCCAGAACTCGATGCCGTCGCCGCCGGCGGGCCGCTCGTGGCCGACGCGATTGACGACGGCCACGAAGCAGCCGTTGGCAATGGCGTGGGCGCGTTGGATGGTTTCCCACGCGTCACGCTGTGCCGCGCCGCGCTCGGCCTTCTCGCGCGGGTGCCAGCCGATGGCGGTCGGGTAGAACAGAATCTCCGCGCCCTGCAACGCCGTCAGCCGCGCGGCTTCGGGATACCACTGGTCCCAGCAGATCAGCACGCCGATGTTGCCGTGGCGCGTCGGCCACGCGCGAAAGCCCAGATCGCCCGGCGTGAAGTAGAACTTCTCGTAGTAGAGGGGGTCGTCGGGGATGTGCATCTTGCGATACATGCCGAGCAGCCGGCCGTTGGCGTCGAGGATGGCAGCGGTGTTGTGATAGACGCCGCGCGCCCGCCGCTCGAAGACCGGAGCGATGATGACGACGCGGAGCTTCTTCGCTAGCTTGGCCAGCGCCCGGGTCGTCGGGCCGGGGACCGGCTCGGCCAGCTTGAAGTTGTCGTAGTCCTCGCTCTGGCAGAAATACTGCGACCGAAACAGCTCCGGCAGGCCGATGATCCCCGCGCCGCGTTTGGCCGCCTGCTCCGCGCGCGTCAGCGCCTTCGTCAAGTTGGCCTTCGGATCAGACGAGCAGGCCATCTGGATCAGCGCCACACGGACGGTCTGCGGCTTGGATTCCTTCGCCATGGTCGTTCACTCTAATTTGGCGCTAGCCGATTGCAACACCGGTTGCACCAACGGCTGTGAATCGAGGCCGCGGTGAGGCGCGCGGCTGGCGGCGACGCGACGAGAGCCATAATTACGGAGTTGGCCAACTCCGTAATCATGCACGCGCCCGGCATGTGCCAAGTCTCTGGTCGGGCTCCGCTTGCAATCCGGCAGTTCCCGCGTCGTAAGCGGATCTGCAACGGTTTGGTTTCGGGAAGGCATGATTGCGGACTTCCGGAAGTCCGCAACCATCTGTCCGTCTTTCTTGGCGCTACTTATGCCGGAAGGTGATGCGGCCTTTGGTGAGGTCGTAGGGGGAGACTTCGACGGTGACTTTGTCGCCGAGGGAGATGCGGATGAAGTTCTGGCGCATCTTGCCGGAGATGTGGCAGAGGATGACGTGGCCGTTCTCCAGCTCGACGCGATACATCGTGCCGGCGAGCAGCTCTTTCACCGTGCCTTCAAGTTGGACGGCATCTCCTTTGGGCATAAGTCGTCGTCAGGTCCGGCCGCGCAGGGGCGGTCCCTGACCTCAAGACCGCCCGGCGGCAGAACTGCGGAGACTTTACGTAAAACGCCGCCGATGTAAACGATTTTTCCGAGGCGTGACGGCGACGGCAGGGCCGCTGCAAGGTCCGAGGTGGATCGCGTTCTCCGAACGCGATCCACCTGAAATGGCCGACAGGACGATCTTGCAGCGGCTATGTGGTGACGAGCAGCCCGAGAACGGCGCATTCCGCTTCGCGAAATCGCGCCTCACTGCCGCGGCAGCGGGGGCGGGAGCGAGGGGGTCTTGAAGGCGGCGACCACCCGCGGGCGGGTCATGAAAATGATCAGCAGGATCGGGTAGATCAAGCTGATGCAACCGCCCACCGTCCCGCCGACCGCGCCACCGACAGCGGCCACTGTCTCCGGCCCGTGATGTTTCCCGGCCGTGTCGAGCAGCGGTTTGCACAGCAGCACCAGCGTCAACACCGTTCCGATGACGCCGCTGAGGATGGCGTAGATGCCGTAGGCGAGCGACAGGAGGCGCGCCCAGTTCCGCATCATCAGCAGGCCGATGCCCGCCGCCAGCAGGAAAAAGGACGCCACGACGCCGAGCAGGAGGGACGCGTCGGTCCACGCCTTCAGGAGGGCGTTTTCGTTCATCAGTTGGAGGACGGGATTGCCCGCGGCGGGCAGAAAGCGGAACATCAAGAGCGTGGCCGCCGCGCCGATCAAGCCCAGCGCCGCGAACCCGATGTTCAAAATCCCAAACACTGTCACCACGGTTGGTCGTTGCATGGTTGTCCTTTACGGCGCGATTGGCAGTTCCATAAACGACACGCGCTGCGTGTCGTGAAAGACGCTGTTCTCCGCCTTCCGCATGGCGGTGCCGCGGCCCGGCGGATCGGCGGTGTTCAGATTGCGGTCGAAGCGCGGGAAGTTCGACGAGCTGATGTTGAGCCGGATGCGGTGACCGGCTTTGAAGGTGTAGGCGGTGGTCCCCAGGTCCACGTCGAGTTCCACCGGCTTGCCCGGCTCCAACAACTCGTCCTTGTCGCGGCCGTGGCGGAAGCGGGCGCGCACGATGCCATCCAGCACGTTGTCGTGGCGGGGATGGTATTCTCCTTCCGGGGCGGGGGCGACGTCGAGCAGCATGGCCGTGAAATCCGTGTCGGGCGCGCTGGAGGCCGCCACGAGATGGACGCGCACGCGGCCGATGACGGTCAGGTCCTTCTCCAGTGGGGCCGTCTCGAAGCCGACCACCTCGTAGCGCCGGCTGTTTTCCCAGTGGTCCTGGATGCCCCGGACGATGTTGAGGTTGTTGCCGCCGAGCGTCGCCACCGGAGCGCGCGGATCGTAGCCGAACGTGGACGGCGGCGAGTCGCCGGCGGGCGGCTGCGTGGCGAGCGCGCGCTTTTGGGTGGCGGGATCGCGGGTGAGATAGAACTTCGTCGGCGTCGCGTTCTTGGGCGGCCAATGGTCCGCGTCCACCCAGCGGTCGCCGTGCATGACGAAGTAACGCAACGCGGCCCAGCCGCTGGAGGCGTTGGTCTTGCCGCAGAGCCAACGGTCGAACCACTGCATCTGCAACTCCCGCAGGTCAAGCTCGCCTTTGCGGAAATGGACCGCGCCCGTGGGCCCGCGGCAGCCATGCACCCACGGCCCCATCAGCAGCCGCGTTTCCTTGCGCGCCGACTCGCTGCCGCCGCGCGCGCGCAACGCCGCCCACAGGTCCAGGTCGTCCTGGCTGAAGATGTCATACCAGCCGCCGACCAACATCGCCGGCACAATGATCTTCCCGACGTTGGCGATCGGACTCGCGGCGTCCCAGGCGCGCGGCTGTTGCCAGGAGCCGAGGACATCGTTCCACGCCTTGGCGTAGCTCGGCCCGCCGAGAACAATGGCGCCGGCATCGGCGAGCGGCAGATGCCAGCACCACTCGGCAAACTGGCCCTCCTGTTGCCAGCGCGCGAGTTCTTCCGCAGGCACTTGCTTGCGCAACACGCGCTGGCTCTTGAAGGCCTGGCCGATCATCCAGCCCTGGACCAGTTCGAGCCGCAGCGCGCCGCCGTGGAAGTGGACGCCGTCGCTGAAGTCGCCCGGCGCCACCTGTGCCCAGATGGCTTTCAAGTGCGGCGGGCGTTCCATGGCCGCCGCGAGCTGGGTGAAGCCCACGTAGCTGCCGCCGACCATGCCGACGTTGCCGTCACACCACGGCTGGCGGGCGATCCACTCGACGGCGTCGTGGCCGTCGCGCGCCTCGTTGATCAGCGGGTAGAACTCGCCCTCGCTGGCGTAACGGCCCCGCACGTCCTGCGTGATGACGGCGTGGCTCAATGCGGCATCGTTCGGCCGCGCCTGTTCCCGCGGCGGCATCTCGACCTTGGGCGCGGCGTTGTAGGGCGAACGCGACAAGATCGCCGGCACTTTTTGGTTGGTCTCGGGGCGGCGGATGAACGTGGCCAGCTTGACCCCGTCGCGCATCGGCACCATCACGCGCTCGTTGAGCACGACGGTCGGCGGTTGAGCCAGGACGAGGACGCAGTTGCCCAGGCAACCCAGCCAAGCAATGCAGCACACGGCCAGAAAGGCCGTCCGCCGTCCGAGAGTGGATGGAATCAATTTTTTCATGAACCTTCTTGGAGAAAGTCTGCCGGGATCGTCGCATCCAGAGTCTTTGGATGAAGCCGAAGGCTCTGGACTGCTGTAGGAACTACAGCTTTGAAGGCGCCTGCCGCAGCGTGCCTGGGCGTCGAAAGCTGCGATGCTCGCAGCAGTCCAGAGCCTTCGGCTTCATAGTCGGAAGTCGCCGTGGCCATCGGGTTCATGGCCGGACGCGCCAACGCCGAGTTGGTGATGTTCTCCTTCTGCCGGCTCCTACGGTTCATGGCCCCGATGCGCGTCCCGAATTGGAAGCCGAAACTATTCATAGAGCCAATTCCGCAATCCGCAATCTGCATTCCGCAATCACTTCCCTCGCCTCGCCTGCTCGATCACGAAGCGGAACACCGACTGGAGCAAGGGCGTGGCGGTGTCCGGATCTTGCAACAGGCCGCTCCAGACGTAGAGCAGACGGCCGCCGGCCAGGCCGCCCTCGCGCCATTCGATGAAGGCGACCACGTCACCCAGCTCGTTATGGAGATCGTCCACGACGCTGTAGATCGGCTGGTAGCGAAAGCGCCGGCTCTCGGCCGCATCGCCGTTAATCGAGCGCAGGCGGAGGTCGCCGGCGACCGGGAACTCCAGTTGCCACGGCAGGTTCAGCAGCACCCGCTGCGAGGGGCTATGCTCGATTCGCATCGTGCGCCCCTGGGCCGGCCGCTCGAACTTGACCTCCATCGGCACGCCGAGTTTCGTCCACAACGGCGGCCCCGCCGGCTCGCCCGGCGCGCTCCCGGTCTTGCGCAGGTCGTCGCCGTAGCAGAAGGGCAGCGGCTCGTGACCAAGGCAGACGATCAGGCCGCCGCTGCCCAGATAGTTCATCAGCGCGTCGTCCCCGTCGCCCTTCCTGTGGACCGAGGAGGGGTAGTGTTCGCCGCCGAGGTGCAGCGCAACCGGGTAACAACTCGCGACGAAGCGGTTCGGCTCCACCAACTGCTGCGGCGTCAACCGCGCGGCCGCGGCGAGGACGCCGCAGCGTTGGGCGAACCGCGCGCCGGGACCGCCCGGTTCGGTCGGCAGCACCGCGATGCGCCCGTCGGGCACCTCCTCCAACTCCGCGCGCAGCGACGCCAGTTCCGTTTCCTCCTTGACCTCCTGACGCCACGCGTCGGCGCCGGCGGTCAACGCGGCGGTCGTCAGCGGCATCAGTTTGCAATCCTCGCGATAGACCGTCAGCGCAAACAGCATCGCGCCGTGCGGCCTGATCGTCTCGACGGCGCGCAGGGCGGGGATGTTCATCGAGGCCAGCAGCGGTCGCGGCCGGTAGATCGGCGGCCAGGGCCGCCAGGCGAGCGCGGGGTCGGCGTTGACGATGCTGGTGGTGGCGTTGTCCAGCGCGAGGCTGAACCACGCATCCTTTTGCGTCGGCGCATAGACGAAGAACAACGTTGCAGGCCCCGCGATGGGCCGCCGCAGCTTGATCGGCGCGCAGCGGGCGACTTGACCTTCCGCCGCGCGCGGATCGGCCAGCCAGAACGGCACGCCGAACGCCCAGCGGGTCCCGGACAACCAGCCGGCCCACGAATCGAGCTTGCTCCAGTCGGCTTCGATCTTCGTGTCGTAGCCCAGCGGCCAGAGTTGAAACTCGCCCTCATCGCCG
>Ga0194125_10012194_pt1 | contig 11371 bp, 6 predicted proteins | sample TA2KigC250mmetaG_FD_148626 | JGI IMG/M metagenome (GOLD analysis project Ga0194125, IMG submission 148626) | Freshwater microbial communities from Lake Tanganyika, Tanzania - TA2015034 Kigoma Deep Cast 250m | ecosystem: Environmental > Aquatic > Freshwater > Lake | place: Tanzania: Lake... | reverse complement strand
CGTAAGGAGCCGCCATGAAATAACTATTGCAACCTAGGCCGAGATAGCATATACTCTCGGCATGATGAGGGAAGCCGAGCTTGGCCGGAAGTTCCTCGCGCTGGCCTCGTGCCTCAACGAGCATACGCGGCGGGTGTGGGCCGCCACGGAGGCTCGCGCTCTGGGATACGGCGGCGTTTCCCTGGTGGCACGCGCCACCGGGATTTCGCGGCGTGCGATCCACGTGGGCCTGCGGGAGGTGGAAGCGGGCGACACTCGACCGCCAGGACGCGTGCGGCGGGCCGGCGGCGGGCGGAAGTCGGCGGTGCACCATCAGCCCGACCTGCCGAAGACACTGGAGGCTCTTGTGGAGCCGTTGACGCGCGGCGATCCGGAGTCGCCGCTGCGCTGGACGATCAAGAGCACACGTCGCCTGTCCCGTGAATTGGCCGCCCGGGGATACTCGGCCAGCAGCCGCGTGGTCGGGCTTCTTCTCCAGAAGATGGGCTACAGCCTCCAAGGCAACCGCAAGACGCTGGAGGGGAAGCAGCATCCTGACCGCAACGCGCAGTTCGAGCACATCAATGCCCGTGTGGAGGCGGCGATCCGCGCCGTGCAGCCGGTCATCTCCGTGGACACCAAGAAGAAGGAACTGCTCGGAAACTACCTCAACAAAGGGAAACAGTGGCTTCGCAAGGGGGAGGCCCCGCAGGTCAACGGCCACGACTTCCCCGACCCCTGCGTCCCGCGTGCCTATCCGTATGGCATCTACGATCTGGCACAGAACCGGGGATTCGTGAATGTGGGGACCGACCACGACACGGCCACCTTTGCTGTGGCGTCCATCCGGGGCTGGTGGCGGGCGGAGGGCCGCGGGACCTATCCCGGTGCGAGACGGCTGCTGATCACGGCCGACGCAGGGGGAAGCAACGGGGCCCGCTTGCGCCTGTGGAAGTGGGAGCTGCAACGCTTGGCGGACCAACTGGGCTTTCCCATTTCGGTTTGCCATTTCCCCCCGGGCACCAGCAAGTGGAACAAGGTGGAACACCGGCTCTTCTCGTTCATCAGCTCGAACTGGCGGGGCGAGCCGTTGGCCGACTACGAGACCGTGGTCAACCTGATCGCCAAGACCACGACGACGACCGGTCTGAGCGTCAGCTGCCGGCTGGACCGTCGGCGGTACTCCACTGGCCGCAGGGTGACCGAAGAACAGATGGCGACCATCGCCCTGGTCCCAGACGACTTCCACGGGGACTGGAACTACACCATCCAACCCCGGGGGAAGAACTGAGATGGAACAGTTATTTCATCGCGGCTCCTAACCTACCCGGTCCGCTGAAAGGAGGGCGTGCCATGCGTCCGAACCGCCGTGTCGCTTTGTGGCTGCTTGCACTTGCCGCCGGGCTGCCCCTGTGGGCCGGCGAGGAGGCCGCCCCAGACAAGGGCGCGCTCGACAAGCCCCGCATCATCCTCCTGCCCGAGTTCGACCTGGACCAGGCCGGCCCGGACCAGCCGACCGCCGTCGTGCCCAGGCCCCTGCCCAGCATGCCCCCGCGACGCCTCGAAGGTGTCCCCAGCAAGGAGTACCTCCTCGTCGGCACCCTCCTCACCAAGGCGTTCCTGGCCAAACGCTACGACCTGGTGGACCCCAAGGTGGCCGGCGACATCGCGCGGGTGTTCACGCGGCTGCGGGAGTTCCGCGACCCCTCGGCCGCCTCGGGCACCGTGGACAGCGTGGCGCAGCAGGTGGCCTACGGCTACAACGCCGACCTCATCGTCTTCTACAAGCTCCTGGTCCACGAGGTCAAGCCCGATGCCGACGTGCCGAAGGTCAAGACGGTCCACGACTCCGTCCAGGCGCGCGTCGTCGTCGGCTCCACAGGGCGCCTGTTCGCCATGGAGGAGCGCGATGCGAAGGGGATTTCGGAGACCGACGCCTACCTCGCGCACCGCATGGCCATCGAGCGCGTGCTCGGCAAGCCCGGCGAGGCCGACGACCCCGGGCTCGCCAACGCCCTCGTGAAGCAGATCGAGGCCTGGTGGGCCGACTACGCCAAGAAGGGCCGGCCCGTCGTCGTCAACTTCTTCATCCAGGGCGAGGATGCCACCAGGCTCCAGCAGCTTGCCGCGCTCCTGAAGTCCGAGGGGAGCGTCACCATCAGCGGCCAGCCCAGGCCCCGCCGCGTCATCAACAGCGAGCAGACCAAGGAGATCTTCGCCGAGTACGAGATCGGCCTCCTCGGCGCCCTCTTCGACCTCCAGGCCATGCTGGTCAAGAACGCCGCCGAGCTGAAGCTGGCCGACGGGATGAAGCTGGCCGACAAGTTCCGCATCACGGTGGATGCCTTCGGGGACCACGTGACGCTCTGCCTGCTCGACCCCGCGCGGCCCGAAGTGAGGCCGGGCGTCGGCATCGTGGTCGGCAACTGGCGCGAGGGCCACCTCGCGGCCAACGACCGCCAGACCCTCGCCGCAGTCGCCCGGAAGGCCACGGTCATGGTCCGCTCCTACACCAAGAAGGGCGACGCCCTGGCGCCCGTCGGCCACGGCTCAGGCCCGGTTGTGACCGCCGACGGCCTCGTGGTCACCAACTTCCACGTCGTGAACAACGCCCAGAAGTACTTCGTCGAGTTCGAGGCCGAGGCGCCTGCGGCGGGCAACCCGCAGTTCGAGGCCGAGCTCGTCCGCTCGATGCCCGACCGCGACCTGGCCCTCCTCAAGATCAAGCTCCTGCGGCCCGAGGACGCGCGCTTCACCGCGCTCCCGCTCGGCAAGTCGCTCGAGCTCCGCGTCGGCGACGAGGTCGTGGCCGTGGGCGCGCCCTTCAACTCCGAGCTGATCAACAACGTTACGTTCGGCACGGTGAGCGCACTCGGGCGCGGCCCCAACAAGTACATCGTCCACACCGCGCCCATGTACCGCGGCTCGAGCGGCGGCCCGCTGCTGAACCTCCGGGGCGAGATCGTGGGCATCAACACCGCCATGCCCACCGGCGCCGTGATCGCGGCCGAGGCCGGCCAGCCCAAGGAGATCGGGCGCGTGCCCGTCAGCGGCTTCGGCTACGCTATCCCGGTCGAACTCGTCCAGGAACTGCTCAAGTAGCCTCTGCATCGGGGGAACCCGGGCGTGGAAACCCGCATCTGGTGGTTCTCGGCCCTCCTCTCGGCGCTCCTCTTCGCCGTCGGCTGCTGCACCTCGACCCAGGACGAGTCGGGGGGCCAGCCGGGCAAAGGAGAGGGCGCGGGCAAGAAGCCGGCGTGGCGGCCGGAGACCACGCTCGACCTGATCGCGTCCGACCTCGCCCTCGCCCTGGTGGACAAGCAGGTGAGCTGCATCGCCATCTCGGAGGCATTCGGGCCGGGCGGCGAGGGCAAAGACCGCAGCAAGTTCGGCACCTACATCACCGAGCCAATCGCCGCCGGCCTCAGGAAACGCTTCGACGAGCGTCCCAGAGAGCGCCGGGTCCGCATCGTCGCTCTCCTCAATAAGGTTCATCGCTCCCCGGAGTGGCTTCAGGAGATGTCCCTCCACCAGGCCGATGCGTTTCTCACGGGCACCTACATGCCCGGCAAGCGGGAGTTCGAGCTCACGATCCAGGTCCGCCTGAGGTCGGGGGAGGTCATCGCCAGCTCGCATCGCAAGCTGCCGGCCAGCGAGGATTACCTGCGCGAGGCCGCGACCGCGCTCCCCGCCTGGCCCACGCACGAGCCGCCCAAGGCGACCGTTGACGCGACGGACCTCAAGCGGAGGCTCTACCACGCGCCGGCCACGGACTCCTCCATCAGGGTCGCCGTTCGCCCGGCCGATGAGCCGGTCCGCGTCGGCGGTAAGATCAGCTTCCTCGTCACCAGCAGCGCCAACGGCTACCTCTCCCTCCTCTACCAGAACAGCAAGGAGCACGTGGCCTTCCTGCTGCCGAACCGCGCCTGCGGCTCGCCCACCCTGCGGGCGAACGAGGTGACGCGCATCCCGACGCCCAAGATGGAGGAGGCCTTCGAGTTCGAGGCGGACGAGCCGGCCGGCTGGGAGCGCGTCAAGGCCATCGTGAGCGCCAACCCGATCCCCTGGCCCAAGGACGCCGCGGGCGATGTGCCCACCGAGACCATCGGGCAGCTCAATGCCTTGCTCGCCCTCATGGCGGAGGCCAAGTTCGGCGAGGCGCACTGCGAGTTCCAAACCCAGCGCTGACGGCGGGCGCCGTCGGAGGTCCAGCCATGAAGCCCTCACTGGCCGCATTCTCACTTCTCCTGCTCGCGCCTGCGTGCGCCCTGGCCGCCGAGCAGCCGAAGATCATCATCGGCCCCACCGAAATCCCCCTCAACCCCGACGTGGAGCTCGAACGCTCCCGCCGCCTCGAGGCCATCCGCAAGGGCGTCAAGGACGCCCTCGCCGCCGCCCCGGCCAGCGAGGCCGCCGCTCTCAAAGCCATCGAGGCCGACGTGGCCTACCTCATCCAAACCGCCCCGCGCCCCGACGACCGCCTCCGCGCCCTCCACCTTCTCACCCTCGACAAGTGGCTCGCACAGCTCAGCGTTGCCAACCGCCCCGAGGCCGCTCGCCTCATCGAGATGCCCGAACCCTTCGGCTGGACCTGGCCCGCCGACACCCTTCGCCAGGACCTCAAGAAAGCCCTCGCCGAACAGCTCCAGCGCCAGGCCCCAGGCGCCCGCGCGCAGGAGTTCTCCTACTCCGCCGAGTTCCTCCCCAGGATGCAGGACATGGACCTCTGCGTCGTCGGCCAGGCATTCCGCAGCGTCCTGCGCCAGCGAATCCAGAACGAGCAGACCCCCGTTCAGGACGCCCCGCTGCGCTGGGCGCTCGAAACCTATCACGACCTCTCCCCGAAGGCCACTGGTCCGCGCGTGGCCGAGCTCGACAAGCAGTACGCCGACAAGCTGGCCCAGGCCAGAGCCGCCGCGCAAAAGGGCGACAAGTTGACCGCCCGCGCCGCCTTCGACGCCGCAGCCGCGCTACGCCCCCTCCGCTCCCTCGCCTTCCTCCAGCGCGTCGTGGCCGAGCTCGACTGGGGGGCCGCCATCGCCCTCGACCCCGACAGCCCCGAGGGCGGCCCCGGCGCCCGTTACATCATGGCGCTCGCCTGCCTCGACACCCAGGAGCCCGAAGTCTGCCTCAGCCGCGCGCTCATCGTCCTCAAAGCTCGAGGGGCCACCCCCGCCCACCTCGACACCACCAGCCGCGTCCTCTCGAACGCTCTCGCCGCCATCGGGGACGGCCAGCCGGAGCTCCGCGACGCCCTCCTCAAGCTCAGGGCCGGCGTCAGCGAGCGCCTCGGCCGCAAAGACCTCGTGCTCTTCGACCGCGCCCTCCTCTCCGACACCGTGGCCGCGCTCCTCCGCGCCGCCCGCGCAGGCGACGCCGCCGCCGCTGCCGCCGCACTCGACACCATGGCCAAGAAGAACGAATGGCAGGCCGCAGACCTCCTCAAGGAAGTGTCAAGCGTCCAGCAACTCGTCGCCGCGCTCCGCATCCTCAACCTCCCCGGCCTCGGCGCCCTCAACCCTCAGTCGCCTGTTTACTCAGGGATCCTAAAGAACGTCCGCGCCTTCCAGAAGGCCGGCACGCTCGCCCTCGATGGCGGCGCATTCAAGATGGGCGGCACGGCCGACGCCAACGAGAAGCCCGAACACGAGGTCGCCCTCAGCCCCTTCTGGATCGCGCGGTCCGAGGCCACTGTGGGCCAGTACAAGCTCTTCCTCGACGAGCTCAAGGCCGGCTTCTTCGCCCCGCCCGCCGACCTGCCCGGGTTCCTGGGCGACCTGACGCCGGCCAACTGGGCGGCGCAGCTCGCCGACGAGAGCAAGCCCGTGCGGGGCGTGGACTGGTTCTGCGCCGCCGCGTATGCCGCGTGGCTCCGGGCGCAACTCCCCACCGAAGCCCAATGGGAGTTCGCCGCACGCGGGGCCGCTGCCAACCCCTTCCCCTGGGGCGCCGACGCCGACGTGGCCCGCGAACTCCTCCGCCAGGGACTCGTGCGCGCCGACGCGAAGACCAAGGACCAGACGGCCCAGGGCCTTCTCCACCTTGCGGGCAACGTGGCCGAGTGGTGCCGCGACACCTTCGACCCCGCCTTCTACCTCAGGGCGCCTCGGAAGGACCCCCTGAACGCTGCCCCCGGCCCCCGGAAGGCCCTGCGTGGCGGCTCGCACAAGTCGGCGAAGATTTTCGACTTCCGCGCCGCGCGCCGCACCGGCGCGCCCCCCATCGCCCGCCTCGAAGACGTCGGCCTCCGCATCGTCATCGAGCCCTAAGTAGTTTCTGTTGCGGAAAGTGGAAGGGGGCTGCTGCCCCAATCACAGGCCAGAGGCCTGTGCCACCAAGCCCCTTGTCTCAGCGGTGGCACAGGCGTCCCGCCTGTGACCGCACTTTCCACAACAGAAACTGAATAGTTTCAGTTGCGGAAAGTCGTGGGGACGGGCGGCTCGCCTGTCCCGTCCTCGACACGCGAGCCGCGTGTCGCTACACCCATCCTCCACACGCGAGCCGCGTGCCGCTGTTGTTTCAGTCGTTGAGATTTCGTATTGTGACCTTGTTTCGGATTCCGTGCTTCGGATTTCGGGTTCGCTCGATCCCGGTCGCCCGCGATGAGCCGCATACTCTACGTCATCACGGAGCTTGACGTTGGGGGGGCCGAGAAGGCGCTCTGCGAGCTGGCCGCGGGCCTGAACCGCGCGGCCTACGAGCCACAGGTCGTCTGCCTCACCGGCCACGGCCCGCTCGGCGGCGAGCTCCTCCGCCGAGCCGTGCCCGTCCGATTCCTCGAAGCGCGCGGCTTCTGGGACGTCCGCCTCCTCTGGCGCCTCCGCCGCCTCATCCGGCAGGCCGACATCGTCCACAGCTTCCTCTACCACGCGAACATGGCGGCGCGGCTGGCCGCCGTCGGCACGGGGGCCATCGTCGTCTGCTCCGCCCGCGTGGCCGAGCGGTCGCGCCCGAGGCGTCTCAGGCTCGAATGCCTCACCCAGGGGCTGGTGGACGCCGAGGTCTGCGTGTCCAACGGCGTCCGCGACTTCTTCGCCAAGGGCGGCTTCCCGAAGGGCAAGCTGGTCGTCATCCCGAACGGCGTGGACGTGGCTCGGTTCGCGGGGCGGCAGCCGGCGTTCAAGGCCCGGCTGGGCCTCCCGCCCAGCGCCCCGCTCGTGACCAGCATCGGGCGCCTCCACGAGCAGAAGGGCGTCGAGTTCCTCGTCCGGGCCGCCGCCTCACTCCACCACTCGCGGCCCGACTGCCGCTTCATCCTCGTGGGCAAAGGCCCGCAGGAGGCCAGACTCCGCGCCGCCGCCAAGAGCCTTCACCTCGGCGAGGCGGTCACGTTTCTCGGCCACTGCGACGACGTGCCCTCCCTCCTGCGGGCCACCGACGTCTTCGTCCTCGCCTCCCTCTGGGAGGGGATGCCGAACGTGGTCCTCGAGGCGATGGCGACCGGCCTCCCCATCGTCGCCACCCGCGTGGAGGGCACGGTTGACCTCATCGAGCACGGCGAGACGGGCCTGCTGGTGATGCCGCGCGACGTTCCCGGCCTCGTCAGCGGCATTCAGCGGCTCCTTGATGAGCCTGCCTTCGCCCAGCGCCTCGGCGCCGCCGCCCAGGAGCGTGCCCGCGTCCACTTTCCCCTCGAAGCCATGGTCCGCCGCCACGAGGCCCTCTACGCCGACCTCCTGGCCCGCGCTCGCCGCTGAAGAGGTCGCTGCTCAGCGATGCCAGGCCGGGGCGAGGAAGCCGATCGCCTCCTCGAAGGTCGCCTTGCGCCGGAAGTCGGCGGGGTTGTAGGCGGGAACCGCTGGGTCGGGCTTGCTGGCCCAGTGCGGATGGTGCCGCCCGAAGTAGCTGCCGTAGTACTGGTAGTTGCTGTCAACCCACCGGCTCAACACCATCAGCTCCATCGCCGTGAGCATCTTGGAGTGGTCGTCCTTGGCGTTCTTGGGGTGCTTCGGGTCGGTCAGGACTGCCATCAGGGTGCTCTTGGCGCAGCCGAGGCTCCTGGGCGGCAGGTAGGCGCCGTTGTAGTTGCCGCGGTCGCCCTGGCGGAAGGATGTGAACTCGGCGATGATGGGGCCGGCGAGCTCCTTGCTGGCGAGCTCCTCGTAGGACGTGTTGTAGTACACCGTGAGCTCGCCGGTGAGCCTCAGCTTGCCGGCGGGGCCTGCCCCGAGCGAAGTCGAGGGGTCCTTGGCGCCGTGGCAGGAGACGCACTTCTTGTCGAGGATCGGCTGGACGTCGGTGGGGTAGTGGATGACCTGTCCCGCGAGGCCGTTGCCGCCGTTCTCCTTCAGGTCGCAGGGCTGGGGCTGGAGGGTGCTGGGCGGGCGGGCGAGCGCCAGAAGGGTTCCCGCCGAGCGCCCGGCCGATGGGCGGCCCCGCTCCCCGTGGCAGCCCGAGCAGGAGCGCACCTCGCCTGGGGCGTAGTTCACATAGGTCCGCTCGCGCTGGATTTCCCTGAAGTCCTTGTCGAGGGCCTGGTAGAAGAGGCTGCGGCCGGCGGGGACGACGAAGTGGGCCGAGCCATCGGGCTCGACGGGGACGACGCCCCACTGGACGCGCGGCCAGAGGGCCGCCTTCCAACTCGAGCTGCTGAGCGAGTGCCCCCATCGCCGCCCGGTGGACCAGTAGCGCGGCAACACCTCGTTGACGCGGAGCCACTTGACCTCTCCCTGCTGGACACCGTCCATGCCCTGGTAGACGTTCTCCACGACGCAGAGTGCCTGGTTTGCGGCGGCATAGTGGGGGTCGCGCGCGGGCTCCAGCACCGGCGGCACCGTTCGAGGCGCCAGCGCCAGCGGGTGCCAGCACGAGAGCGCCGGGTCCGCGTGAACAAGGCGATGGGTGCCCTCGGTGTCAATCAGGTAGAGGGCATAGGCGTTCGGCACCGCCTTGTAGTGGTCGGCCGGCTTCACCTTGAAGGAGACGAGGAACCTGCGGTCGGTGACGGGATAGGGATTGGCGTAGAGGTGCCCCTTCCGGCCCTCGCCGTCGGAGGCGAACTTGCCCTCGGGCGTGAGGAAGCACCAGCCGGGCTCCGAGCGGCGCGGGATGAAGACGTGTGGCGTGATGTTGACGACAGGATAGCGGCCCTCGCCGCGGACGTAGCCAGGCTCGTTGGGGTCCGGGCCGCGCTCGCGCAGGCCCAGCCCGTAGTCCACGATGAGGACCGGGCCGAGGCAGCCGCCCTGGGGGAAGTGGCACGTGCCCACGCACACGAAGCGGGTGTGGCTGCCGGGGAGCGGCATGGGGTACATGTAAATCGTCGTGTCGTCGTCGGCCAGGCCGTAGAGCTCCTGCGGACGGCTCCCGTCGGGGTTCATGGACCAGACGGTCTTGGCGACGCGCGCCCCCTTGTCCACGTACTCCCAGCGGTGGTACATCACGCGGCCGTCGTCGAGGGCGATGGGGCAGAACTCGCTGACGGGACTCCGCGTGAGCTGCTCGACGTTGCTGCCGTCCGGGTTCATCTTGTGGAGCGTGGGCGCCACGAGGTGGGAGGAGCCGCCGCACAGCACCGTGCACTCGGAACGGGTCGAGGAGAAGACGATCTTCCCGTCGGGCAGGTAGTTGGGGTGGATGTCGTCCGTGTGCCAGCCGCGGTTCCAGCGTGCCACCTTCTCCGCCTCGTCCTTCGGCGGGAAGGACACCTGGCGGAGTCCCTTGCCATCGGCGCCCACCTCCCAGATGCGGAAGCCCGCGCCGGGATTCTCGCGGAAGTCGAAGAGCACCCGCTTCGCGTCGAACGACAGGCTGATCTTCCCGATGAAGCCCTTGCCGCCGGGCAGGGCCGCCGCCGTCACGACCGCCCGCTCGGCCTTCGTCCGCAGATTGTAGATGTAGATGCCGTTCTCGGGAACGAACCTGTCGGGACTCGTCCCGTTATTGATGTCCGTGTAGTAGTGGTCCGAGGAATAGGGCTTGCGCTTGACAAAGACGATCTCCTCGAAGCCCAGCTCCTCCGGAGTCACAGGCGCCTGGGACATCACCGGTCCGCCGCCCGCCGTCACCGCGGCGGGCCAGGAGGGCAAGGCGAGAGCCAGAGCCGCCACCAGAAGTCTTGCTGCGCCGCGCATCACAGGTCTCCTCGTGTGAACGTGCCAGGCTGCTGAACCATAAGTGTATGCCCGCCCCGGCACAATGTCAAGTTGATCTGCCTTGCTCCTTCTGTGAGAATGGCTGTGCGTTAAGGAGCGACACCGTGCGATTGATCAGCGTGGTCGTGTTCGTTGCGAGCGTGGGATTGGCGTTCGGCGCTGCTGCCGTGGGGCCAGGCCTCGTGCTCGACGAGCGGGCGTACTTCCGCCAGCACCTGGTGTTCGGCCTCGAACGCATCTCGGCCAGGCCGCTGAAGGAGGAGGCCGAGAGGCACTTCCCCAAGGAGAGCCGCGGCCGCAGCGGACTCGAGCTCCTCGAGCGCTCGACGAAGAAGCTCCTGGAGGGACGCGGGATTGACTGGGGGAAGACCGACTGGCGCGACGTGGCCGTTTACCATTTCAGCCGCACCCAGTGCGGCACGGACGAGCGCGGGGCGATGATGATCCCTGCCGACTGGCCCGCGGCGGGATGGGCCGCCGCCGACTTCGACGACTCGGGCTGGACCTGGGGGCGGCTGGGGCGGCTGTCGTTCACCCGCCTCGGGGCGACCGCCTATGACTTCAACACCCTGATGATACGTGGAGCGTTCTTCCGCACCTGCTTCCTCGTGCCCGAGCCCGCCACGGCCGGGGAGTTGACCTTCAGGGTGAGCTTCCGCGGCGGGGCGCGCGTCCTGCTCAATGGCCAGGAGATCGCCCGAGCCCATCTTCCGGCCGGCGCGCTCGACGTGGAGTCCCACGCCGACGACTACCCGCTCGATGCCTACATCGCCCTCGATGACGAGGTCCCGACGGGGCGGAAGTACCAGGACGGGCTGGGCGACTTGCGTGTCGCCTGGGAGGAGGCGCCCGTCCACACCCGCAAGGAGGGCGCGGAGTACCGCCGCAACGGCGCCTACAACGACCAGTGCCTCACCGAGAAGGGCTGGCGGCGGGTCCAGACCCTCCGCGACCGTGTCATCGGTCCCCTGAAGCTCCCGCCGACCCTGCTCAGGAAGGGCGTCAACGTCCTCGCCATCGAGGCCCGCACCAGCCACTACCACCCCTTCATCCTGCCCACGGGCGGGGTGCGGCGCTGGGGGGCGCACGGCGGCTACGAGAACTACACCTGGGACCACTGCCGCCTCCTGCGGCTGGACCTGCGCGGCACGGAGGGGAAGCTGCCCTCGATGCTATCGCGCCCGCCGGGCGTGCAGGCCTGGGCCGCCGACATGCACACCCGCGTCTACACCCCCGACTACAACCCCGCGGGGCTTCCCAGCGGCGTCGTGCGGCTGGTCGGCGCGCGCAACGGCACC
>Ga0194125_10012185_pt1 | contig 11374 bp, 10 predicted proteins | sample TA2KigC250mmetaG_FD_148626 | JGI IMG/M metagenome (GOLD analysis project Ga0194125, IMG submission 148626) | Freshwater microbial communities from Lake Tanganyika, Tanzania - TA2015034 Kigoma Deep Cast 250m | ecosystem: Environmental > Aquatic > Freshwater > Lake | place: Tanzania: Lake... | reverse complement strand
TGGGGCGCCAGGTTCATCCGGGCGGCGGAGCTGTTGATCTCCTCCGCCAGGCGCAGCGTATCCACCGAATGGATCAGCGAGGCGACGGGCAGGGCATGGCGCACCTTGTTCCGCTGGAGGTGGCCGACCATGTGCCAGTGGATCTCTTTCGCCAGGCCGGGGTCATCGGGGTGCTGCTCGATGAACGCCGCCACCTGGGCGGCGACCTTCCGCAACTGCTGCACGTGGTTCTCGCCCAGGTGATTGAAGCCCAGGCGGATCACTTCCTCGATCTGCTCGATGTCCGCGGACTTCGTCACGATGACCAGCCGGATATCTTCCGGTTCTCGATGTGCCCGGGCACAGGCCTGGGCAATCGTCCCTTCCACGCGCTTGATTCTCTCTGTGATCTTCGTCGTTTCCATGCGTCGCGAGCGAATGCCATGCATCAATCCATTTCTGCGATCAGACGCTCAGTCTGTGTAGTCTAAGGGAAAGAGAGGCTTTCCACAAGAGGGCAGCCGGCAAAATAACAAAGACCCGCCCCAGGGCCAAAAGAACGGGCCGTCGTCGGACCCGATGGCAGGCCGCCGTGCCATGGGTTGGTGGTGCGCTCGTCGGGGCAGAGAAAGGCAGTACCGGTCCCCCCAACCCCGGGCGGCACGGGAGGGGCCATCCCCGCGTGGGGAGCCTGGGGACGGGGCGGACCGCGGAACGGGGGGGCCGCGACCTGATGTCGCGACGTGACGAAAAAAATGAAGAAAAACGCGGTTTTTATCTTGCGGAACGGCCTTGGCGCGGGTATAATGAACGCACCAATGGAGTGGATGGGGTGGGAGGCACGCCCTATTGCATGTGTGGTGAGGTGGTTTGAGTTGACAAACAGGTTGGTGCGGTAGCAGTAGCTCTTTGATTCCCGATATTTGTGTTGCTTGAGGCAACTTTTGATCCTCGGCGAGGCAGCGTGGTCCACCGGTCTCCCCCCCAGCCGGTCCCACCACCTCGCCATTTTTGTTTGCGCCTGGCGGTCCCGCAGAGAGCAACGGCATGATGGAATCGTGGAATGTTGGAATGGTGGGTAGTGTCGATGCCCCCCTATTCCATTGTTCCGGTATTCCAACCTTCCGTTCTTCTTACTCGCCGCGCACCTGGACGATCACGTGACGGCTTCGCGGCCCGTCGAACTCACAGAAGTAGACGGCCTGCCAGGTGCCCAGCACCAGCCGGCCCTCTCGGATCAGGACCTGCTCGCTGCAGCCGACGAGCGAGCTCTTGGTGTGGGCGTCCGAGTTGCCCTCGGCGTGACGAAAGCGCGAGTTGGATCTCGGCACCGCCTCATCGAGGGCCAGCAGGACATCGTGGACCACGTCCGGGTCGGCGTTCTCATTGATCGTGATCCCGGCGGTCGTGTGGGGACAGAAGACGATGACATCGCCATCCTGCACGCCCGCCTCCCGCACCGCCGCCTCGACCTGCCCCGTGACATCGACCATCTCGGTCCGGCTCCGCGTGCTCACCCGCAATTCCCGCTGCGCGATCTTCACTGTATATCCTCCAGAAGTCTCTTCAACTCTGTTATCAGGGGTGGGATATCTTCCGTCGAGGTACTCCACACGATGTCCAGATTGTGTGCCCCAGTCGCACCCTGTCCTCAGGCCTGATATTGGACCTCGGCATGTTCCATCACCTCATCACGAAAATACTCGCTCAGGTCTTCGGCAGTACGCAAATCGACCTTTCGGCCCAGAGTCTCCTGATATGGTTCCGCGTACAGAACTCCACGAGCCTCTCCTTTGACATCCTCTGTTCCAGCGAATAGCCCATCTGGCACAAACCTCCGACGAACCGGGTGCTGGGATAGGTTATCACGGTCACATCTGTTCGACCACCGGGATGCCGAGCAGCTCGCTCAGGCCGTGGCGGGTCGTTCGGGCGGTCAGGTCGCAGAGCAACAGCCGCGTCGGCCGTCTGGCCGGCGGGGCGTCGAGGACGGGGCATTCGGTATAGAACGCGCTGAATTTCTGGGCCAACTCATAGAGATAGGCCGTGAGATAGTTCGGCCGGTAGTCGGCGGCGGCGGATTCCACGGCCTCCGCGTAACGCACCAGGTGTTTGCCCAGAGCCAGCTCCGTCGGCTCGCTCAGATCGAGACTCGCGATGTCCCGCAGCTCGTCCGACATGCTCACGCCTTTGCTCTCGGCCTTGCGCTCGATGGACCGGACGCGGGCATAGGCGTACTGCATGTAGGGCGCCGTGTTCCCGTCCATCGCCAGCATCCGGTCGAAGCTGAACACGTAGTCGCTGGTCCGGTTGTTGGAGTAGTCGGCATACTTGACCGCCCCGATCCCGACGGCCTGGGCGATCTCGGCCTTCTCCTGCGGCGCCAGATCCGGGTTCTTCTGCTCCACGACCGTCCGGGCCCGCTCGACGGCTTCGTCGAGCAGATCCTTGAGCTTGACGTTCTCGCCCGAGCGGGTCTTCAACGGACGCCCGTCCTCGCCCATCACGCTGCCGAACGTCACGTGCACCAACTGGACTTTCTGGCCGTCCCGCCGGTCCCATCCGGCCATCTCCGCCACCTGGAACAGCATCTGAAAATGCTGGATCTGCCGGGCGTCCGTCACATAGACGATCCGGTCGGCCTTCACCTCGTTGACCCGGTACCGCAGCGCCGCCAGGTCGGTCGTCGCGTAGAGATAAGCCCCGTCCGACTTCTGAACGATAAACGGCAGCGGCTCACCGTCCTTCGTCTTGAACCCCGGCGGAAACACGCACACCGCCCCGTCCGATTCGACAGCCAGGCCCGCCTTCCGCAAGTCGGCCACAACGGATGGAAGTCTGTCATTGTAAAAGCTCTCGCCTCGGATGTCGGTCTCTCGATTGAAGCGCACGCGCAATGTGCTATAGATGTCGAAGCATTCGTCCAACGTGAGTTCAGTGACATATTCCCATGCTTCCTCTTCCTGCGGATCAAGTCCCTGCAACATGGTCGTCACGTGACGCGAGAGGGATGCGAAGTCCTTGTCGCCCGCGGCGCGGGTCGGGATCGTTAGCCCCATTCCCGTGGCACATTCCTCAAGCAGGCTCACGTACTGGTACACTGCCAGGAACCTGGGCCACATCTCATGGGTAGGCCGGTCCTTGAGTCTCCGGAGGAACGGATGAAAATATTTCTCGCCGTCGCCAAGTTCCTGATCGGAGTCCTTTCGCCAGTCTGCCTCATGTCGGTCCCGGATGCACTGGCAGAGATTCCTCAACGCAGCTTCGTCTTCTGCATACTCTCTGAGTCTCTTCAATTCCTCCTCATAGTACAGCGGCTCGCCTCGCTTCTCCGCCATGCAGAGATGCCACAGTCCAAGGATGACCCGCCCGAACTGGGTGCCCCAGTCACCGATGTGGTTTTGGCGGATCACGTGGTGGCCGAGGAATTCGAGAAGGTGGCAGATAGCGTCGCCAATAATGGTGCTGCGCAGATGACCAACGTGCATTTCCTTGGCAATGTTTGGACTGGAGAAATCCACGACCACGGTCTGCGGCTGGGCCTCGCGGTCCATGCCGAGCCGGTCTTTCTCCTCAGTGTTGATCCGCAGCAATTGCCCGGCGATATACGCGGGCTTGAGGCGCAGGTTGATGAAGCCCGGTCCCGCCACTTCCGGCGGCTCGCAGAGATCGCTGAGGTCCAGTTGGGCCACGGCCTCTTCCGCGAGTTTGCGCGGGTTGGTCTTGATCTGCTTGGCCAGGGCCATCACGCCGTTGGCTTGGTAATCCCCGAAGCGCGGGTCGGTCGCCGGCCGCACGATGGCCGCACAATCCGGCTGCCCCGTCACCCGCGTCATCGCCGCCGCGATTCGTTCGTTGAGTATGTCGAGAGCCGTCTTCATCTGATCCTACGCTCTGATTCCCTAACAGACGTCATATTGTTTTGGCCACAGAGGACACAGAGAACACAGAGGAAGACAGGAAGGTAGGAAGAGAAGAAGATGGGAGCAGTTTGAACCTTCATATCTTCTCATATCTTCCCACGTTTCTCTTTCCCTACTTTCGCTTCTTCTCTGTGTCCTCTGTGTCCTCTGTGGCCCAAAAAGTATTAGACCGAGACGCGTTTGATACCATCGATCAGCTTGGGTAGGCCGAAGTTGATAATAAGCCCGCGTTTGAGCTTGGCGGCATGGAGATACGAGAGGATCTGCGCCAGTGCTGTGTCGGGCAGTCGGCTGACCGACTTCGTCTCGACGACAGCCTCTTTTTCTACCAGGAGATCAACTCGCTGGCCTTTGATGATGCGCCCCTTGTACACGGTTTCAACGGGTACCTGCCGTTCGTAGGCGATGCCGCGTAATTCGAACTCGTAACACAGCGCCTCCTCATAAATCGATTCGAGCAGGCCCGGTCCAAGTATCCTGTGTACCTCCATTGCGGCCCCAATGATCCGTTCTGTCAATTCGTCCGCCATACTCTTCCCTCCAACGATTCGACATCGTTCCTCAATTCTCTGTGTCCTCTGTGGCCAGAACCGTCTTGAATCAGTAATCCACTCGTTCCGCATCGCCCCAGAGGAGTTCGAGGTCGTAGAACTGGCGGTACTCGGTGTCGAAGAGGTGGACGACGACGTCGACGTAATCGAGGAGGATCCAGCGGCCCTGCTCGTAGCCGGCCCGGCCGAAGCGGGAGAAGCCCTGCTCCCGGCCCGCCTCGGAGATCTCATCCGCGACGGTCCGCATCTGCCGCGCGCTGGTTCCCGTCGCGATCACGAAGTAGTCGGTGGCCGTGGACAAGCCCCGCAGGTCCAGTATGGTAATGTCCGTGCACCGCCGCTCGGCGGCGATCCGGGCCGCCGCGATGGCGAATTCCTTCGCTTTCTTATTCGGTTTTCTTCGCGCCAATCGGGTACACCCTCACTGCTAAAAGAAAAAGGGGCGGCCCCACGCGGGCCGCCCCTTTAGAGTACCGGCATCGTCCGGCCACGTCAATCCTCGCCGGAGATGGTTGCTGTCCGCAGGGTTACTGGCTGCCGAGGCCCAGCATTTCGCTGACCACCGGTCCGAGCTTGACGATTACCCCGGAGAAGACCACGCTGACCATGGTCATCAGCTTGATCAGGATGTTCAGGCTCGGCCCGGAGGTGTCCTTGAACGGATCGCCGACCGTGTCGCCGATGACCGCGGCGCCGTGGACCGGGTTCTTGGTGCCGTCGGGCAGTTTCTTGCCGCCGTGGGCGCCCTTTTCGATGTACTTCTTGGCGTTATCCCAGGCGCCGCCGGCGTTGTTGAGCGTAATGGCCAGCACGAAGCCGGTGCACAGACCGCCTGCCAGCAGGCCCATGACGCCCGCCACGCCCAGCAGCAGGCCGACCGCCACCGGGACGATGATTGCCAGCAGCGACGGCAGAAGCATCTCCCGCTGTGCGCCCTTGGTGGAAATCGCCACGCAGCGAGCGTAGTCCGGCTTGCCCTTGCCTTCCATGATGCCGGGGATCGTCTTGAATTGCCGACGCACTTCCTCAACCATGGCGCCCGCGGCCCGGCCGACAGCCTTCATGGTCATCGCGCAGAAGACGAAGGCCATCATGCCACCGATGAACAGGCCGCCGATCAGCTTGGGATTCATGATCGTCAGATCGTAGGCGTTGACGAAGTCGGCCATGGTCGCGCTGGTCGTACCGACCATTCGGAGCCCCTCTTCCTGAAGGGTACCGAAGGCGGCCTTGACCTCCGCACCGGCCTCGGCGCCCCGGTAGAAGACCACTTTTCCGACCTGGTACAGGCCGCTCTCCGTCTCGGAGGCCAGTCGGCCGATCCAGATTCTCACTTCTTCGATGTAGGCGGCCAGCAGGGCCATGGCCGTCAGAGCGGCCGAGCCGATGGCGAAGCCCTTGCCCGTGGCGGCCGTCGTATTGCCGAGGGAATCGAGAGCGTCGGTTCGCTTGCGCACCTCCGGTCCCAAGCCGGCCATTTCGGCGTTACCACCCGCGTTATCGGCGATGGGACCGTAGGCGTCCGTCGCCAGGGTGATCCCGAGTGTCGAGAGCATGCCGACTGCGGCAAAGCCGATGCCGTAGAGGCCCATCGCCACGTTGGAGAAGCCGCCGGCGAAGCCGTAGGCGGCCAGGATGCCGATCACGATCGTGATGACCGGCAGGCCCGAAGAGTACATGCCGTTGGCGAAGCCGTCGATGATCGCGGTGGCGGGTCCCATTCTCGCCTGGTCCGCAATGCCCCGGGTCGGCTTGTATTCGTCGGACGTGTAGTATTCCGTGAACTGCCCGATCAGCACGCCGGCGACCAGGCCCGACACGACGGAGCCGAAGATGCCCCAACTGATCCAGTCCGTCAGCGCCAGTCCGGCCAAGACGACCAGAATCAGGACCGAACTGCCCAAGGTGCCGAACAGCAGGGCGCGGAGCAGGTTCTTCTGGCTGGCGTCCTCCTTGCAGCGGACCATGAACATGCCGACGATCGACAGGAAGATGCCGAGGCCGGCCACGATCATCGGGGCCAGGACCGCCTTGGTGGGGTCCATGCCGCTGGCCTGAACCGCCGTCAGCGGCAGGGCGGCTCCGAGGGCGGCCGTCGCCAGAATCGAGCCGCAGTAGCTCTCATAGAGGTCGGCGCCCATGCCCGCCACGTCGCCGACGTTGTCACCGACATTGTCCGCGATGGTCGCCGGGTTGCGGGGGTCGTCCTCGGGGATACCGGCTTCGACTTTGCCGACCAGGTCGGCGCCGACGTCCGCGGCTTTGGTGTAGATGCCGCCGCCGACGCGGGCGAACAGGGCCTGCGTCGAGGCACCCATACCGAACGTGATCATCGTGGTCGTGATCTCCACGAGCTTATGTCCGGCGTCCATGCCGACTGGCACCAGTCGCAGGCCGAACAGCACCAAGCCGTTGGCCATGTTCTTGTCGGTATAGACGAACTTGTCGAGGATCAGGTACCAGAGGGAGATGTCCAGCAGGCCGAAGCCCACCACGACCAGGCCCATGACGGCGCCGGACCGGAAGGCGACCTGCAGACCGCTGTTGAGGCTCTTGCTGGCGCCCCAGGCGGTGCGGGACGAGGCGGCGGTGGCCGTCTTCATGCCGAGGAAGCCGCACAGGCCGCTGAAGAACCCGCCCGTCAGGAAGGCGAGCGGCACAAATGGGTTCTGGACGCCCTGATAGGCGAGAAAAGCGAAAACCACCAGGAGAATCAAGAACACCAGGGCTACCACGCTGTATTGCCGGAACAGGTATGCGTAGGCGCCTTCCCGAACGTACTCCGCGATCTCGATCATCCTCTCCGTGCCTGGCGGGGCCTGGATCATCTTCTTGTAGAAGTAGATGGCAAACCCCAGAGCACACACGGCAGCGAATGGCGCCAACCACCACATCAGGGGTGTACTTGATGTGGCCTCGACGGTCCCCGCGGCCTCGGCGGCCGCGGCCGCCGTACTCAGGGCCAAGACCGGCACCGATAGCCCTACATACTTTTTCAGCGCACTCACTGCTTGCTCCTTTCGAAAAAACAGGATTGACTTGCACACACAACCACCAAAGAGTCCCCGCAGTGTACAGGGACACGGTGCTTTTTCAACTCTTTTTGCGCAAATGCGGCGAGAAATCGGGCGCTGCACGTCCCGGGGGACGTGCGGGGCGGCGTGGGGCTTGCGTCTTGACGATGGGCGGGGCGACAGACCCGCTTCTACGTATGATAATCCGCGTTTATTCGGACGTACTCGGCGCTGAGATCACAGCCGTAGTAGAAGCCGCTGTCCCGGCCGACGCCCAGATGCACCGTGATGACGAACTGGCGCTGGGAGATGATGCGCGAGGCCTCTTTCGCCTTGAAATCCGTGGTGGCGCCATTGCGAAAGACGTAGAGATCGTCCAGCTTGCACGAGACCTTCGCCGGGTCAAGCTGCACGCCGGAGGAGCCCACCGCACAGATGATCCGTCCCCAGTTCGGATCGCCGCCGTGCACGGCGCATTTGAAGAGAGGGTAGTCCGCGACCGCCCGGGCCGCCTGGACTGCCTGGGCCTTCGTGGCCGCGCCCTTGACCACCACCTGGAACATCCGCGTCGCGCCCTCGGCATCCAGGGCCATCTGATGGACCAGATCGGTGCAGAGTTCCGTAAGTGCTTTCAGGAACTGCTCATATGGTCGTGACGGACTGGTAATGGGCGGGTGGCCCGCCAAACCCGAGGCCAGCAGGATCCCCGTATCGTTGGTGCTCTGGTGACCGTCCACCGTGAGCCGGTTGAGCGAATCGCCCACGGCTTCCTTCAAAGCCGTTCCCAACAAGGACTTACTGATGGCCGCGTCGGTTGTGAGGAACAGCAGGGTGGTCGCCAGGTTCGGCCCGATCATCCCGGCGCCCTTGACCGTGCCGGCGATCGTCACCGCCGTCCGCTCGATCCGCAGTTCGCGGTACGCCTTCTTGAGCTTGGTATCGGTCGTCATAATGGCCCGGCAAAACGCCAGTCCGCTTTCCTGCGAGTCCGACAGCAGGGGAGCCGCGGCCGCGATCCCGCGCGTCACCTTCTCCATCGGCAGTTGATGGCCGATGATGCCGGTGGAGGCGACGAGCACCTCCCGGGGCTCAACGCCCAAGTGCCCGGCGGTCAGCTCGCACATCCGCCGGGCATTGGCCAGACCCAGTTTCCCTGTGCAGGCATTGGCATTGCCGGAGTTGACGACGACCCCATACACCTTGCGGCTCTTGAGGCATTCCCGGCTGACCTGAACCGCCGCCGAGACGATCTTGTTCGTCGTGAACACCGCCGCCGCCGTCGCCCCCGTGGGACACACCAGCAGCCCCAGATCCGGCTTCCCCGACACCTTGACCCCCGACGCCACCCCCGCCGCCCAAAACCCCTGCGGGGCTGTCACGCTATCGTTCTTCATGGAAAATCCACCCTTGTCCTCATGTGAACCTGCTGAAGTTCAGTACCTCGGTCTCCGAATTGGATCAGCCTTCGATCAGCCTCTCGAAATCCTCGCCGATCCGATCGTGTTCCGGAAGGCCTTAATCCATTCAACGCCCTGGCGATTCTCAGGTCGACCTCGAGTCCTTCCAGGATATTCTCGTCGTTAATGACCCCCAAAGAGACCGCTTCGGCGTACAGGGATTCGAAGATCCGCAGCGATTGTTCGTGCGAGAGGTCTTCCTCGATGCTCAGCCGGCGGTAGGACTCGTCCAACTCTGCTGTTCGGCGGATCACTTGTCTCTTCTCATTTTGTTCAGATCACCCGACCACATGAGCTTGCCACGATGCTTCTTGACTCTCTTCTGATCCACGCAACGACCCTTTGCACCGTCAACCGTTGGATTCACCTTCTTGCAGTCTCTCATAGTAGAGTCCCATACAGTAGTCGGCCCTTGCCTTGAGACGACGCAAGGCTTCCTTATCCTGTTCGGTCAGGGCCGTGTCAAGAGTCAGGGGAAACTTGAACAGCAGCCAAAAGAGCCGCTTTTGGATATCGGCGTACGTGTACTCGGCGAACACGACCTCCCATCCCTCCTGCGATCTCCCGAGATATCCGGCGGGACCACAACGAATTCTCTTCAACCCGCCGGTGCCTGGAATCTGTTCGCCCTTGCCTTGCATCAAATCAAAATCGAGCCTCTCGCGTTCCGACTCGGATACCATCCCGTAGTCACGCGCGAAGAGCTTCGTCTCAATGAATATGTAATCCCATGCATATCGGCGTTCGCTCATGCTCCCGCCTCCAACTGAATCGGCTTGGCCACATAGTAGCTTCTCTGGCAGGAGATGCAAGTACGTTTGCCACGGTGATTTCTCACGGATTCTGGATAATCTGCTTGATTTCTATCCTATCGAATGGCATACTATTTGGTAGTATACTCTAATCGTATACTTGGCTTGAGCTATTCATGAACTCCGTTTTCGTGTTGTTGGTGTAGGGATGGCAAGGAATACCGGCAATCCGTATTTTGAGGGTGTCCGAGCCGGTCTGGAGGAGATGATCCGTTCCCTCGAAACCGGCCAGAAGCTCACGGTTCGGACGATCCGCCTGCCGGAAGCCCCTCCGGCGCTCAGCGGCGAGGAGATCGCTCATTTGAGGCAGGAGAAGCTGCATCTGAGCCAGAATGTGTTTGCATCGGTTCTGAATGTGTCTCTCAAGACGGTGCAGGCGTGGGAGCAGGGTCGGAATACGCCCTGCGGCCCGGCCCTTCGCTTGCTGTGGCTGCTGGCGGCCCGACCGGATATGCTGCAATCCCTCTTGGCGGCACCGGAAAGAGGGAACCACGAAGATTGAACTCTTGCGGTGAGCCCGCCAAGGCGGTTACAAGATCGCCAAATCGCTGGAGCGTGGATCGTCGAGGGGGCCGGGGCCGTTGGTGAGCTTGCCGGCGAGGGCCAGCTCGCGGAAGCCTTTCATCGGGTCGTAGAAATCGTGGCCGAGGTCCACCGTGTTGACCGCCAGGCCCGGCCGGTTGGGCCGCAGTTGAGCGGCGATCACACCGTCCGGCTGGATGAAACAGGATGGGTAGGGCGAGTAGGGCCCGCTCGAATTGGTCATGCTGATCCACAGGTGATTCGTCGCGGCGTGGCACTGCATCGTCTGTCGCATGATGTGCGTGTGGACGCTCGGGCCGCGCTGCCGGGCGTTGTAGAACGATTGAAAGAGGCACTGGACGCCCAGCCGGTGCAGTTCGCGGTATAGCTCCGGAAACCGCAGATCGAAGCAGATCAACAGGGAGCACCGGACGCCGTTGATATCGAAGGTCACGAAGCGGTCGCCGGGCGTGAAATGCTCCAGGTCGCCCGAGGTGCCAAACCGCTTGTCATACCGGGTTACGATCTTACCTTCGGGGCTGAGGAGGTAGAGGCAGTTGTGGGGCTTGTGGGGCGGCGTCAACGGATGCGTGCTGCCCAGCACGACCCACAGGCCCAGCTCGCCGGCCAGCGCCAGGATTCCCTGCGTTTCGGCCTTGAGCCTGGCCCAGTCGTAGTCCTCGAACGAGCCGAAATCCACGCCGGCGTAGCCGCTCAGGGCGCATTCGGAGAAATGCACCACCTCGGCCTCCGCCTTCCTGGCCTTCTGGAGAAACTGCCGGATCGTGCGGGCATTCTGTGCCACCGATCCGCTCACGGCAAACTGGCACGCCGCGACCTTGAGTGTACCATTTTTCATAGCGACGTCGATCTTCCGAAGATGTATTCCAGTACCGCCAGGGCGAGCCGGGCCGGTGACTCGGTGATTACTCCAAGCCCATCGTCTCGGGCACGCCGAAGAGGAGGTTCATGTTCTGAATCGCCTGGCCGGAGGCGCCCTTGGTCAAATTGTCGATCGCCGAGAAGACTACGACCGTGTCTTTGACGAACGTGGGGAACACGTGGCAGTAGTTCGTTCCCGTGACATCCTTGATCGCGGGGGCGGTCTTGAGGATC
>Ga0194125_10012181_pt1 | contig 11378 bp, 9 predicted proteins | sample TA2KigC250mmetaG_FD_148626 | JGI IMG/M metagenome (GOLD analysis project Ga0194125, IMG submission 148626) | Freshwater microbial communities from Lake Tanganyika, Tanzania - TA2015034 Kigoma Deep Cast 250m | ecosystem: Environmental > Aquatic > Freshwater > Lake | place: Tanzania: Lake... | reverse complement strand
GGGTCGCCCCCCCCAGCCCGCTTCGAGCAGGCTTGCACCTGATCAGCCAGGCGCTTCAGCGCCTGGCGACGCTCCACCGCTCCAGCTTCTTCAGCAGCGCCTCGGCCGCTTCGTGCGACGACACGCCGCCGACGGTCAGGTAGAGGCCGTGCGGGTCGAGGGTCTCGATGACCTGGTCAATCTCGGTAAAACGGCAGTTGACCTGCAAACCCTTCCCCGCGGCCTGCACCTTGCGAAAGACCGGAATCCAGCGGTCGAACTCCTCGCGGCCAGCGCCTGGCACCCATTGTATCGCGTCTAGCTCTGAGATGGCAAGCAGCGAGTCCAGGTGGCGCAACGCGCCTGGCCCGTCCAGGTGATAGATCGAGCGCTCCAGGAACCGGCACTCGTTGACGATCCCCGGCAGAAAGAGGTCATCGAACATCGCCTTGCTGACCATGCAGGAGAAGTCGTTGGAGGGGATGTAGTACCTGCCGTCCCACAGCAAGCGCGTCCACGAAGTGATCGGCTGTCCGGCCACGCGCAGCTTCTCGTAGAACATGTCGTAGACGCGGAAATAGTCTGCCTCGACGCGAGTCAACAACGCCCTGACCTCCTCGGTGTGGTCAATCATGTCGAGCGCGAGCTGCTGGGGATCGCGAAACGCGGCGATCGCATCGCCGCCCGGATGCCAGTCGGTCATGCCGACGATGAAGCGGCCGGCGCCGGCCGCCAGCAGCGCATCGGTCATTTCGCGGAGTTTGGCCAGGTAGGGGCTGTTCCAGTCGAAGCGGAGCTTGTCCGCATCGCGCCAGTCGTGCAGGATGGGCCTGGTCCAGCTCGTGCCGTAGTCGCCGAATTCGATGGTGCAGCCGTAGAAGGCGCTGAACACCTCTGGCCCCAGGTTGGGGTGCGCGGCGGGCAGAGAGTCGCCCAGGAACTCCTGGTTCGACAGCGAAGCCAGCGCCAGTTCGGCCTGGTACTCGGCATCTAGCCAACGGTCGGCCGGGGTTGCATGTTGCGAAGTCGGCAGCGGGACCCACTCCTCCAGCGGCTTCGTGAGGTGAAACTGGACCACCGGCCGGTCAATCAGCTCACGCTCCCAAAAGGCTTCGATGCGTTGCTTCGTTTGCTCGTAGTCGGGCTTGAATTCGAACATGATTCCCTCTTCCACTATGAGATAGGCAGCGTCTATGCGCCCCATCACCTGCATTCTACAACCAATCGGTCTCGCGGCCCAAGTCTGGCCTCCCTATGTCGAACAGCTTGTGTGGACAGGCCGCGCTGCGGTTCCCCCGGCGCCCACGGCATGGCTTCCCCTTTCCAGCCATTCGAGCATGGCAGATCGGTTGCCAGAGCGTGAACCGCTGTGGTTGAGGATCAATCACTCATGGGGCAATATCAGAGTTTCAGCGCGCCCGCGGTAATGCCGCGGATGAAGGTGCGCATGGTCGCCAAAAACAAGATGAACATGGGGATCGAGGCGATCACGTAGGCGGCCATCTCGACGCCAGGGCGAGGAAACATCGTATCACGAAGGAAGGTCAGCCCAATCGTCACAGTGCGCATCTTGACGTTCGTCAAGATCAGCAGCGGCCAAAGGTAGTCGTTCCACGTGCCCAGAATGTTAAGGATGGCGATCACGCTGAGGATTGGCCCAGAGAGGGGAAGTGTGAGGTTCCAATAGAGCCGCAGGTGACCTGCGCCGTCCAGACGTGCCGATTCGTACAACTCCTCGGGCAGCGATGCGAAGAAGGTGCGCAGGACGAAGATGGCGAAGACCTGCCCGCCAGACCAGTAAGGTAGGAGCAACCCCAGGTAGTTGTCCTTGAGTTTCAGGTCGCTGGCGACGAGCACAAACAGGGGAATCAGTGAAATGATGCCGGGGATCATCAGGAGCGCCAGCACCAACCAGAAAAGCGGCTCACGGCCAGGGAAGTCATAGCGGGCAAAGACGTATGCTGTGACGGTGGACAACAGGAGCACACCGGCCAGGGTTAGCACGACGACCAGGACGCTATTGATCATGAACTGCGCAATCATCTTCCACGCCTGGATGTAGTTGCCGTAGTGCAGTGGCAAGGTGGGGAAAATCTGGGAGATGCCGGTCTGGTTCAGGCTCTTGAACGACCGCACGATCATCACCATGTAGGGGATGAGGGTCAGGAGCAGAAGAAAGCCCAAGACGCTGTAGGACACGATAACCTGCCATCGGCTTCGGCCGGCCATTTGCACTCCTTTCGTCGCCGTGCTCTGGGCGACGTCTGATCAGGAGAGTCAGCCCTCGGGCGCCGCGTGGGACTGGCCTCAGATTGCTTCAAGCGCCGTCCCGGAACGCATCACGCGCATGTTCAGGATCGTGACAGCCATGATGATGGCAAAGAGGACCACCCCAATCGCCGAACCGTATCCCATCTGTGGCGCTTCGGCAGCATGGCTCCCCGGCACAGCCGCGTTGAAGAGGCGCAGACCGGGCACCATCGTGGCATAGCCGGGTCCGCCCCGTGTCATCACCAGGATGCTCTGAAACCCCTGCAACACGCCGATCGTCGTCAGAACGACAATCAGCTTAACCTGGCCCATGATCAGCGGCAGTTCGATCCGGCGAAACATCGCAAGACCGGTGGCGCCATCCACCGTCGCGGCATCCATCACCTCAGAGGGAATCGCCTCGAAGCCTGCTAGGTAGAGCAACATGTTGATCGTGTTCACCCAGGGAAAGCCGACAAACATGATGCCCAACAGCGCCGTCCGTTGGTCGCCCAGCCAGGCGCGGGGCAGTCCATCTGCCGTCAACGTGAGCGAACGCAGGCCTATGGCGCTGAGGAACGAGTTGATGCCCCCGTAGTTCGTGTACATGAAGACCCAGATCAGCCACACAACCACGTGCGGCACGACAATCGGCAGCGTGTAGCCAACCCGGAACCAATAGCGGCTGGGTGCATGCGGAAGATGGTAGATCAGCGCCGCCACCACCATAGGCACAGTCAGGTTCGTGGCCAGGGCAAACAGCAGCAGAAGCGTCAAATTCCGGAACGATTGCACCAGCGCCAGATCAGTGAAGAACCGCTGGAAATTCTCCAGCCCGATGAAGGTGGCATGATAGCCGTCCCACCTGTAGAACGCGTGTACGAGCCCCGACATCACCGGATAGTAGCTGAAAAGCGCCAGAAGTCCGAAGGACGGCAGCAGCAACAGATAAAGGACGCGAAACCGCCACGCTCGCTGCAGCACGTGCCTGACACGATCGCTCCGAGGCATGGCGACTTGTCCCCGGCGCACAACCTGCGACCGGCTATTCATGGCTGCTTCCTCCCACAACCTGCCCGGCTTGGAGACTGCTCGCGTTTGCGACCGCGGAGGAGGAGAACCCCAATCAGCATGACAGGGGGTATATAGTACGCAATACACCCCGTTTCGACTAACTCCTCGGCTTTCCTGGCCTCCTCGCGCGCCATGACCGTGGGGAGCGCCTCTGCCGTGGCCGCCTTGGCGACAGCGACAGCCGTGGCTTTCGACGCCTCCTCGGAGCCGGCGACAACTGGATAATACCGAAAGAGACCCTGATAGACCGAGACCGCGTAGAGGGTTCGGCTGGCCACGTAATCCGGCGCGAGGACGACGGTTTCGATCTGCCCGCCCAACAGGGCCGGAGCGCCCGTCGCCTGCCAGGTTCTGCCCAGGTTTTCGGTCAGAAACACTTCGCCGCTCTTCACAGCATAGGCGAGAAAGCCATCCGACACAAAACTCGGCGTGGCCGACATCCCGATGATCTGTTCGCCGAATGGGGGACGCGCGATATTCTGCCACGAGCCAGCGGCATCGCGGGAGATGAAGATGCCATCGCCGGTATTCATGGCCAGCATCGTCCTGTCGCGCGCAAAGTCGGCAGAGAAAATCACGCGCTTGAAGTTCCGCATCCCCTCCAGACCGGCATGGGCCGGCGACCACGTGGCGCCGCCATCGGTCGAGACGAGCATGCCCGAGTTGGCGGTCGCCACTGCCACCATGTGTTCCCTGGCATAGCTCGGCGCCACCGCAACCTCGCTGGCGTTCTCCTCCAGAACTTGCTGCCAGTTCACGCCGCGGTCGGTCGAACGAAAGACGCCAGTAGCCGAAGCCACCGCGAAGACGACGCCGTCGTTGGCGAAGGCGGGAGAAAGGCTGAATGACACCAGATCCTGCATGGAACGCGTGCCGCGAAGGGGAAAGCCGCTCATCTGGAGTTCGTGCCAGGTCTGGCCTCTATCTGTGGAGCGAAAGATCGCGCCAGGCGCCTCGCGTAAGGCTATGCGCTGTTTGTTGATGCTGGCGAAAACGGTGCGATCCTGAGCAAAGGCGGGGGAAAAAACGATCTCGTAGACGTCCACATCCTTGTTCTCTGGGATGCCTTCGCTGGACTTCACCCAGGTTTCGCCGCCATCTATCGAGCGCCAGATGCCGTGCTCGATGTCTTTGTTGGAGTTGCCGAGCAAGACTAACCGGTCCGTCGCAAAGCCCGGCGAGAACGCGATCACATGCGGCTTCCTGTCCAACAGCTTGACCCACGTCAGTCCGCCGCTCCCCTGAGCATGGGAAAGCGCCGCCGCCGTCAGGAAACCAATGGCTAGCATCGCCAGCAGCACAGCCCATGATGCCCTGAGAGCCAGCGCTTTCCCTCCGGCTGACCTACTCGCCATCAGGAGACGCGCTGCGGAAGGGTTCATCTGAGGGTGCTCCCTGTTGAGTTTGGCAGCAAACATAGGTGGATTGACGGGATGCCGGCCTGTACAGCCGGCGGGCAGTGGCCGGGGCCGTTTGGGAACACGCCTGGACCTGCCCGGCCGGCGCGAAAAACAGCTTTCTGTGATGGTGGTGGGCAAGTCCGCAGTGGCCGAACCTGCCCACATATAACCAGGCGCTCTATTACTTGACGTACTTCGAGCACCACTCCCAGCCGGCGACCTTCTTGGCAAGCTTGTCCTTGCAACTATCGGTCGCGCCTGCCACGGTGCCTTCCTGCACGCGCTTCTGCAACTCCTCCAGAGTGATATTCCCTTGGAGGTACTCCACCATCAGACGGCCGACCTCGTCGCTGCCGCCTCGCATGGTATACAACGCGTGATAGACGCCGATGACGGGGATGTCCACCGGCGCGGGCTGGAAGAAACCAAGAAGGCGCTGTTGGCGCGCCTGGTCGCCCTTGAAGATCTCATCAAGGCTGGCTCCCGGCTTGAAGCACGGGATGATGAGCTGGCTGCAATAGAAGTCCAGCGACTTCGGCGCAGTGACGTACTGGAACAGATTCACGCCCGCGGCCAGCTTGTCCGCATCCTTCTCTACCTGCTTGGCGATGAATAACGGCACGATCACAGTAGATGCCGGCTCGCCTGCGCCGCCGTGACGGCGAATCGGCTCGCCAGTGGCATACTGCGAGAAGGCCTTATCAATCGGCGGCATGAAGAAGGTGCCCCAGTCGAAACCCAGGTTCGGGTAGTTCTGGATAGTGCTGATGCGCCAGCGGCCTACGGTGGTCATCGCCACGTTGCCCTTCAGGAACTCTGACGCTACTTCGGCCACCAGCTCGGCCGGTGAAGCATAGCCGGGTTCCCAATACTGGCTCCACTCCTTCATGATCCGGAAGTACTCACCCACGCGCGGGTCAGTGGCTTTGAACAAGCCGGCCAAGACGCCGTGGGTCCACTCCATCTCGGATAACGTGCCCCACTTATTGTCGCTGACCTCATCAACCGCCTTGTCCATCTGGGCGGCGACATCGGGCATCAATTGATCCAGGATGAAACGGCCATACCAGTCAATCTCCCAGCGCGTGTCGCCGGCGAGCGACAGCCAGAACGGGATCTTGCCCGTGGCCTTGACCTTCTTCAGGATGTCCATGAACTCGGTCATCGTCTTGGGCGGCATCTGCTTCGCGACATCCACGCCTGCGGCCTTGAGGATGTTGGCGTTATAGACGATGCCGTCCGGCCCTGTCGCGCCGGTGCGGATACAGCAACGAACCCAGTACCAGTGATTGTCCACCGCGTAGGGCTTCATGGTGAGGTCTGGGTAGGGGAAATCCTCGTACCACGTGGCATTCGCGGAGTACGGGTTCTTCTTGGCGAAGTAGTCGTCGAACTGGATCACCCACTTGTTGTCGTACCAGGACTCCTTGGACCAGGTGGAGACGATGTCCGAAGGCGTGCCGGCGATGAACTGGCTTTCAGCGAAGCCAGGCGCGTCACCGGGCGGCACGGGTACCAGTTCCAACTCGACGCAAGGCTGCCCCTCGTCCCATCGCTTGAGCAACAGACCCAGGCCGTAACGCTCGTCAACGTTCTTGTCCAGATAGTCGCCGTGCGTCATCATGGTCAGCTTGACCTTCTTCGTGCAGGCACCGGAGGCATCAACGAAGAGCTTTTGAGGCACAATCATTTTATCGGCGCCCACCTCGATCCTGGCAACCGGCGCTTTGGTCGGTTCAGGCGCCGCAGTCGGCGCAGCAGGAGGCGCCAATGGCGCAGGCATGCAGGCGCCAAACAACAAGGTCGCGATCACTAGAACGGAGAACAGGACCAGACGTGGTTTCATCTTCAGATCCTCCTTAGAAACCAATAGAGACCGGATAAGGCTTGCAGCCGGGCGACGATTCCCGGGCTGCCCGTGGTCGCTGATTGCGTCCCAGTCCATCAGGCTTCCCAAGCCGCTACGGCGGTATACACCTCCGTCGATTCTCGAACCACCAGTGAAGCCGGCACAGTGAGATGCTGCGGCGGCATCCCCTGGTTCTCCAGACGCCGCAACAACAGTTCGACGGCTTTCTCGCCCAGCATCTCTGCATTTGCTCGCACAGTCGTCAGCGCCGGCGACAGATATTGCGCCAGGGATACGTCGTCGAAACCCGCGACCGAAATGTCCTTCGGCACGCGCAGGCCCGCCTCCATGATCGTCTTGATGACCGGAAAGGCCAGGTAGTCGTTGATGGAAATAATAGCACTAGGCCGGTGTTCCAGCGCGAGCAACCTTCTGGTCGCTTCGCGAGCGTCATCAGGACGAGGCCCACAACACTGCACCAGTTCCGCATCGCGAACAAGATGGTGCTCCGTGACTGCCCGCCAGTAGGCCAACAGGCGATCCTGGCCCAGACCGACCTCTGGCTGCGGCAAACCCGGCGCAGTCGTACCGAAGACAAAGCCAATTCGGCGATGGCCCAGACCTACGAGATGTTCCATGAGCATCGTGCAGCCGACGCTATAGTCAGGGACAACCCCGTCAAGCTCAACAGAGAAAGCCCCGATGCGCACTACGGAATGCCCATACGCCTGAATCTCACGCAGCGACTTGGACGGAAACTGCACCTGGACGATCAAGCCGTCTATCTGCTGCTGTTTGAGCGACTGCAAGATGAGCCGTTCACGGTCAAAACCCAGATCGGTGCTGCCGAGAAGAACATTGTAACCTCGTTCAGCGGCTTTCCTCTCTACACCTTCAGTGATCTGCCAGAAGTGCGGATTCTTGCTGTCCGGAATAACTAGCCCAATGGTTCGCGTCTTGCGACGTCGGAGGCTCTGCGCCGAGGCGTTCGGGTGGTAGTCGAGTGACTTAGCGACCTCTCGCACGCGCCGGCGGACGTCTTTAGAAATCCGTGCATTCGGCACGTCGTTCAGAACCAGAGAGACAGTTGTCTGAGAAACACCTGCGAGCTTCGCAATATCTTGCGCGGTTGCTCGGATCACGGCCATGTAAGCACTCACGAGAATGATAATACCTTTTATCAAGACGCACTATATCACAAGAGACCGTTGGCGTCAAGACCCATAAGCCGCGCGCGGTCTCCGCGTGTTGCCGCAGGACCAGGAACGTGGTAACTGTGGAGGCAAGAAACATTGGCTTCACCTGATCAGCCGAGGGACGAGCTGCCCCATGACGCCCGCCATCCCCGACCTCCGTCAATACCTGACGAACGCGTACAGCGCGGAAGATCTTGCCACGCTGTGCGCCGACTACTTCCGCGCTGTGTACGAAAGCTTCACCGCGGGCATGACCAAAGGGCAGCAGATCGGCATCGGCGAGAAGGCGGATCACCGGGTGGCGCAGGTATGGGAGGACGTCATCGCGTTCTGCCGGTGGCTGAGCGCGACGACTGACCAGGAGTTTCGCTCGCCCACTGAGGCCGAGTGGGAAAAGGCGGCGCAGCCCTTCGGCAGGCTCAGGGGCGGCTCACGGGCGCTGAGCTGGTCGAAGCGCGGCCCTTCGACCAGCTCAGCGTGGAGGCGAATCTACTATGCCTTGATCGCGCCCGAGGTCAAACCCGCGATGAAATAGCGCATGGTGAACATGAACAGAATGATCAACGGAAGGGACGCCAACACGTAGCCGGCATACATCGGTCCCCAGCTCTCTGTGCCGATGTACGAGCTGCCGAAGCTGACGATGCCGACCGAAATCGTCCAGCGCCGGCCATCCGGGATCGTCACCAGCGGCCAGATGTAGTCGTTCCAGGTACCCAGGATGTTCATGATGGCGATCGTGACCAGGATCGGCTTGGACAACGGGATGCAGATCCCACTGTAGAGCTGGAACGTGTTGGCTCCGTCAATGCGCGCCGATTCGAAAAGCTCCTCGGGCAGCGAAGCGAAGAAACTGCGCATCACGAAGATCGCGAAGATCTGCCCGCCGGCGATGTAGGGCAAGATCAGCGCGCCATAGGTGTTCATCAGGCCCAGGCTCTTGACGAGCAGAAATGCCGGCACGAGCGTCAGGATGCCGGGGATCATCAAGAGCGCCAGCAGCACCAGGAAGAGCGCCTCGCGGCCGGGGAAGCGGAAGCGTGCGAACACGAACGCGGAAACGCTACCGATGAACAACACGCCAGCCGCCGAGGTGATCGAAACGAGCAGGCTGTTCCCCACGTAGTTCTTGATGCGCGTCCAGGCGTCGCTGTAGTTCGAGAGCTGGATCCATTGGGGCAGACCCCAGAAGTTGTGCTGGAAGTCCGGCGTGGCCTTGAACGACGTCATGACCATGAAGAAAAACGGGAAGAAAGTCAAGACCGCCGCACAGATCAGGATGATGTGAATCGGGAAGTCGTGCTTCAATGTTTTGCGCATCGTCCCGTCTCCTTCAAGCCCCGATGAATTCCACACTGGACTTGAGATAGCGCGTATTCAGATAGGTCAGAGTCAGCGTAATGATAAACAGCGCGGTGCCGATAGCGCAGGCATAGCCCATCTTGTTGTAATACATGGCGTTGCGGTAGAGCCACAGGCCTGGCACCATGGTGACCACACCTGGCCCGCCGTTCGTCATCACCATGATGGTGGCGAAATTCTGCAGCGCGCCGATCACGGTCAGGATCACGATCAGTTTGATCTGCGACATCACCAGGGGGATTTCCACCCGCCAGAAGCGGTTCCAGGCGCCGGCGCCGTCAATCGCAGCGGCGTCCAGCAATTCGGTGGGAATGGCCTGGAAGCCTGCCAGGTAGATGAGGGTAGACATCCCTGCGACCCACGGGAAGCCGATGAACATGACGGCATATAGCGCCAGGTTGAAGTCACCGAGCCAGGGACGGGCAGCGGAAGCCATGTCCAGGCCGCGGAGCATCTGGTTGATCAGGCCGATCTGTGGAGCATAGATGGATCTCCAGATGCCCAGCACCACCATGCCGGGCACCACCAGGGGAATCACGAAGAGCACGCGGTAGAAGTAAGCCAGGCGCAAGTCGCGCAGGTGGAATATCAGCGCGCCGGCCAACAGCGGAAAGGTCAGGTTGACCGCCAGCGCAAAAAGGGCCAGCTTGACCAGGTTAGCCACCGAACCCATCAAAGTTGGATCGTTCACCATCGCAATGAAATTGCCCAGGCCGATGAACCGCTGGATGTTGGCCCCGTTCCACTCGAAGACGCTATGGAAGAGCGCTGACCCGGCCGGATAGTAGTTAAAGGTCAACACCAACACAAAAGTCGGCACCAGGATCAGATAGGCCTCTTTGCTGCGCAAAATGCGGCGCGCCAGGCTGATCTCCTTCTCGCGCGGTACAGCGATCTGGAATGCGCCGCGTCCCAACGTCGTCTCTGCCATGGTCTTTCTCCGCGTTCGACAGCTAACGTGGGCGAGCGGACGCTCGCCGCCCACCCACGTCTCAGAAACTGGCAGTCAGGGCTACTTCACCCAGTCCGGATGCTCGGCCGCCAACTGCTTGGCCGCCTTTTCCATCTCGCCCTGGATCTTGTTCGCCATGCCGTCCGTGTCAATCTTGCCCGCGAGGAATTGCTGGAGCTGGTTCCACATCGTATCCACGAACTCGCGGGTCAACATCGAGTCGAACGGCTCGATGCGTTCCGCCCCGAACTTGACCAGCATGTCCGTGTACACCGACAGGGTCGGATCCGCGCCGGTCGTGTCCACGATGCCTGGGGCGAAGCCGCCGTGGTCATTGAGCAACGGGATCAACTGCTTGGGCGCCGTGATGAAACGCATCCAGTCAATCGTCTCGTTGAGGACGCCACGCTTCTCCGCTGCGGCCGCGATCGCGTACTGGAAGACGCCGCCCACGCCAGCCATCGCCGGGAAGTCAAGGCCGCCGAACTGAGAGGTTTCCTGGGTGATCTTGGGGATCTTGGGCAAGATGCCCCACTCGAACTTGATCAGCGGATCGTTGCGTACCGGCTTGTTCATCCAGCTCCCCAGCCAGGCCATCGCCGCGTCGCCATTGGCCCACAGCTTGTAGACGTCGCCGGGCGGGAAGGCCCAGAAGCCATCGGGCCACCACTTCGACCAATCCTTCATGATGCGCAGCATCTCCTTCCACTCGGGATCGGTCGCTCCGTAGCGCTTGTCAAGGATCGCCTTCACCATGATGGGCGGCTGCAGGTTCTCGCCGGGCTTCCAGGTGCGGGAAACTGGCTGATTGGTGCCCTTGATCATGCCCATCTTCTTATCGTAGAGCACATCCTGAATGATGCGGGTGGTCCAGCTACCGTAGAGCTGCACGCCGCCCGCCAGGTCCATGCTGATCGAGACCGGCGTCACCTTGGCGTCCTTGATCGTCTTCTGAGCAGCATCGAAGTCTTTCCAGATCTCAGGCACCTTCAGGCCCAGCTTGTCGAAGAGGGTCTTATTGTAGAAGAAGCCGGTGCCGACGAGATCGCCGGTGATCATGTAGATGTGGCCATCTGGGGCCTTGCCGCTCTCGATGCACGGCGCCTGGAAAACCTCTTTCCAGGTCTTGTTGTTGGCCACGTAGGGGTTAGGCTGTGCGAGGAACGGATCCAGGTTGACGAACCAACCCTTTTGATAGTCACGCGCGATGTAGCCGCGTTGATACCAGACGATCTCGGGCGAGGTGCCGCCCGACATCTGGGTCACCAGCCACTCCTCATAGCCTTGGGCGAGCGCGGGCACGAACTCGACCGTGA
>Ga0194125_10012177_pt1 | contig 11380 bp, 8 predicted proteins | sample TA2KigC250mmetaG_FD_148626 | JGI IMG/M metagenome (GOLD analysis project Ga0194125, IMG submission 148626) | Freshwater microbial communities from Lake Tanganyika, Tanzania - TA2015034 Kigoma Deep Cast 250m | ecosystem: Environmental > Aquatic > Freshwater > Lake | place: Tanzania: Lake... | reverse complement strand
CTCTGGGTGGCATCGTCAAGCGGAGTCTGGGCTCCCAATCGCGATTCATCGCGATTGGGAACCCTCTTCGGAGCTTGGCGATGGCGGATTTCCCGTGCGTCGGACCATCGCCAAGGCCCACCGGCCTTGACGATGCCACCCTTTTCACGCACGCTCGCAGGTCCGGCGCCGGCCACACTCAGTTGCCGGATCCGCGTCAGGAGCTTGGCGATCTCGATGTCCTCGTTCTCCAGCCAGTTGGCCCCGGCCCAGACAATCGGCTCCAGGCCGCGGGCGACCGCCTGTTCCACGTCCTCCGGATCGCGGCAGCCGGCGAACAGAGAGCCGCACGGAAGGACCTCTCTCAATTCCTCCGTCGGCTTCGGCCCCGTGCCAATACCCACCACCCCCCTGCTGTCGATCCGCAACTGCTCGAGGAGATCGAAGCCGGGGATCAGGTTCCGCGCCGTCGTGAGGCGGCACAGGTTCCGATAGCCTCGCTCGTCCTCGGCCAGCAGAATCGCCCGCTGGCGATCCGTCAGGATCTCGACGCCGACGATCGGCCGGACGCCCGCCTTCTCGGCCGCCTGGCACAGATCCACCACGCCCGCCATGCAATTGACATCCGCCAGGGCCACGGCGCCATAGCCGTACGCGGCGGCCTTCTCAACCCAGCGTGGCACCGCCACCGCGGCCCGCAACAGACTATAAAAACTCCGGCACGTCAGCGCGGCAATGCGCATACTGTCCCCATCCGCACCAGTAGTAACGTATCGAATGCTTACTCAGTCACGCCGACTGGTACGCCATTTCGCAAGTCCTGAGACCACAAGGAGGAGATTGCTTCGTCGCCGGGCTCCTCGCAATGACATACTTGGGCGCCCTATGTCATTGCGAGAGAACCATCGTCAAGGCCCGAGGCCTTGGCGATGCCACCCAACGCGTATGCCCTTGCGCGCAGCAACACGTATGTCATTGCGAGGCCCGCCGCGCAGCGGCGCTTCGCGCCGAGGGCGACGAAGCAATCTCAATCCATAGCGAGGGAGAGGTTGGCTTGGTTCACATCCGCCCAGATCACACCTCGACAATGTGCAACGGGCGGCCGCGTCCAGCGCAGCTTGTGTTCGTAGTGTGCCCGCAAGGGCATGTTTTTGAAGAGAACGCCTTGCGGCGTCACTACGAACAGCCTGAACGCTGCCATCCGCCAAGACTGTTACCCGGTTCTGAACCGGGCCGAGAGGTTGCTTGGCTCCGCTCGCAATGACACACACGAGAATGCTCCCCAACGACTTTTCGTTCGCATGGAAGAGTTGATGTTCGCGCGGACCTTCGGCGCGAGGCAAATCCTGTACTTCTGTTCACTCACAAGTCGGTTGGTTCGGTTGCTACGGTAGAGCGACTTTGGCCAGGTTTGGATAGGTTCTCAAGAGCCCTTCTGGTACTGGTTGCTTTTGGCCGCTGACCAGCGCCTTCAACTCGATGGCGTTGGCCAGCTCGGCGCCCCGAAAATGATTGTTGGCGATCACCGTGAGCGACTGGAAGGCCTGGCCCAGCACGTCGAGCCGCTCCTTGATGGCCGCCAACTCTTTCTCATCGTAATAGTAGTTGTAGACCTCATCGCGGCCGGCCTTGCTGAACCACTTCTCCGCGTTGCGGCCGTGCAGGCGGAAGTAGCCGTCCCTGCCGACCGTGCAGTGCTGCAAATTGAACGATTGCCGCGAGACCGGATAATCCAGATTCGCCACGGTCACGCCGAGGTCCTGGAGAAAGGCCAGCGCCTCCGGCTTCTCCCAGGATTTATGCCGCAGCTCCACGACGATGCTGAAGGCATCCTGGAACTGGCGGACGATGTTTGCGAGATGCTCCCGCGTAGTCGCCGTGTCCGCGAAATCGTACCGGAACTGCACCAGCAGGTGCTTGAGCTTGCGGGCGTCGAGGAACGGGCGAAAACCCTCATGGAACTGCCGCACGATCGCGGGATCGCTCTTGCCCTCGTGCGTGAAGCTCTGGTGCAGCTTGGCGGTAAAGAAGAACTCCGGCCGCCCCGCCGTCCGGTTCAGCCACGACCGCACGTTCCTCTCGGTCGGCGGACGGTAGAAGGAGCTGTTGATCTCAATGCAGTCCACGTACCCGCTGACATACGCCAGTTGGTCCGCCTTCGGGTCCGTATAGACGATCCCCTCCCAGTCCGGATAGGACCAACCGGCGATTCCGATGTACATAGGACAAACCATCAGCGTTCGCCTAAAAAACAAATCCGACGCCGTGAGACACGGAAATCCGAAATCCGAATTTCGAAATCCGAAACAAGCACGAATGCTCAAAATCCTAAATTCAAAACGGGCGCACCGGCCGGCGACAGCGTTTCGGTCATTTGTATTTCGAATTCGTTTCGGATTTCGTGCTTCGAATTTCGGATTTTGCTATTTGACGCTCGTTCGGATACAACCAACCACCCGGCCCAACACCCGCACATCCTTATCGAACTGCCGGACGTAGCGCGTCTTATACCCTGCCCGGCGGTTGGCGGGCTTCAGGGCAATCCGGTCCGGCTGGAGGAACACCCGCTTGACCGTCGCCTCGTCGTCCAGCAGGACCACCGCGATCTGACCATCCTCGATGGTCGAGCCGGCCTTGACGACGACCAGGTCGCCGTCCATGATGCCCTCATCGACCATGCTATCGCCGGCCACCCGCAGGGCAAACGTCCCCTCGCCCTCGCCGAACAGTTTCTCCACGCTCACATAGCCCTCGACGTTCTCCTCGGCCAGGATCGGCGTCCCTGCCGCCACCCGGCCAATGATCGGGAGCCCCTGGGGCTCCCTCCGCTCCTCAAGGTATTCTCGTGATAGTCGCAGCCCGCGATGCCCGCCGGTCTCCACCAGGTAGCCCTTCTTCCGCAGATAGCCCACCAACTGGTAGGCGGCATTCTGGGCCAGGCCAAAATGGTCCGCGATCTCCCGCTGGCTCGGCGGCCGATGTTCCGCCAACCGGCCCGCGACGAACTCCAGCACCTGCCGCTGTTTCGCCGTCAATGGCTCCATCGTCAACTCCTTGAGTCATCTGACCATAGTGTATGGTCGTTTGACCAATCCGTCAACCCCAATCTCCCTTTTTCTGAAAAATATTTTGTCCCATCCGGCCTTCGGCCGCCACCAAAGGCGTGCAACCACGAAGGGCACGAAGACCACGAAGGAAGAGAAGAGCCCCCGAGGCCGCCGTCTTCTTCCCATTTTCTTCGTGCGCTTCGTGCCCTTCGTGGTTTCGACGGGTCTCTGGGCTTTCGCGGCGTCAGAATGCTTGCCAGGAAGACAAGATGGTGCGCCTTGGCAGTGCAGCGACGAAGCAATTTCGATCTGTAGCGTGGTAGATTACTTCGCTTCGCCCGTAATGACAGGGAAGGAGCCGTGCTTCCATTGGAGGCTCTGGGCGGAATCGGCGTCAGATCGCCAGATACTCCAGGATGTGGAGCAGGCGGGGGTAATAGAGGTGATAACCCCAGACGTTGTACCAGGCCGCCCAGGCGTAGAGGATGATCACGGGAACGAAGATGAAGGTCGCCCAGCGGCGCAGGAAGACCGTCAGGGTGATGATGACGATGACCTGGATGGACTTGCCCAGCATGGGCCCGAGAACCGGACCGAAAAGCTGCGAGAGAAAGCGGATCGTCGGGTGCAATTCCGCCTGCGGCCCGGCGTACAGCATGAAGTGGATCGTCGAGACCATATCCGCCACCGACGCCAGCACCACCAGCACGAGAAAGACCCGGTACTGCGGCACGTACCCCGCCCAGTTCTCGCGCAGGCGAGTCCGGATGTCATCCAGCGATCTGATCTGCGACAATTTCATAGTAACGGTACTCATTTCCACCTTTCACCCACGGGCAGAGTCTTCCTATGTCCTCCGGCAAATTGCCTGCACACGACGCGGCAACAGGAATATCCTTAGCGCCCCCCGCCTCAGACCCAGCGACCTTTCAGACACCCTGGCGGCATGAAGGCGACCGCCGGCGCGAGGAGAAATCCCAGCAACAGCCGGGTGGGACTGATGTATTGTTGGTACCTCATCTTCCTGCTTCCCAGTCCGCGGTCCCGGCCTTCCTCATGGCCGGCAGACCCGCCGCACGGGGGCTATTCTCGCTGAAACTGACGGAAAGAGCAAGCTGAAATCAGGACGTTGTGATCGGAAGTCCTGGACCAGGTGGTGACACGGGGGACGGGCCATGATGTACGCGGCAAGAAACCCGGCGCTCGTGGCAGCCGTCGCGACTCACAGGGAGCCGTGTGGGGTCGTGTCTTGACCGTTGACTATATCCAAGACCTGCCCCCTTTCCGCCCCCTATCGTATTGACCCGGCGGGGCGTTGGCGGTAACCTGATGCGTGATGTACATGATGCGAAAGGAGTGCTCGGCGCATGGCTGGTTTGACCTTCAAAGGGAAGTCCTTCGTTCAGAATCACCATCTGCTGGTGAAATACCATCAGCTCATCCCACGCAAGGATAAATCCCTGACGGACAAAGTCAGTCTGCGCGACAACCTGATCATCCACGGCGACAATCTCAAGGCCCTCAAGGCGCTGCTGCCCATGTACGGCGGCAAGGTCAAGTGCATCTACATCGACCCGCCCTACAATACCGGCAACGAGAACTGGGTCTACAACGACAACGTCAACTCCCCCATGATGCAGGACTGGCTGGGCAAGGTGGTGGACCGCGAAGACCTCACCCGCCACGACAAATGGCTCTGCATGATGATGCCCCGACTCAAGCTGCTGCGCGAACTGCTCACGGATGACGGCGCCATCTTCGTAAGCATCGATGATAACGAGGTCCACCGCCTTCGCGCGCTCTTAGACGAGATTTTCACCGAAGAGAACTTTGTTGAGCAGTTCATTTGGAAGAAGAGCTATGGGGGTGGTGCCAAAGAGAAATACGTTGTCCGTCAACATGAGTACTGCTTGATGTACGCGCGCGATAAACAGAGACTGCCTGAGCTTTGGCTTCCGCCCGATGAAGCGGCCGAATCGCGCTACTACAAGTATCGTGACGCGAAGTTCGAGACACGTGGGCCGTACAGGATCAAGCCTCTTGAGGCGACGAAGAGTATGGATCGTCGCGAGAATCTCGTCTTCCCTATCAAGGGACCGGACGGCACCGAGATCATGCCGAGAGGGCAATGGTGGTGGAGTCGTGATCGTGTCGAGAAGGCAATCGAGGATGACGAGATCGTCTTCACCAAGACGGATGGCGGCTATTCCGTCTCCTATAAGCAGTACCTCCTCGATGAGAAAGGCAAGAAACGCGGGGCAAAGCCGTTCTCGGTAATTGACAAGCTGTACACGCAGGAGGGAACCGCTGACGTCCGGGCGGTTTTCGAAGACCAAGTCGTCCTGCAGTTTCCAAAGCCTGTGGATCTCATCAAGCGTTTTGTTCACCTTGTCACACAAGGAAATGGCAGTGGCATTGTCTTGGATTCTACAGCCGGCTCAGGCACAACAGGCCAAGCGGTGCTGACCCTTAACCAGGAGGATGCCGGGCAGCGTCGTTTCATCTTAATCGAGTGTGAGGATTACGCGGACACGATCACGGCGGAACGCATGCGCCGGGTAATAAGGGGGGTGCACGACGCAAAGGATGAGAGACTGCGGGTTAGCTTGGCTGGCACGTTCAGCTACTTCGATCTGGGGCCGGCGATCGAGATGGAGAGCCTCTTGAGCGGCGAGAATCTGCCGACCTATGGCGAGTTGGCGCGCTACGTGTTCTATACGGCGACGGGGGAGGAGTTCGACGAGACCGCCGTGGATGAGGAGAGGCACTTCATCGGCGAGAGCAAGCAGCACCTCGTCTATTTGTTCTATGCGCCGGATCTGGAGTACCTCAAGCAGACGGCTCTCACGCTCGACAGGGCCAAGGCTCTGGGCGCGTACCAAGGCAAGCGCCGGCTCGTTTTCGCCCCGACGAAATACCTGGACCAGGAGTACCTTGACGAAATGCGCATCGATTTCGCCCAGCTTCCGTTTGAGATCTACCAACTTGTACGGTGACCGCCTATGAGGACCGCTTCCCAAGAGATTTCCGTTGTTTCCAGCGTACTGCGATGGGCGCGTGAGACGATCGGCAAGAGCATTGACGATGTGGCCAAGCGCCTCGACCTCAGCGAGAACGTCGTAGAAAAGTGGGAAAGCGGCGAAAAACGTCCTACGCTCAAACAGCTTCGGGAACTGGCGGTGTTCTACAAGCGCCCCCTGGCCGCGTTCTTTCTCGCGGCGCCTCCCGACGAACCTCCGCTTCCAGTTGACTTCCGCTCGTTGCCCAAGACACTCAAGAAACCGTTTTCCGAGCCGACGCTGCTTGCCATGCGCCGTGCGCGCCGTCTGCAGTCACTCGCCTTGGACTTGAGTAAATCATTGGAGCAAGAGTCGCGCGTGAAGATCGGCCGCGTCACCGTCTCGGACAATCCGGAGAGGCTGGCCGACGCCGCGCGCAAACACCTCAAGGTCACGATAGAGGAACAAGTCGACTGGGACGACGAGACCGCGGCTCTGAGCGAATGGAAACGGCGCGTCGAAGAATCGGGCATTCTGATCTTTGAATTTCCCTTTCCGATTGAGGAAGGTCGGGCCTTCTCGTTTGCTGAGAGCGACCAGCCGGCCGTTGTCCTGAACAGCAATGACGCGACACATGGTCGGATATTTTCGCTGTTCCATGAGTATGGTCATCTTCTTCTGGGGCAGAGCGGGATCTGCGATCTGAGCGAAGAGGGCAAGGCTGTTGAGCAGTTCTGCAACCGCCTTTCCGGCGAACTGCTCGTACCGCGTCCAGCATTGCTCGCTCACCCATTGGTGAAGGCCCACGGCACACAACCCTCTTGGGACGAAGAACACCTGCAACAGATAGCCAGGCAGTTCAAGGTCAGCCGCGAGGTTATCCTGCGCCGGCTCTTGATCTTCGGCCTGACTACGCAGAAGTTCTATCGCAGCAGGCGTGAGGAATGGGAAAACGAGCAATACCAGAGGAGAAGGGGGGGACGACGGATTCCTGAGAAACAGTGTGTGCGCCAGAATGGCATTCCGTTCACGTTGCTGGTTCTTCAGTCCGCGTACCTGGAGAAGATCACCTACCGAGATGTGTCCGACTACTTGTCCATAAGCCTCAAGCATTTGGATGCGGTCGCGTCTCTCGTCCAAAAGGAAAGGGTTCGATATGGCTGACCTCTTTCCCGGATACGTGATCGACACCAATGCGCTGATTGACTTGTGGAGACGGCGCTATCCGCGCGACGTATTTCCGACCCTATGGCAGAATCTCGAGGCACTGATTCGCTCCGGAGAGCTCGTTGCTCCTCAGGAGGTACTGTCTGCCGTTACTTGATTTTTTCAGAGACCAACACTGGAATTTCTAATCTGAACGATGGAACCGAAGGAATACCAAGTCCGAGCGTTGCGTCAGATTGGCACGTACCTTCAGCTTCTGTACGATTGGAGACTCGAGAGCGAGCAGGTGGCTTCCGCCGTCGGCCCCATCGACTTCCCCGGCAAAGCCTGGGGCAAGGTAGAAGGTCTCTATCGGCCCTATAGCCCCCGCCGGGACGGCCTGGGGCGCGACTTGCCCTGCTTCTGCCTCAAAATTCCGACGGGTGGCGGCAAGACATTTCTGGCAGTCAAGACCATCGATTTGATCCATACGAATTACCTCAAGAGGCGCACGGGTCTGGTTCTGTGGGTGGTGCCCACGACCCAGATTTATCATCAGACGATCAGGAACCTGCGGGACCGCGATCATCCGTATCGGCAGCACCTGGATATCGCCAGCGGCGGGCGCACGGTGATTCGGGAGAAGGCCGACCGTTTCACGCCCCAGGATGTCAAGGAGAGTCTTGTCGTTCTCATGCTGATGCTCCCCTCGGCGTCCCGGCGAAACAAGGAAGTACTGCGTGTCTTTCGAGATAGCGGTGGATTCGCCGATTTCTTTCCGGCAGAGGATGACACGCAAGGCACGGCCAGGCTCCTCGAGCGAAGAGCGAACCTGGACGCCTTCGAGTCGCAGAGTGCGTTCTGGGGCAAGCAGATCAAGACGTCGCTGGGCAACACCCTGCGGATGCTGAACCCCGCGATCATTCTGGATGAGGGGCACAAAGCCTACAGCGATACGGCCCAGGAGACCCTCAGGGGCTTCAATCCGTCCCTCATCGTGGAGCTTTCCGCCACGCCGGCGCAGGGCAGTAACATCCTCGTTGACGTGTCCGGGATCGAGCTCCATCGCGAGGAAATGATCAAGTTCGACCTGCATGTCGTGAACAAGGCGAGTCCGGACTGGAAAGATACCTTACTTGACAGTCACAAGAAGCTCGAGGAATTGAACGCGAAAGCCCGCGACTATGAAGCGCAGACCAGCAGGCACATTCGGCCGATCTGCCTGATTCAGGTCGAACGGACCGGGGCGGCCCAGCGTGGACAAGGCAAAATCCATTCGGAGGACGTGCGGGAGCATCTGCTCAAGGTCATCGGGGTCCCGCCGGAAGAGGTGGCGGTCAAGACGAGCGAGAAGGATGAACTGGAGGAAGTGGACAACATCGGCGGTTTGATGTCCAAAGACTGCCGCATCCGCTACATCATCACGAAGCAGGCGCTTCAGGAGGGCTGGGATTGCGCCTTTGCCTATGTGCTGGCCATCCTCACGAATCCGGGTTCGAGAACGGCGTTGACGCAATTGGTCGGTCGCATCCTCCGCCAGCCCTTCGCACGCAAAACAGGCGTGAAGGAGTTGGATGAGAGTTACGTCTACTGCTTCCAGCAACGAGGCCAGGAACTTCTGGAGGAGATCAGGCAGGGCTTCCGTGGCGAAGGATTGGGCGACCTTGTCGGACGTGTGGCCGTCGAGGATGAAGAGGCCGGCTGGCGCGAGGAAGAACGCGTCTGCGCGATCCGCGCGGGATTCCATGCGGTGGCGGAGCAGGTCATTCTGCCGGTATTCGCGACCCGAGACGGTGCCAACTGGCGGAAGGTCTCCTATGAAATGGACATCGCCAGCCGCATTCCTTGGGACCAGGCGGATCTTGCCCCGATGTACGACCTGACCCTGTCGATGATCGAGGAGAAGGACATCGAACAGGTGGCGCGTCTTTCGGAGGATACGTCGAAGGTCCTGGAGTTGAAAGGAACAGCATCTCTGCGCACCGGGGCTCTGCGGCTGGACCCCGTATTTGTGGCGCGACATCTCCTCGACATTGTGCCGAATCCCTGGGTAGCCCAGGAATTCGGGCATACGGTCCTTGCCAGGCTGCTGGAGAAACGTGCCGAGGCCGTAGTCACCAACAATTTCGTTTTCATCATTGAAGAGCTGCGCAAGCATCTTGTCCAGGAGCGAGATCGCCTGTCCGAACGTGTCTTTCGGGACATGCTCTCGACGGACGCCCTGCGCTTCCTGGTGATTGCGAATGACCTTGGTTGGACACTTCCCCAGGGCAAGAAGAAGGCACGGCCCCCCTGGCTGGCAAAACGGACCAATGCCCCGCTGGAGCGCAGCCTCTTCGATCCGGTGCCCAACGATCTCAATGCGATGGAACAAAGGGTGGCATGGTACCTCGACGATCAGGACAAGCTGCTGTTCTGGTATCGCAATGTCCCGAAGCAGGACTACGCGGTTCAGGGATGGCGGCGCGGCAAGGTGTATGCCGACTTCATTTTCACCGATGTCGATGAGACGGGCAACGGCTTCAACCGCGTCTTCGTGGTCGAGACGAAGGGCATGCACCTGGAGGGCTCTGACGATACCAAATACAAGAAGGCTCTCTTCGATACGTGTAATGAGTTGGCAAAAGAAACCACGCTCGGCCAACTCGGCTTGAAATTGCATGCCAAAGGAATCTGCTTTGCCGTCGTTCCGGAATTGGAATGGGAGCGACGGTTCAACGAGCTTTTCGCATAGGAGACCGGGAGCAGAGGGCGGAAGATAGAGGGCGGGGTTCTGCGCAGGGCGGGCGGCGACGATTCCACGCTTCAACATTCATAGAAAACTAACGCAGGTCTAACGCGGATTTAGCAGTACTCTCGTATGATCCGGTAGCTCCGCAGGGTACTGGTGCCCGGCGGAGGACAGAAATGACAAGAGTAGAGCTGTCCGTCGGACAGAAATGCGGGGCCAACGATGCGTGAAAAGACTCGGACTTGCGGCAGGTGCACGATGGATACGCAGTTCACCGTTTTCGATGTCCTGCAGATCGCCGAGGAGGTCCAGACCAAGGCCGCCAGGTTCTGTCTGCTCGCGGCCGGCCGGTGCGCCGACGAAGAACGGCGCGAGCTTTGTCACAGTCTGGCCGAGTGGCGCCTCCGGCAACGGGATGCCTGGAGACGCATCCGACATCAGTACGCCGAGCGGACCGGGGAGTGCGGCGTGTTCGATCCCGACAATTACGTGCGCTCCCATCCCTGGACCATGGCCGGCCTCACCGGATATGGCACGGACCCGAACCGTCACAGTCGGCCGACCGGACGCGAGACGAAGGAGCAAATCCTGCACGATGCCATGCGGCAGGCGCAGAGCATCCTCATCTTCTATCAAGGCCTGAAGGAATTCGCACGTGGCCCGGACAGCCTCCTGATGATCGACAACGTGATCGGCGAAGAACAGCGCCACATCCGGCGGTTGGTCCACGTCCTGGAGCAGGCGCAGACGCCCGACGATCATTGCCGCCAGCTCGCCGTGGTCCCGTGAGATGTTCTTCCGTGCCATGGGGGGGGACATTCATGACAGGCCCCGGAATTAGCGCAATTCCAACGGATTCTTAACACCACCGTAACGTTCATGCGTTAGTTTTGGTTAGAGGCCAAGGCCGCTCTCCAGGCTCTCTCCGGCGGGAGTCTCGAGCCGGACATCCTCCGTTGCAGCTCCGATCCTACCGGCCGGACCTCGGCCATGAAGGCGTTCCGACGGCAAGGTAGCTGCTCGGCGTAGCACCACTTTCGTGTGCATCGTACCAGGATGGTACCGGGCCCGTGTTGCCGGCCTATTAGATCGCCGCTAAGAACAGGTTAACTTCTCGCCCCCCGCCAACCCGAGAAGCGCGAAAGGAAGCGGGGTCGATTCCATCCGGCCGACAGGGAGGATCGCGTTCCCGTGGAAGAATCGGCCGGGAGGGCCGATGCTGTCAGAGCTTGGAGTAAGGGCAGACCCCGGCCCCACGATTGGGCCCCAATCTATGGAGCGGATCTGCGGGTTCTGTCGCCCACGCCGAGGAGCAAGGCGGGAACGGAGATGTCCTCGTCGAGATCATCCCAAGTGAGCGTCCGGCGAACCCATCTTGGCAGCGGGGATGTCCGGCGATACGGTACCTCCCGTAAAGACCAGCTATAGGAGGTACTGCATGGCACAGAAGACGTTGAAGTCGTTGAGTCGCCGGGGCC
>Ga0194125_10012172_pt1 | contig 11387 bp, 18 predicted proteins | sample TA2KigC250mmetaG_FD_148626 | JGI IMG/M metagenome (GOLD analysis project Ga0194125, IMG submission 148626) | Freshwater microbial communities from Lake Tanganyika, Tanzania - TA2015034 Kigoma Deep Cast 250m | ecosystem: Environmental > Aquatic > Freshwater > Lake | place: Tanzania: Lake... | reverse complement strand
AAAGTTACTGGTCAAAAACCTGTTATTACAAAGGCTAAAAAATCAATTGCAAGTTTTAAGGTCCGTAAGGGTTATTCAATTGGGTGCATGGTAACTCTTCGCGGTTTCAGGATGTATGAATTTCTTGATAGATTATTGAGTACTGCAATACCAAGGATAAGAGATTTCAGAGGACTTTCAAAAAAAAGTTTTGACGGCAAAGGGAATTACACTATAGGAATAAAAGAACAAACTATTTTTCCTGAAGTTGATTATGACAGTCTGGTAAGTATTAAAGGCATGAATATTACTTTTGTTACTGATGCAAAAAATAATGAGGAAGCACTGGTTTTGTTTGAAAAATTTGGATTTCCTTTTAGAAAGTAACAAAGTTTAACACGGGAGGATTTTTATTGGCTAAAAAGTCATTAATTGCTAAGCAAAAAAGACCTATGAGATATAAGGTCAGATTTTATCATCGATGTAGCAGGTGCGGCAGGCCGAGAGGTTATTTTAGAAAATTTGGTTTGTGCAGAATTTGTCTGCGACAGCTTGCTTATAAAGGAGAAATTCCTGGGCTTACAAAGTCCAGCTGGTAAAAAGGAGGATAAATGTCTGTCTCTGATCCAATTGCAGATATGTTAACTAGGATAAGAAATGCCAATAAGGCAAGACTTGACAGCGTAGTTATACCTTCTTCTAAATTAAAAGCTGAAATAGCAAAAATCATGGCTGAAGAAGGTTATATAAATACATTTGAAGTTATTGATGGTGAAAATACTAGTGGAATTTTAAAAATTTACCTGAAATATAACAGGGACAGGACTGCTGTTATAACAGGACTTAAAAAAATAAGTAAACCAGGTTTAAGGGTTTATGCCAGGAGAGAAAAATTGCCCCGCATTCTGGGAGGGCTTGGAACAGTTATAGTTTCTACTTCAAAAGGAGTAATGACAGCAAAACAAGCCAAAAAACAGGGAGTTGGTGGCGAGATGATCTGTTATATCTGGTAAAGTTTTTAAAATCAATTAAAAATTTTCAAAACGGTTAGTATTCCGGTAATTAAAACGGTAGTTAAAATGGAGGGTTAAATTGTCTCGAGTTGGTAAAAAACCAATTACAATACCTTCAGGTGTTGAAGTAAATATAGATGATAAAAAGGTTACAGTTAAGGGCAATCTTGGAGAGCTTTTTCAGGTCATTGATGAGAGTGTTAAATTACAGTTAAGTGAGGGATTATTAATTTTAACACCTGTATCTGATAAACCTGAATATAATGCAAAACATGGACTTTATAGAAACCTTTTAAACAACATGTTAATAGGTGTGAGCAGTGGTTTTGAAAAGACTTTAAAAATTATAGGTGTGGGCTATAGAGCCAGTAAAAAGGGGGAAGACCTTGAAATTCTTATAGGTTATTCGAATCCTGTTATTTTCAAAAAACCTGCTGGTGTATCTTTTGATTTACCAGACGCCACAACGATAGTTATAAAAGGTATAGATAAACAAAAAGTTGGGCAAATAGCATCCCAGATAAGAGATATCAGAAGGCCCGAACCTTATAAAGGTAAAGGGATAAGATATTCTGATGAACTGGTAAGAAAGAAAGTTGGGAAGACAGCAGTTGCAGGAAAAGGTGTTAAGTAGAAAAGATAATCAGGCAGGGGTTAAAAGCACTTAAATTTTTTTGTTATTTGGGATGGTTTTAGAAATTGGAGCATAAAAGTGAAATCTATTACTGAAAGAAAAAATAAATCTTTAAGAAGAAAAACAAGGGTTACTTTCAAAATTAGCCAGAATAGAAACAGATATAGATTAAATGTCTACAGATCAAACAGACATATATATGCCCAGATTATTGATAAATTCTGGCAAAACGTTGATTGGCGTATCAAGTCATAAAGTAATAATGCCTAAAGATTCAAAAGGCAAGATTGATATAAGCTTTACCACAGGCAAGGCTCTTGCTGAGAAGGCAAAATTAAAAAAAATAAAAGAAATTGTTTTTAATAGAGGATGTTATAAATATCACGGCAGGGTAAAAGCTTTAGCTGAAGGTGCTAAGGAAGGTGGGCTGAAGTTTTAAATTGGAATTGTGCGAATTCAAACAATTTATTAACAAAGAGCGCATAAATAGTATAAAGAGCGGATATGGTGTTTAGTGGATAAGGAGGTCAGATAGTGCCGGAATTTACAGGTGCAGATGAATATAATGAAAAAGTTATTAAGATAAATAGAGTTGCAAAAGTTGTAAAGGGTGGAAGAAGGTTTAGCTTTAGTGCACTTGCAGCGGTTGGAAATATGAACGGAAAGGTTGGAGTTGGTTTTGGAAAAGCAAATGAAGTGTCTATTGCTATACAAAAAGCTATAAATGCTGCAAAAAAGCATTTATTTGATGTTCCTCTTATTAATGGGACAATTCCACATGAAGTTAACGCACATTATGGAGCCGGGCGTGTTTTTATGAAACCTGCTTCACATGGAACTGGAGTTATTGCAGGTGGTGCAGTAAGAGCGGTAATGGAACTTGCAGGAGTCAGGGATATACTGACCAAGTCTCTTGGGAGTGCAAATGCCTTAAATATTGTTAATGCGACAATAAAGGGACTTAAATCCTTAAAGACAAAAGAACAGATTATAAATATAAGAATACCCCAAAAAGATAAAGTATCTAACTTACAATAAGTTTGATTTGAAAGGAGTTTGTTTTGAGGCTCTGCGATATTAAGCCTGATATAAGTCAATTAAAAAAAAGGAAAAGGGTCGGAAGAGGTAACCGGTCAGGACATGGAACAACCTGCGGCAGGGGTACAAAAGGTCAGCTATCCCGGGCTGGTGGAAATACCAGATTAGGATTTGAGGGAGGTCAGATGCCTCTGCACAGAAGAATTCCGCATCTTAAGGGATTTAAAAATACAAGAAAAAAAGAGTTTAACATCATAAATGTTGGTGCTTTAAATAAGTTTGATGATGAAAGTACTGTAGATTTTAATTTTCTTGTAAAAAGAGGGCTTATTATGAATAAAAATAATCCTTTGAAAATACTTGGCAATGGTGATGTTGTTAAAAAGTTTACTGTTAAAGCAAATTTTTTTAGTGAAAGTGCTGCAAAAAAAATACAGGATTCCGGTGGCAAGATAGAGGTCATTCAGGTAGGAAAAACCAATAATAAAAAAGCCAGAAAGAAATAAATTATTGGAAGGAAAAAAGTATGTGGCGGGCTATTATAAATGCTTTCAGAATAAAGGAAATAAGAAACAGATTATTATATACAATAGGAATACTTGCCTTATATAGATTTGGTGCAAATATTACAGTTCCAGGAGTAGATGCAGCTGCTATAACAAGTCAGGTCCAATCAGGCCTTCTTGGTATGGTTGACCTGTTCTCCGGTGGTGCCCTCTCGCGTTTTGCAGTTTTCTCTCTGGGTATTATGCCATATATTACTGCTACAATTATTATGCAGCTGCTGCAGGTAGTAATTCCCAAGCTTGAGCAGCTGGCAAAAGAAGGAGAGGTTGGGAGAAGAAGGATTAACCAGATTGCAAGGTATATGACAACGGGTCTTGCGTTAATCCAATCAGTAGCAATGGTTTTTTACTTCAGGAATTTTAATGCAATTCCAAAGTTTGATGTGATGCATGTAACACTCATTGTTGTAACACTGACGGCAGGAACAACACTTATCATGTGGCTTGGCGAGCTCATAAACCTTCATGGAATTGGAAATGGTATATCACTTATAATTTTTGCATCGATAGTTTCAAGTATACCAGGACAGATTATCAGCATGTTCAGATTGGGTGGAACAAATTTAATGTATATAGTTATTTTTGCCGCACTTGCAGTTGGAATAATTATTGCAATAATAGAAATGCAGCAGGGTGAAAGAAGAATCCTTGTCCAGTACGCAAAAAGAATAGTGGGAAGAAAGGTTTTTGGAGGCCAGAGTACGTATATACCACTTAAGGTAAACCAGGCAGGTGTTATGCCTATTATATTTGCAGTTTCAGTGTTGCTTTTTCCTGCCACAATTGCACAATTTACAAATGTAAGGTGGATTCAGTCCATTGCAAATATGCTAACCCCAAGTGCGGAAGGTACTATTAACCCGGTCTATGCAGTGATATACACTATATTTATTATATTTTTTGCATATTTTTATGGAGCAATTACCTTTAATCCAATGGATACTGCTGATAATTTAAGAAGATATGGTGGTTTTATTCCAGGGCTGAGACCTGGTAAACATACAGCTGATTATCTTTCACATATTTTAAACAGAATAACACTTCCAGGTGCAGTATTTTTAGCAATGATTGCACTGCTTCCCGAGCTGCTTATAACATATGGTAATATGCCTTTCAGGTTTGGTGGAACTTCAATACTTATCGCTGTCAGTGTAGCGCTGGAGACAATGCGGCAGTTAGAATCACAATTAATAATGCGTGATTATGAAGGGTTTCTTAAGTGAGGTTAATTTTATTAGGTTTGCCTGGTGCTGGAAAAGGTACACAGGCAAAAAAGATTTCAGCCAAATTCAAAATCCCGCACATATCAACTGGAGATATTTTGAGAAATGAGCTTAAAAAAAATACACAGCTCGGTATAAAAGCTAATGAATATATGAAGCAAGGAAAACTCGTCCCTGATGAATTGATAATTGAAATAATAAAAAATGAAATAGGTAGGGTGAAAAAAAGAAAAGATTTTTTACTGGACGGATTTCCAAGAACTTTACAGCAAGCAAGAATGCTTGATGATATGCTTTCTTCAATCGGGCAAAAAATTGATAAGGTGTTAAATATAAAAGTAGACAGGGAATCAATAATAAAAAGGCTATCCAATAGAATGGTCTGTCACAGCTGCAATAACATATGCAGCTTAAATGATGACAAATCTTTAGATGGCAATACATGTCCCGAATGCGGTGGTGTGCTTTATAAAAGAAAAGATGATGAAATCGACATAATAAAACAGCGACTTGATGTGTATGAAAAACAGACAAAGCCGCTGGAAAATTACTATAGAGAAAAGGATTTGCTTTTAGATATTGATGGCTCAGGCAGTGAAAATGAGGTGACAGAAAGGGTGCTGGCTCTTTTATGATTATCTGTAAGTCAGCAAATGAGATTCATTTGATGCAGAAAGCTGGTGCCGTTGTTGCAGAGGTTCTTTTACAACTTGAAAAAAATTTAAAACCTGGAATTCAGACAGCTTTCCTGGACAGAATAGCTGAGAATATAATAACAAGAAGAAATGCACTCCCCGCTTTTAAAGGATATATAGGAAAGTTGAGCAGTAAGCCTTTTCCGGCAAGCATATGCGTTTCTGTTAATGAAGAAGTAGTTCATGGTATACCGGGAAAAAGGTTAATCAAGGATGGAGATCTGGTATCTATCGACGTGGGCGTAAGAATAAATGGTTTTTTTAGTGATGCAGCAAGGAGTTATAAGATAGGGAATGTTAGCAAACGGATTGATGAGTTATATTCAGCTACACTTGATGCATTGAATTTAAGTATAGATAAATGTTTTATTGGCAACAGGGTTTCGGATATATCTCATGCAATAGAATCAAGAGCTGTAAAAGATAATTTCTCGGTAGTTAAAGTCTTTGTTGGACATGGTATTGGGAAAAAAATGCATGAAGATCCACAGATTTTAAACTACGGGCCTCCGGGGCAGGGACCTTTGCTAAAGAAAGGAATGGTTTTAGCAATTGAACCTATGCTTAATATTGGAACAAGTAGTGTTGAAGTGCTTGATGATTGCTGGACAGTTGTAACATCTGACAGGGAATGTTCCTGTCATTTTGAAGATACTATTGCAATAACTGAAAATGGTCCTTTGATTTTAACCCGTATTGAAAATCTTTAAAGCTGGCTTAATTGTTTATAAAGGGGAATTTATAATAGAGAGCATATGATTAAAGAAATATTTGTGATTTAAATTTAATGAGGTAAGCATCTCAGAAATTAATCATATAAAAATAATTTTCGAAGTACCTAAAATTTATGGACATTTCTTTTATTTTTTGGTAACTTATAGGTTTGTGCCTCTAATACAGGGGTAGTTTTTTTTATTTATTTTTAAAGGGGGTCAATATTTCTAAGGAAGGAGTAATTGAAGCCGAGGGTACTATTCTGGAATCTCTTCCCAATGCAATGTTTAGGGTAGAGCTTGATAATGGACATAAAGTACTTGCGCATATATCAGGTAAAATGAGAATGCATTATATTAAAATTTTACCCGGTGATAAGGTTAAAGTGGAAATATCGCCCTATGATCTTTCAAGGGGAAGGATAATTTTTAGAAAGAAGTAAGGTTGATTTTAGATAAATATTAAAAAATTTATTAAGTATTTTTATATATTTTTTTACGAGAAGGAATATAAATGAAAGTAAAACCATCTGTTAAAAAGATTTGCAGCAACTGCAGGATTATAAGGAGAGAGGGTAAGGTAATTGTTATCTGTAAAAATCCAAGACATAAACAAAGACAGGGTTAAGGAGGTTTAGTTGGCAAGAATTGCAGGAATTGACATTCCAAAGGATAAACACATAGTCATTGCTCTTACATATATTTTCGGTATTGGTAAGTCTCTGGCACAAAAAATGCTTTCTGATTTAAATATTGAAGAAACGGCAAAAACGAAGGATTTAACAGAAGAAGAAGTTGTAAAAATAAGAAACTATATTGATGCAAACTTTAAAGTTGAAGGTGATCTTAAAAGGGAAGTAACCCAGAATATTAAAAGATTAATTGAAGTAAATTCATATAGAGGTATAAGACATAAGAGAGGTTTGCCGGTCAGGGGGCAGAGAACACATACAAATGCACGAACAAGAAAAGGCAGGAGAAAACCAGTTGGAATTAAATCAAAAGCCAGGCAGACAGGTTAACATGTTAAAACTTAAAAATTTTATTTACCAGGAGGTAAATATTGGTTAAAAAAACAACAGCAGTAAGACGCCTAAAACGTAAGGACAGGAAGAGTATCCCTTATGGTATAGCTCACATTCAGTCCACTTTTAACAACACTATAGTCAATATAACAGACCAGCAGGGAAATACGATTGTATGGGGTAGTGCAGGTGCTATGGGTTTTAAAGGTTCTAGAAAAAGTACACCATTTGCTGCGCAAGTTACTGCCAGTAATGTTGCCAGAGCTGCCCAGGAACACGGTGTAGTAAAAGTAGATGTAATGGTTAAGGGCATTGGTGCTGGAAGAGAGACAGCAGTAAGGTCACTTCAGGCAGCAGGTCTTGAAATTGGGGCAATTATGGATGTTACTCCTGTTCCCCATAATGGATGCAGGCCACGCAAAAGAAGAAGAGTTTAAAAACAAGGATTTGGTGTATATAGGAGGAATTTTTTAAAATGGGTTCTGTTAAAGAGAAATCTTGTAAATTATGTAGAAGGGAAAAGGAAAAACTATTTTTAAAGGGTTCAAGGTGTTTTACAGATAAGTGTGAAGTTGAAAGGAAACCCTATATGCCTGGACAAAGAGCTAAAATGAGATTAATTGAGAGTGAGTATTACACTCAGCTCAGGGAGAAGCAGAAGGCAAAAAGATATTATGGCATCCTGGAAAAACAGTTCAGAAATTATTACAAGCAGTCAGTAAAGCGCAAAGGTATTACCGGTGAGATTTTACTGGAGCTGCTTGAGACCAGGCTTGACAATGTTGTCTATCTGATGGGTTTAGCTGTTTCAAGAAGACAGGCAAGGCAGTTGATTTCTCATGGTCATGTTTATGTGAATGATAAAAAAGTGGATGTTGCCTCATATCATTTAAGAGAGGGTCAAACAGTCAGTATAGCACCTTCAAGCAAAGAAATTCTACCGGTACTGGAAGCTAAGGAGTCAGCCAGCAGTCTTACACCTCCCGAATGGCTTAAAGTTGATCTTGCAAATCTTAAAGGCCAGATTTTAAGAATGCCCGAAAGAAGTGAAATAAAGGCACCTGTAAACGAAAGAATGATTATTGAGCTTTATTCGAAGGTATAACTAACCAGATTGTCAAAAAAGTTAAAGACGAGCACCTTTATTGTTACAATTTTTATTTGTGGATTCTATAATAGTTTGTTTTTTAGATTTTTAACTTAAAATTTCTTTAAAGTTTATTTATTTTAATTTTTTTTAATTTTAGGAGGTTGATAATAGTTGCTTAAAATGCATAAACCAAATGTTTCAGTAAAGCATAAAGATGATTTTGAAGGGATTTTTATAATCGAACCTCTTGAGCGTGGATTTGGTCATACCCTTGGAAATTCTATTAGAAGAGTTCTGCTCTCATCAATTGAAGGTGTGGGAATCACAAAAATAAGAATTGAGAGTGTAAGCCATGAATTTTCCACAGTTGATGGTTTGAAAGAGGATGTTCTTGAATTAATCGCAAATCTTAAGTCCATAGTTTTTAAGCTGGAGGGAGAAGGACCTGCAGTGCTTAAACTTAAAAAGAGTAACCAGGGCGAGATAAAAGGATCAGATATAAAATTACCCTCAGAAGTTGAAATAATGAATCCTGATACTTATATTGGAACACTAACTGACAGGGGCAAGATAGACATTGAGATGGTTTTAGAAAAGAATAAAGGTTACAGATCCTCAGAGGAAAATATTTCAGAAGGTGAGCCCATTGGGGTTATCCCGCTTGATACAATATTTTCACCTATAAGGCGGGTAAGTTTTAAAGTTGAAAATACCCGGGTTGGCCAGATGACAAACTTTGATAAATTGATACTCGATATAAAAACAAATGGCAGTATCAAACCAGAGGATGCTTTAAGCCAGGCATCAAAAATAATAAATGACTATATGGCGCTGCTTATTGATTTATCTGAAAACAGTCTGAAAGATCCTATTTTTGAGGAAGTTTCAGCTAAAGAAAAGAGAAAAGAATATCCTACCATTGAAGAGCTTGAACTTTCTGTAAGAGCTTATAATTGTCTCAAGCGTGAAGGAATTGATACAGTGGATAAATTACTGGATTATAAGGAAGATGAACTGCTGCAGATCAGGAATTTCGGTCAGAAATCTATCCAGGAAGTTAAAGATAAGGTTAGAGATCTTGGTTTATCATTTAAGAAATAGTTGTTAAATTTAGGAGATAAAATTATGGTGGTACCAAAAAAGGCAAGAAGATTGGGCGGGAGTGCAAGCAACCAGAAGGCAATTTTAAAAAATCTTGCAGTTTCACTTTTTGAAAATGGCAGAGTTACTACAACTCTTGCAAAAGGTAAGTATCTAAGGGGTTATGTTGACAGGTTAATAACTTTTGCAAGGAAAGGCGATCTTGCTTCAAGAAGAATGTGTTTAAAAATGGTTAATAATGCTGATATCGTTAAAAAACTATTTGATGAGATTGGTCCTGCAAGCTATGGCAGAACAAGTGGTTTTACAAGGTTATTAAGGTATAAAAACAGGCTGGGGGATGGTGCAGAACTTGTAATTATTGAGCTGATAAAATAAAAAAGTAAGAAGTTATAGATTTTTGGTAAAATTTTGTAGCTTTGATAAATTTGTATTTATAAAATTTAAAAAGTGTTGTTTTGAAAATTTTTATGAATAATTATGCAGCTGTACTGGAATACGATGGCACGGGTTTTAAGGGTTTCCAGCTACAACCTAAAAATGTGAGAACTGTACAGGGTGAGCTTTTAAAAGCTTTAAATGTTTTATTAAACAGTTTTTGCGATTTCAGTTATGCAGGTAGAACCGATGCAGGGGTTCACGCAAGGCATCAGGTAATTAATTTTAAATCGGAAAAGGAGCTTGATTTATACCGGTTTAAATGGAAATTGAACTGCATCCTCCCGGAAGAAATTGTTGTAAAGGATATTAAAAAAGTCGACGGCAGTTTTAATGCAAGAAAAGATGCCAGGGTTAGAGAATACAGCTATTATGTAGTAAATAATAATTACCAGAGTGTTTTTTTGAAAAGGTATAGTCTAATGATTACAAAAAACCTGGATCTGGAGGCCATGAGGCTTGCAGCTGAGAAGTTCGTTGGTACCTTTGATTTTGCTGCTTTTTGTAATAATAATTTTCATAGAGGCTTTACCGTAAAACAGGTTTATAGTTTTAAGATAAGAAAGTTTGGAGGCAGTCTTTTAGTTTTTAAGATAACTGCAAATTCTTTTTTATATAATATGGTTAGAATTATAGTTGGAACTGTTTTAGAAATAGGTAAAGGTCAAAGAAGTTTGGACAGTATTGATATTGCTTTTAAAAGTAAGGACAGAAAACGGTCAGGTAAAATAGTTCCTGCAAAAGGTTTGTTTTTAACCGGAGTGTCATATTAAGATTTACAATATAATATGAATTCAAGACAATTTTTATTAAAAATTAATATAATATTGTTATTTTAAATTTAGAGAAAATTTTTCGGAGGAGAGATGGTTCTGGCAGGCTCGAAAACTTATAATGCAAAGAAAGAAAACATAGAAAAAAAATGGTTTTTAATTGATGCTAAAGGTAAAAACCTTGGCAGGATTTCTACTGCAATAGCAAAAATATTAAGAGGGAAGAATAAACCAACATTTACGCCAAATATTGATTGCGGGGATTATATAATTGTTATAAATGCACGTGAGGTAAAGGTTACAGGCAACAAGCTTACTGATAAAGTCTATTACGGGCATTCCGGTTATGTGGGGAATTTAAGAAGCACCAGTTTAAAGGACATGCTTGAAAAAAATCCTGATTTTGTTTTAAGAAACTCTGTGAAGGGAATGCTTCCACACAATAAGCTTGCCAGGCATGTTTTAAAAAAATTAAAAATTTATGCGGGAGATACACATCCGCATGAAGCACAAAAACCTCAGAAAATAGAGATATAAGGAATTTAAAAGGAGAAAAAGTTGGTAGAAAAAGTAATGTACTTTGCCACTGGTAAAAGGAAGGAATCTGTTGCAAGGGTCAGGCTTATTCCCGGAGAAGGAAAGATTACTGTTAACAGAAGGGATTTTAATGACTATTTTAAAAGAGCAGCAGTAAAGACAGATATTATTGAACCTTTAAAGTTAACCGGAACTGAAAATGCTTATAATGTGATAGCTGAAATAAATGGTGGTGGAATATCTGGTCAGGCTGGAGCATTGAAAAATGGAATCTCTAAAGCACTTCTTGAGATAAATAACGAATTTAGATCTATTTTAAAAAAGGAAGGGTTTTTAACCAGAGACTCCAGAATAAAAGAGAGGAAAAAATACGGTCTTAAAAAAGCAAGAAAGAGGCCTCAGTTTTCTAAAAGATAATTTTCATCTCTTAATGAATTACCCTTGTTTAAAAATAAATTTATCCGGTATTGCAAATAACTGCAGGATCATTTACGACCGATGTGCCCGTTTAGGTATATCGGTCGTTGGTGTTTCTAAATGTATTCTAGGAGATATCAGGGTT
>Ga0194125_10012170_pt1 | contig 11388 bp, 10 predicted proteins | sample TA2KigC250mmetaG_FD_148626 | JGI IMG/M metagenome (GOLD analysis project Ga0194125, IMG submission 148626) | Freshwater microbial communities from Lake Tanganyika, Tanzania - TA2015034 Kigoma Deep Cast 250m | ecosystem: Environmental > Aquatic > Freshwater > Lake | place: Tanzania: Lake... | reverse complement strand
CGCCCGGCTTCTTACCATTGAGGCGCATGAGTGTGCGCGGGTCCATGTTGTTACGACGTGCGATCGCCCAGATCGACTCACCGCGCCGCACCACATGCACTTCGGGTCGGTTGCGCTTGCCGCGCTGACGCGGCTCGGGGCCATCCACACGCGCCGCGGCACGCAGTACTTTCTCGGGCAGCTTCGTCGTGCCCGAGGGTACGCGCAGGTCCAATCCTGGGTTGATGCTCGCGTCCTTGAGGCCGTTCAGCATGCGGATCGTCATCACGCTCGTGCCGTAGCGCGTCGCGATCTCAGGTAAAGACTCGCCCGCACGTACGATGTGATGCGCCACGCGCATGAGCTCGTCGGGCGAGAGCATCGTCACGTTTTGCTGAAAGAGTTCTGCCGAGTCGATGGGCAGCAGCAGCGCATGCGGCCCCTCGGGCGGCGTCGCCCAGCGGTGATACGCCGGGTTCAACTCCGAGAGCTCTTCATGCGAGAGGCCGGCTAAATCAGCCGCAAGACGCAGATCGATCTGCGACCCCAGCGACACCCGAATGAAATACGGCTCGTTCGGAATGGGGCTGAACGCAATGCCGAACATCGAGGGCTCAGCCACGAGTCGCTTCATCGCCAAGAGCTTGGGTACATACGCCCGCGTCTCGTTCGGCAGGCGCAGATCCCAAAAACTCGTCGGCAGCCCCGCTGCGCGGTTACGCGCCACAGCACGCGCCACGCAGTTCTCGCCGCAGTTGTAGCCCGCGACCGCGAGCAGCCAGTCACCCTCGAACTCATCGTGCAGGAACTGCAGATAATCGAGCGCCGCACGCGTCGACTCGATCACATCGCGCCGTCCGTCGTACCACCAGTTCTGCGGCAGACCAAAACGACTGCCGGTGTCCGGAATGAACTGCCACAGCCCCGAGGCCCGCGCCTTCGAGTAGGCAAAGGGCTCGAACGCGCTCTCGATCACGGGCAGCAGCGCGAGCTCCATCGGCATACCGCGGCGCTCGACCTCCTCGACGATGTAATGCATGTAGAGCGAGGCCCGCCCGAACACCCGATCGAGATGCGCGGGGTTGCGCTCATACCAAGCCAGTTGCACGTCGATGGCCGAGCGTTCTTCCTCGGCGAGCTGGAACCCCGAGCGGATGCGCTCGATTAAATCTTCAGGCCCCGCGGGTACCGCAGAGACCGCCGGGATCAATACCGAGGGGGCGGGCGGCGGGGCGCGCTCGGCGCGGGTCTCATCGAAGGGTGGGCCGGGCGGTGGGGCCTGCAGCACGGGCGCGGCGGCGGGGCGCGGCGCAGCGACGTAACTGCCGACCGAGGAGTCCTCGAGGGTCGCGCAGGCGGCGAGCGTGAGCATCGCGAAGAGCAGCGCCAGGCGCGTGAGGAAAGCGAATCGCATTGGGCGCGTATTTAACCGACCCTCACCGAAAATTGCTATGGTTTCGCCCCGTGCTCGACCCCCGCCTGACAACTTGGCTCGCCAGCGCCCGCGGCAAGATCTTGCTCGACACCGAGGCGCGCGTCATCGCCGAGTCGCTGGAGGATTGTTTTGGGTGGGAGGCGTTGCAGATCGGTGTGTGGGGCGAGACGCGCTCGCTCATTGCGCATGCCCGCACGCGCTCGCAGACCGTGCTCGACATCGACTCGACCCAAGGCCTCGATGCCGTGGGTCGCCCGAGTCAGTTGCCCATCGCGAGCGATTGCATGGACGTCGTGCTGCTCGCGCACGCGCTCGAGTTCGAGAGCGACCCCTATAGTCTCGTGCGCGAGGCCGATCGCGTGCTCGCCGGCGAGGGCAAGCTTCTCGTGCTCGGGTTCTCGCCCTTGAGTCTCTGGGGCTTGCGCGCCCGCGAGAGTCGAAGGGGTTTTCCGCCGGGGTTGCGTCGCGTGCTGCCTGAGCGCCGCGTGCGCGATTGGCTGCATTTATTGGGCCACGACGTGCTCGAAGTGCGGCATTACCTCTACGGCCTGCCTTGGGGAGAGCCTGCAAGTGTCGATCATCAGCTTCGTCGAGGCTGGCTCGCACCTTGGCCTTCGGGGGCGTATCTCTTGAAGGCCCGCAAACGCATGCATGCTCTCACGCCGCTCCGTCCAAGACTGCGCGAAGCCCGACGCTCACGTGTGCTCGGCGGACTCACCGAACCTTCGGTCAATCGCGATCCCTCATGACGACGCGAGTCGAGATTTACACCGATGGCGCGTGTCGCGGTAACCCGGGCCCGGGGGGCTGGGCCGCCACACTCGAACTCGGTGAACACTTGCGAGAGCTCTCAGGCGCTGAGGCTGAGACCACGAACAACCGCATGGAGCTCACCGCCGTCATCCGCGCGCTCGAGGCGCTCAAGCGCAAGAGTGCGCTGCGGATCCATACCGACTCGGAGTATGTGCGCCGCGGCATCACCGAGTGGATCGGAAACTGGAAAGCCCGAGGCTGGAAAACCGCCGATAAAAAGCCTGTGAAAAATAGAGACCTGTGGGAGCGACTCGATGAGCTCTCGAGTCAGCACGACATCGAGTGGCGCTGGGTGAAGGGGCACTCCGGGGTGCCGGGTAACGAGCGTGTGGATGCCCTTGCCAATGCGGCGATCGATGGGCTTTTGAGCTAACCTTCGGCCACCCATGCGACAGATCATCCTCGACACCGAAACCACCGGCCTCGAAGTCGCTCAGGGCCATCGTCTCATCGAAATCGGATGCCTCGAGCTCGTGGGTCGGCGCCTCACGGGCCGGCAGTTTCATAAATATTTGAACCCCGAGCGCGAGATCGACGAGGGCGCCTCGGCCGTTCACGGCCTCACGCTCGCCAAGCTTCAGCGCGAGCCCAAGTTCGCCGAGGTTGCGAAAGAGCTTCTCGAGTTCATCGAGGGGGCGGAGCTTGTCATTCATAACGCGCCCTTCGACCTTGGGTTTTTGAACGCCGAGCTCGCAAGGCTCGATACGAAGGCAGCGACGATCGAGAGCCGCTGCACAGTGCTCGATACCTTGACGGTCGCGCGCAAGCTGCACCCGGGGCAGCGCAATAGCCTCGATGCCCTCTGCAAGCGCTATGGGGTCGATAACTCCAAGCGCGAACTGCACGGCGCGCTGCTCGATGCCCGCATTCTTGCCGAGGTGTATTTGGCGATGACGGGTGGGCAGAGCACGCTCGAGCTCAGCGAGGCCCGCAATCAAAACAAAGGGTCAGCAGAAGAGAACACCACCCGCTTCAAGCGCCCCAAGAATACCGCCCCGATCGTGATTTCAGCGGATAAAAAAGAACTCGCCGCCCACGAGGCGCTGCTCGAGCGCATTGCCAAGGCGAGTGGCGGACAGGTCGCGTTCCGCAAAGCCGAAGGCGCGTAACGCATGCCCGTGCTCGTGACCGGCGCCGCCGGCTTCATCGGCATGCATGTCGCCGCGAGGCTTCTTGCCGAAGGGCATGAGGTCATCGGGCTCGACAACCTCAACAGCTATTACGACGTGCGGCTCAAAGAAGCCCGCCTCGCACAGTTGCAAGGAAAACTGGGCTTTTCCTTCGAGAAAATGGACCTCGCCGACGATGCGGCGATGGCTGCGCTCTTCAAGCGCCATGCTTTCTCGAAGGTGATCCACCTCGGGGCGCAAGCCGGGGTGAGATATTCTTTGAGCCATCCGCACACCTACATCGACAGCAACGTGCGCGGCACGCTCAATATTCTTGAAGGCTGCCGTCATCACGGCGTCAAACACCTGGTATTCGCCTCGACGAGCTCGGTGTATGGCCTCAACCGTACGCTGCCGTTCTCGCCGCATCACGGGGTCGATCACCCCGTCTCGCTCTACGCGACCACCAAGCGCGCCGGCGAGCTCATGGGTCACAACTACGCCGAGCTTTTCGGGCTGCCGGTCACGGCGCTGCGATTCTTCACGGTCTACGGGCCGTGGGGGCGACCCGACATGTCGCCCATTCTGTTCGCCAAAAAAATGCGCGTTGGCGAGCCGATCGATGTGTTCAACCATGGCCGTCACCGCCGTGACTTCACGTTCATCGACGACATCGTCGAGGGCGTGGTGCGGGTCATGGACCACGTGCCGACCGCGAACGCCGCCTGGGACGCCCAGCACCCCGACCCCGCGAGTAGCCGGGCGCCGTTCCGGGTGTTCAATCTCGGCAATCGGACGTCGGTGGAGCTCATGCATTTCATCGAGCTGCTCGAGCGGGCCCTTGGGGTCACGGCCGAGAAGCGCTTCCTGCCCGCCCAGCCCGGGGATGTGGAAGACACCCTCGCCGACATGACCGACCTCGAGACCGCCATCGGCTACGCCCCGAAGGTCGCGATCGAGGAGGGGGTCGAGCGGTTCATCCAATGGTTCAAGGGGTACGCGGACCGGCTGTGATTCAGCCTATAATCTGGGCATGTCTCCGCCCGCGATGCAGGTCCCGCTGCTCGACCTGAAGCCCCAGTACCGGGCCCTTAAATCCGAGATCCTCACCGCCCTCGAGCAGGTCTGCGACTCGCAGGCCTTCATCTTGGGGCCTGCTGTCAAACAGCTCGAGGCCGAGGTCGCCGCCTACAGCGGCTGCACCCATGGCATCGGTATGTCTTCGGGCACCGATGCGCTCCTCGCCGCCCTCATGGCCCTCGACATCGGGGCGGGCGATGGCGTCATCACGACGCCCTATACGTTTTTTGCCACTGCCGGGACGATTGTCCGGGTCGGTGCGCGACCGGTGTTCGTCGACATCGACCCTGGTACCTACAACCTCTCGATTCCCGCGCTCGAGAAATTTTTGAAGAACGACTGCACGCGCGAGGGCGCGAGGCTCGTTCATAAAGCTTCCGGCGTCACGCTCAAGGCCATCATGCCCGTGCATCTTTATGGGCAGATGGTCGACATGACCCCGCTCATGGCGCTCGCCAAAGAGTTTGGGCTGCGCGTGATCGAAGATGCGGCGCAGGCAATCGGCTCCGCCGATGGTCAAGGTCGCAGGGCCTGCAGCATCGGTGACATCGGGTGTTTGAGTTTCTTCCCGACCAAGAACCTTGGCGCCTTCGGTGATGCCGGAATGTGCGTGACGAACGATGCGCAGGTTGCCGCGAAGCTTGCGATGATCCGCGTGCACGGCATGGAGCCCAAGTATTACCACCAGCTCGTCGGCGGAAACTTCCGCATCGATGAGCTGCAGGCGGCGGTGCTCGTCATCAAGCTCAAGCACCTCGATGCCTGGAGCCGCGCTCGCCAAGAGAACGCCTGTTTTTATTTTGGTGCGTTCGATAAGGCAGGCCTCAAGAGCAAGATCACGCTGCCAGCGGCGCTGCCGGGCGCGAGGCACATCTACAACCAGTTCATCATTCGTTCGCCGAAGCGCGATGCGTTGCGGGTGCATTTGTCCGCGAAGGGAGTCGGTAGCGAAATCTACTACCCTGTTCCGCTGCATCGGCAGCAGTGTTTTGCGTATTTGGGTTACGCAGGAGGCGCATTCCCCGAGAGCGAGCGGGCCGCGGCCGAAACGGCTGCGCTACCCATCTTCCCCGAGCTCTCGCGTGAGCAGCTGCAGTACGTGGTCGATGTCATCGCCGGGTTCCATGCATGATCGGGCCGGAGAGCGCAGCATGGGCCACGCTCTCGCGCTTGGCCGAAGAGGGTGCGGGCGCAGATGTGGCGGCGGCGTTCAAGGCAGACCCTGCACGAGAGACCCGCTATACGCGTGAGGCGGCAGGACTCCTGCTCGATCTCTCGCATCAGCGAATCGATCAAAAAGTCTTTGACGCCCTGATCGCGCTCGCTCGCGAAGTCGATATCCCGAGCGCCTTCCGCGCGATGTTTGCGGGCGAGAAGGTCAACACCACCGAAGGTCGTGCCGCGTTGCACGCGGCGCTGCGTCAAAACCCGGGCGATGCCGTCGGTGGCGCAGACATCGAGCGGCTCGTACTCGACGGTCGAGAGAAGATGCTCGCGTTTGCCGAGCGTGTTCGCAGCGGTGGCCGCTACGACAACGTTATCAACATCGGCATCGGCGGCTCGGATCTTGGCCCCGCCATGGCGACCGCAGCGCTCAAGGGTTTTAGTAAGGGTGCGCCCAAAGTTCGGTTCGTCTCGAACGTCGATGCCGTCGCGCTGCACGATGCGCTCGAGGAGAGCGACCCCAAGCGGACGCTCTTCATCATTTGCTCGAAGACCTTTACGACCCAAGAAACCCTTGCCAATGCCGAGCGTGCCAAAGCTTGGCTCAAAAAACACTTGGGCGATCGGGATGTCTCAGCTCATTTTGCGGCGGTGTCCGTGAATGCCCCCGCGATGGATGCCTTCGGAATCCACCCCGATCAGCGCTTTGCGATGTGGGATTGGGTCGGTGGGCGTTACTCGGTGTGGTCGGCGATCGGGCTCTCGCTCGCGATCGCCATCGGCGCCGAGAACTTCAAAAAATTCTTAGCCGGAGCGAGAGCGATGGATCGCCATGCGCTAAGCGCGCCGCTCGATCAAAACTTGCCCGTGTTGCTCGCGCTCGCAGGCATCTGGAATATTAATTTTCAGAAGATCTCGACGCTCGCGGTGTTGCCTTACACCGACCGGCTCGCGCGCTTTCCGGCGTTCTTGCAGCAACTCGAGATGGAGAGTAACGGCAAGCGTGTGCTGTACGATGGTTCTCCCGTGCGCTGCGCGACGGCGCCCGTCATCTGGGGCGAGCCGGGCAACAACGCCCAGCATTCGTTTTTCCAACTGCTGCATCAAGGCGGCCTGCTCGCGGTACTCGATGTGCTGCTCGTGCGGCGCTCGCCCGTGGGCGATGACGAGGCGGCGACGCTTGCGCTTGCCAATGGCCTTGCCCAGATCGAAACGTTTACTGTGGGGCAGGGTGGTGAGCCGCATCGCGTGCACCCCGGTTCTCGTCCGACATCGGTACTGGTGCTCGAGTCCCTCGCGCCCGAGGCGCTCGGCGCGTTGATCGCGCTCTACGAACACAAAGTGTATGCGCAGAGCGTGGTCTGGGGCATTAATGCCTTCGATCAGTTCGGCGTGGAGCTCGGCAAGAAGATCGGGCACTCGACGCTCACCGCGTTGAAAGCATCGGACCAGACGAGTTCTCTCTCTTCCGTCCGAGAGCGCCTCGAAGCGCTGCGGGGCTGAGGCCGTGACGAGCGCTGCGAAATGCCCCCTTAAACCTTTGACCGCGCTCGGGGTTTTGTGGGTCTTCGCCTCAGTCCTTGTTGGCGGCAACGCCATGGCGCAGACCAATGATTTCGGCGTCGGCGGCGTGCTTGATGTGCCGAGCGCGCGTAGTCCCGACGAGGACACGTTCTCGGCGACGATTTCCCGTCGAGACGTAGCGGATATCTATGCAATTACTTATCAAGTCTTGCCGAGGCTAGAGGCGAGTTTTCGATACACGATTTTCAATGCACGCGAAAAATCTCCAATCCCTGGTACACGCTGCGTCGCCAATGCGGACTTCTGCGACGGTCTTCGGGATCGTAGTTTCGAAATAAAGGTTCAATTACTCGAGGAGTCTAATCTTTTACCTGAGGTTCAGGTCGGGATCCGTGACCTGCTCGGCACTGGCGCGTGGGGTAGTGATTATCTCGTCGCCAACAAGCAGTTTGGCAACCTCGATGTTTCGGCTGGCATCGGTTGGGGGCGCTTCGCCGAGAGAGCGATCGCCAAGAACCCGCTCGGCTACGTCAGCAATCAGTTCTACAACCGCGAGCCCGATGTAGGCCTCGGCGGCGAATTCTCGGTAAAGAGCTACTTCCGCGGCTCTGACATCGGCGCTTTCGGCTCGGTTCGTTACTCCATCCCGCAGTGGCGAGTCGATTTGCTCGCTGCCTATAACAGCGACAGCTACGCCCGCGAACGTGCCCTCGGTACGCTCGAGTCGGCGTCGCCCATGAGTTACGGCATCGAGTGGGAAGCCTCTCCCGGCGTTCGACTGACTGCGAGTTGGCAGCAAGGCAATAACCTCGCGCTCAAGCTCTCTGCCGCGCTCGATACCGGCATCGAGTCACCGCGTAAAGCTCCGAACGGGTTTGGCGCTTGGGGTAACGCAGCGCCAGTGCGCAACGTTGAGGCCGAGCAGCGATGGTTCCCGCGTATGGCCGGCGATGCCGAGGCTTCGGGCGTCTTGTTGCGCGCAATGAAATACGAAGACGACGGCGTGCTACGTCTGCGGTACAGCAATATGGCGTACCAAGTGGAAGCGGATGCGATCGATCGGGTGATGCATCTGGTCGATCAATATGCGCCGCGTTCAGTTCAAACGGTTGAACTAACGGGCGACTCTTTAGGTCTGCCTACGCATACCGTGCGGATCGCGAGATCGTTCGGTCAGCGTGAGCTCGCCGACGTGTTGCCTCCGACGATTTCGGTCGATCGCCCGATCGAGATCAAGCAGCCGAGCGAGGCTCGGAAGTATCGATACCCGAACGGCACGGTAGGCGCGGGCGTGAATGCGCGTACTTACCTTTTTGATCCTGACCATCCGTTTTTGTACCAGATTGCGGCGCAGTTCCGAGGCTCGGTGGACTTCGGCGATGGTTGGGGTGTTCAAGCCACCTGGGTGCAAAACATTAACAGCCAGTTCGATCGAATCACCCGCGATGGTAATTCTCAGCTGCCTCCCGTGCGCACCGATCTCAGACGTTACTTGCAGGAGGGCAAGAGCGGCATCGAGCGACTCGTGATCGTCAAGCGCGGCAAGATCGGTCGCGATATCTATTACCAGACCTTCGGCGGCATCCTTGAGGAGATGTACTCCGGCGTTGGCGGCGAAATGCTCTGGCGCCGCGCCGATCTACCGTTTGCGATCGGCGCGAACCTCATGGCCGTGCAGCAGCGCGAGTACGACAAGATGTTCGGCCTGCGCGACTATAAAACCCTCACGGGCCATGTGAGTGCCTATTGGGCAACGGGTTTTCATGGCGTCGATGTCGCGGTTCATGCGGGGCGTTACCTTGCCAAAGATGTCGGCGCGACCCTCGAAGTGCAAAAGCGATTTGCGAACGGCTGGTCGGTGGGCGCTTTCGCCACTCTGACTGATGTGCCCTTTGAGGTGTTCGGCGAGGGCAGTTTCGACAAGGGTCTGATCTTCAAAATTCCCTTCGATCTTTACTCGCCGCGAAACACACGCGGCGCCTATCGGCTCAACATCCGCTCCATCAACCGTGACGGCGGGCGCATGATCGAGAACTGGCCGGGTGCGCTGTGGGAGTCCATGCGCAGCACGCACGGTGACATGCTCGATCAAAACAAAGATCGGATGACCTCGCCATGAGCCGCTTTGGTCTTCGAGCTCTGCTCGTCGCTGCGGTGTTATCGCTCGCCGGCTGCGCGTTCAACGTGCCGCAAGTCGACACTGCGCGTCGCCTTCTGCCTTTTGGCGACTCGACTCAAAACCAGTTCGCCCCCTACGCCTGGTCGCTTTCGATGGCGGGCACGCAGTACACCGTGTATGCCGTTCGTGTGTGGGGTCGGCGCGTGTATTTCAGCAACGACTACGGCATGAACCTCGTGTGGGATGGCGACAGCTTCATCATCATCGAGAACATGCCGGGCGGTTTTGGTCGGTACATCTCGGGTCGCGAGATCACGCCCGAAGGCCAGGAGGGTCGTTGGTATGACCAAGAGGGTTTTCCGGTGAAGCGTGCGACTTGCACGCCGCCCCGTGCTTGGCGCTTGAGCGAAGATCGTTATGGCTGGCGCCAAACTTGTCGCAGCACGATCGATGGTGTGCCCGTCATGGCGAACCATCTCGTTGAGTTCGATACCTCAGTGAGCATCAGAGAAATCGAGGCCTCGGTGTTTCCCGGAGGCCCGATGATCGTGCTGCGCCGACTTACGCCTTAAGGCTTCGGCGGCTCGCTGATCGGCGGTCTGCGCTTGCGCCAATGAAAAAAAATGTAGACCGCACGACCCTCTTGTTCAAAGGGTTCTCGCCAGTGCGGGTAGCGAATGCCTTCCATCGCAGCACCGTCTCCTAAGCCCAGCTCCAATGGGTCGGCATCTTTGAGCCAGAGGTCGTAACTCGGTAACGAACCGTTCCAAGGCCCGAAGAAGGGTTGTCGGCTGCACCAGAGCGGATACTCACCGTCGAAGTTGTGCTCAAGACACACGCTCAGGGTGACATCGAGCCCGGGCCGATCGGTATGGATGCCGAGGATGCTGCCCTTCACGTACGACCTGAGGTAGGAGTTCTCGAACTCGAGTTCGCCGAACGCGGGAAGCAACTGCCGCTCGAGGCGGGGCACCATCGTCACGCTACTCGGCGGTTGGTACAACCCCACGCTGCCACGGTAGAAGGCGTCGTCTTCCCGTTGCTTCGTTGATGCCGCATCGAACTCTTCGACGAGTTGTCGGCATTCGTCTGGGGTGAGTATTCCTCTCAACAGCATGGGTTTGCCTCAAATATCAGCTTTAATCATACTCCAGAGAGTATGACGAGCCGTGAACTGCACGACTGGATCGTGCTCAATACCGAAGCTGGGCATTCACCTGAGGCCTTGCTCGAGAAGCTCTTGCAGGCGGGTTGGTCCGAGACTGTCGCGCTCAATGCGCTCGAGGGTGTGCTGCGCTCTCGCGCAGCCGAGCTCGGGGTGGTCACCGTGCCTGAGCCCGATCTCATCGGCTCACCGACGTCCGTCACGGTGGGCGGTAAACAAATCGACGTGATGCTCTCCATCCGCTCGCCGCGTCTTGTGGTGTTTCGAAAGTTTCTGTCTGATGAAGAATGCGATGCCGTCATCGAAGCCGCTCGGCTGCGGCTTGCCGCCTCGACGGTCATCGACAACGACTCGGGCGCGAACGCCATGCATGGTGGGCGGGTGAGTGAGGGTATGTTCTTCGCGCGCTGCGAGTCGCCGCTCATCCGCAACATCGAAGAACGTATTTCAGAGCTCGTGCGCTGGCCGCTCGATCATGGCGAGACGATCCAGGTGCTGCGCTACGGCATCGGCGGAAAATACGACCCGCATTACGATTATTTTGATCCGGCCATCCCGGGCTCTGTAGAGCCCATTCGCGTGGCGGGCAATCGCGTGGGCACGCTCATCATGGTGTTGCAGGCACCGGTTCGTGGCGGCAGCACGCTGTTTCCCGATGTAGGCGTCGAGGTGTTTGCGCAGAAGGGGAATGCCGTGTTCTTCTCTTATGACCGCCCCGTCGCCTCGACCAAAACGCTTCACGGCGGCGCGCCGGTGGTCGAAGGCGAGAAGTGGATTGCGACGAAGTGGTTTAGAGAAAAACCCTTCAACGCCTAAAGGCTGACCCCTAAAAGAAAAAACCCGGTCGATTGCTCGACCGGGTTTTTGTTTCTGCGCGATAGACGCGATCAGGTACCAGCAGTCGTCGTAGTCGTCGTGGTGGTCTGATCATCCGTCGTCGTCGTCGTCGTCGGAGTCGGAGTCGGAGTCGGAGTCGGAGTCGTCGTCGTCGGAGTCGGAG
>Ga0194125_10012165_pt1 | contig 11391 bp, 8 predicted proteins | sample TA2KigC250mmetaG_FD_148626 | JGI IMG/M metagenome (GOLD analysis project Ga0194125, IMG submission 148626) | Freshwater microbial communities from Lake Tanganyika, Tanzania - TA2015034 Kigoma Deep Cast 250m | ecosystem: Environmental > Aquatic > Freshwater > Lake | place: Tanzania: Lake... | reverse complement strand
AAACTGCTAGGCAGGATTATGACCATGCCGCGACCTATCTCCAACAAGCATTGGCTCTTTCACAACAACGTGGCAGTAAACACCTGGGGCTGACGCATCGCATGAATCTGGGAGTGATCGCCCGCATCCAAAATGATATTACACTAGCCATGCAATATTTCGACCAGGCGTTGGCAATAGCCGGGGAAATCGGCGAGCGTTCCACACAGGCACAATGCTATGAACACATAGCGAAAGCTTATGAACAACGGGGAGACTATCAAAAGGCATATGAAAGCTATAAGCAGTTTCATGTCACAAAAGAATCGGTCTTTAACGGTAACTACCTACCCATCTTGCCAAAGATTTGCTAAACTATCGCTGTGGCAGAAGAAGCGTTGTTGACAAGCGTTCTGGGAAAACGGCTGGTTGATCTTGAAGCCGAGGTTGTCCGCTTGCAGGCGGAGGTTGTCCGCTTGCAGGCAGAAGTTGCCCGCTTGCTGGCAGAGAATGATGAATTGCGCCGTCGATTGGAGATGAACAGCCAGAACAGCCACAAGCCGCCGAGCAGTGATGGGTATCGGAAGAAGCGGATTCAGCCAGCCCTGCCCAAAGGGAAAAAACGTGCTCCGGGTGGACAGGTGGGACACAAAGGCAAGACGCTGCGGCAGGTGGAGAAGGCAGATAAAGTGGAGATACATTTGCCGAAGCAATGCTGCCTTTGTGAGCGGGTGATTGCGGCAGATGAAGCGCACGAAGTGGTGAGCAAGCGACAGGTTTTCGATTTGCCTGAGCCGAAATTGGAAGTAACGGAGCATCGGCTGGGACAAGTCGAATGCTGTGGGCAGCCTCAGTGCGGGGAGTATCCTGCGTATGTTACGAGCAGTGTGCAATATGGGCCTGGGGTGCGAGCGCTGGTTGCCAAACTTTCGGTCGATCATAAAGTGCCGCTGGAGCAGATCTGCCGGTTGTTCACGGACTTGTACGGGTACGAGTTGAATAGCGAAACGGTGGAAACGACGTTGGAACTGGGTTATGAACTGGCCGCACCGCTGGAAGTGACCACGACGGAGCAGCTGAGACAGGCGAAAGTGGCGAATTTCGACGAGACGGGCATGCGGATTGCTGGACAACTGCACTGGCTGCATACGGCAGGCAATGCCTGGTACACCCACCTGTTTGTCCACAAGAAACGTGGCAAAGAGGCGTTGCGGAGTGAAGCATCGGTGTTGAAGGACTTTACTGGTCGAGCTATCCATGATTGTTTGCCATCTTACTTCGAGTTTACCCAGGCCCAACATGGGTTATGCAATGCGCATATCGTGCGAGAGTTGCAGTCGCTGATCGAAGATCACTCGCCATGGGCCGAAAGGATGCGAACATTCCTGCTCGATCTGTATGCCCAGACACACCCGCTGCAAGAGCAGGAGGCAAAAGGAACTCGTCAGCAGTATCATCAGATCCTTTCCCAGGCCGAGCAGGAGGAACCACCACCACAACCGAAAACGGGGAAAGGACGCCCAAAAAACACACCCGGACGCAACCTACTCCGACGCTTGCAGCAGTATGAAGATGCCATCTTGGCTTTCGCACTGGTAGAAGGTGTACCCTTCACCAACAACCAGGCTGAACGCGACCTGCGCCCATCAAAGGTCAAACAGAAAGTGAGCGGCTGTTTCCGCACAGCACAAGGGGCAAGTGTGTATGCTCGCTTGCAAGCAGTGATTTCTACTTGCCGCAAGCAGGAGAGAAACCCCTTTTCTGCCTTGCGCAATCTGTTCGCTTATCAACCCGTCTCCCTACTCGCAGGGTAGGCAGTTACGAAATATGAATACATTGTAGCCGACTTGCCTCACGATTTCAGCGATCCTGCCCTTTCAGCGCTCGATGCCGCCGAATTGATACTGATGGTCGCTTTGCCCGATATGGCCTCCATTCGCGCCGTTACCGCTGCGCTGGATACTTACCAGAAACTCGGTTATCCAAAGGAAAAATTGAAACTGGCGCTCAACACCACTTTCCCCCGCCTCGGGATTCCCAAGGACAAGATCGAAGCCGCGCTGGGAATGCAGGCCGTGGCGACCATTCCCTATGTGCAGGATATTTTTGTGGAAGCCATCAATCACGGACGGCCGTTCGTGCTGGAGAAGCCGCATGAAATGATTTCGGGTTTGTTGGAGGATGTTGCTCTTTTCCTGAGCAAGGATGCTCACCGAAAGACCAAGCCTGAACCCCCTACCGAAGCCTGGAAGCGCGCGTATAAACAGTATCAGGAGAGGAAGAAGTAACTGTCACCCGTGCGAAAGGAAACGAATATGACAGAGAAACCGATCAACATATTACACCTGGAAGACGACCTTGCCGACGCGGAACTCATACAGGAAACGCTCCAGACTGCGGAAATAAATTGCGCGGCCACCACCGTGAAAACGCGTAAAAAATTCTGCGATGCGCTGCGTTCCGCTGATTATGATGTCATTCTCGCCGATTATCATCTGCCGGCGTTCGACGGCATGTCCGCATTACAACTGGCGCGCGAACAACGGCCGGATATTCCGTTCATCTTCGTCTCTGGCACCCTGGGCGAGGACGCGGCAATCAACGGTTTGACCGAGGGCGCAACCGATTACGTTCCCAAAGCCAAACTGACGCGCCTCGTACCAGCGATCATGCGCGCGTTGCGCGAGGCGGAAAACCGGCGTGAACGCAAGCGGGCGGAAAAGGTCAGGGAAGTAATCTACAAGGTTTCTCAGACGGGAATTTCCGCTGAAAACCTGGATGAACTTTACCGTTCCATCCATGCCCTCATCGGTGAACTATTGCCAGTGGACAACTTCTACATCGCGCTGTATGACCCGGCCAGTGACATACTTAGTTTCCCCTACTTCGTGGATCAATACGATGAACCCACTCTACCTCAGAAACCCGGTCACGGCCTGACCGAATACGTTTTGCGCAACGGGAAATCATTACTGGCGCCCCCCGATGTGTTCGATCAATTGGTTCAGCAGGGGGAGGCAGAACTGGTCGGCACAAATTCCATAGACTGGCTAGGCGTGCCGCTGATCGTTAATGAGCAAGTCGTCGGAATAATGGTTGTGCAAAGTTATACGGAGGGGGTCCGCTTCGGCCAGGAGGATGTCGAACTGTTGGAATTCGTTTCCACACAGGTGGCTCAGGCAATCGAGCGAAAGCGGGCGGAAGAACGTCTTGCCAAGGAACGCGACAATTTTCTCAAGATGTTTGCCGCCGCGCCAGTGGGACTCTTATTGCTTGACAGCGAAACCGTAATTACTCAAGCGAACCATGCGCTGGCTGATATCGTCTTGCGCAATCCTGTGGGCATCATCGGACAACGCGCCGGTGGAGGATTGGGCTGTATTCATAGTACGGAAAATCAAAAAGGCTGTGGCTTTGGTAAAGAATGCAATCTTTGTCCCTTGCGGAAAGGAATCGTAAGTGCAATCAGGGAAGATTCAAGTATACACGGCGCTGAAATCCAAGTCGAATTGCTCATTGGCAATGTTGTCCAGTCGCGCTGGCTTAGTGTTGGAACGGAACCCATCGAACTTGAAGGCAAGCGCTATGTTGTTGTTGCGGTTGACGATATCACCGAACGCAAGCGTGCGGAAGAGGCGCTCCAAGCATATGGACGCCAACAGACAGTCATTGCCGAATTGGGACAGAGCGCGCTAAAAGGTATAGACTTGGATGAACTAATGGATGACGCCGTCACTCTGGTCGCCCAGACCCTCACGGTAGAGTACTGCAAAGTCCTGGAACTCCTTCCCCGCGGCGACGCCTTGCTTCTGCAAGCGGGCGTCGGTTGGAAGGAAGGATACGTGGGGCGCGCAACCGTAGGTTCGGGAGCTGACTCACAAGCAGGATTCACTCTACTCTCCGATACCCCAGTGGTGGTTGAAGACTTGCGTACAGAAACCCGCTTCAATGGACCACCGCTTTTATTTGAGCACGGTGTCGTCAGCGGAATGAGCATGATCATTGCTGGCAAAGAACGTCCCTTTGGCGTCTTGGGCGCACACACAACCCGACGACGCTCGTTTACAAAAGATGATGTTCACTTTCTTCAGTCCATTGCCAATGTGCTTGCTCAGGCGATCGAGCGCAAACAGGCGGAAGAAGCGTTGAAAGAGAGTCAGCGGTCCTATCAAAGGCTGGTGGAGCAAATTCCCGGGGTTATCTATCAGGATGCGCTGGACGAGAATGCATCAACTCTCTTCATCGGTCCGCAGATCCAGGAATTGACAGGTTACACGCCCGAGGAGTGGCAGACCGACCCCAATTTGTGGCTCAAATTAGTGCATCCCGATGATCGCACCCGTGTATTGGCAGAAAATAAAGATCATCTTGCAACGGGTGAACCGTTCAGGTCCGATTACCGCCTGGTGGCGCGCGACGGCCGCATTGTGTGGGTGCGCGATGAAGCCGTCAGCATTTGTGACGCATTAGGACAGCCCCTGTATGACCAGGGCGTCTTCACCGACATTACCGAGCGCAAGCGGGCGGAAGAATCTCTGCGCCGGCTGAACCGTGAACTGGTCGCCATCAGCAACTGCAATGAGGTTCTGGTGCATGCCGAGGACGAACAGATGCTTCTTAACGAAATCTGCCGCATCATTTGCGAAGAAGCCGGGTACCGTATGGCGTGGGTCGGATATGCGGAAAACGATGACGCCAAGACGGTGCGTCCGGTTGCCTGGGCAGGATACGAAGACGGCTATCTCGCCACCGCCAACATCACCTGGGCAGACACGGAACGCGGACGCGGTCCCACCGGAACATCCATCCGCAATGGGGAAACCGTCCGCGTCCAGGATTGGACGACCAGTCCCCTCATCGCGCCGTGGCGTGAGGACGGTTTGTCACGGGGCTATCGTTCCAACATCGCCCTGCCGCTCAAAGACGAGCGCGCCTACACGTTCGGCACCCTCTCGATCTATTCTACAGAACCTAACGCCTTCACCTCAGACGAAATTCACCTGCTGGAACAATTGTCCGCGGACCTGGCGTTTGGCATCACAACCCTGCGCGCCCGAGCGGAACACAGGCGGAATGAACAAATAAACGCATCCCGTTTGCATCTAATGCAATTTGCATCCACCCATTCATTGGATGAGTTGCTTGAGGAAATGCTGAATGAGACCGAGAAACTTACCAACAGTATGATCGGCTTTTGTCATTTCGTTGAAGACGATCAAAAAACGCTCACGCTCCAGAACTGGTCCACAAGGACGAAAGCAGAATTTTGCCAAGCGGAAGGCAAAGGGTCGCACTATGGCATAGACGAGGCGGGCGTATGGGTGGATTGTGTTTATCAACGCCGGGCAGTCATCCACAACGATTATGCGTCGCTGCCGCATCGGAAAGGCATGCCCAAAGGTCATGCCCAAGTGATTCGCGAACTGGTGGTACCGGTCATACGCGGTGAAGCAATCAAAGCCATTCTGGGAGTTGGGAACAAGCCTACTGATTACAATGAACAGGACATTGGCGCTGTGTCCATGCTGGCTGATCTGGCATGGGAAATTGCTGAGCGCAAACGCGCGGAAGAAAATTTACGCCGCCGTACTCGGGAAGCCGAGACTTTGCGCGATGCCACCACAGCACTGACAACCAGTCTGGACCTGAACCATGTGCTCGATAACTTGTTCAATGCCCTTTCACAAGTTATCCCTTACGATAGCGCGGTTGTTTTCCTGCACGAGCAGGACCGCCTGCACGCCATTGCCGGGCGGGGTTTTGAGAAACCGGAAAATGTCATCGGACAGAGCATGTCTGCTGATAACGCGCTCTACCAGGAGATTGTGAAGAGCCACCAGACTCTGATCATTCCCGATGTTCAGACGGACCCGCGTTACACCCGCTGGGGCGAATCAGATCATGTCCACGGCTGGTTGGGCGTTCCACTAATCGCGCATGACCACGTCATCGGGCAACTGACAGTCGACAATCATGCTTCCGGCATTTACAACGAGACCCATGCCGAACTCGCCCTGGCTTTTGCCAACCAGGCCGCCACAGCCCTCGAAAATGCCCGCTTGTTCGATGAAACCCGCCGCCGCCTTGCCGAACTGGACGCGGTCAATCGCATTTCAACTGCCCTGCGCACCGCGCAGACGCTCGATGAGATGTTGCCATGCTTGCTGGACGAAACGCTCGCGATGCTGAATGCTGGCGATGGGATCATCTATCTTCACGATGCCACGCACAACGAGTTGCGGATCGCCGTCGCACGCGGCGCTTTAACATACATTCCCAACACGCCGCGCCCAGCGGACGAAGGGCTGGGAGGAATGGTCATCACCGCGCGCCAGCCCTTCATCACCCGCGAATTCACCAGCGACCCACGCACACTCGCCTCCGCCCGGCAACAGATACCGCCCGGCTGGGGTGGTGTAGGGGTTCCCATCTTCGCCGCGCAGGAAATCGTCGGCGTGCTTTTCGTCGCCGTGCCATTGCCGCGCGAGATCACCACGGACGAAGCGCATCTCTTGACCACGCTCGCCGAAATCGCCGGCAACGCCATGCACCGTTCGCGTCTGCACGAGCAAACCGGGCGTCGGCTCGAACATGTTCAGGCATTACACGCGATTGATATGGCGATCAGTGGTAGCATTGATCTACGGATCACACTCGATGTCCTCCTGGAGCACGTGACCCGGCAACTGCGTCTGGATGCCGCTGCCGTTCTCTTGCTCAAGCCAGGCGCTGGCACATTGGAGTATGCCGCAGGCCATGGTTTTCGTGGCAGCGGCATCAGACGCTTGCGCTTGCGGCTAGGGGAGGACTATGCCGGGCAAGCCGCGCTCGAACAGCGCATGGTCAGCGTCCCCAATCTGAAAGAGGCAGAACGCCCGTTTACCAAAGCGTCTATCGCCGGTGAGGAGTTCGTTGCCTATTATGGCATGCCGCTGGTTGCCAAAGGGCAAGTCAAAGGAGTGTTGGAAGTCTTTCATCGCGCCCCGCTCGACCCCGACGAGGAATGGTTGGATTTCCTGGAAACGCTGGCGGGACAAACCGCCGTTGCGATTGACAACGCCCAACTGTTCACCGACTTGCAGCGCTCCAACCTGGAATTGGGCCTGGCGTATGACGCGACGATCGAGGGCTGGTCGCACGCGCTGGATTTGCGCGACAGGGAAACGGAGGGACACTCAGAACGCGTGACCGAAATGACGGAACGTCTCGCACGGGCGATGGGGATGAGCGAAACAGCCTTGGTGCACGTGCGGCGCGGCGCGCTCCTGCACGACATCGGCAAGATGGGTGTGCCGGACGACATCTTGCTCAAGCCGGACAAACTCACCGACGAAGAATGGGCGCAGATGCGTCAGCATCCACAATTTGCGTATGACATGCTCGTGCCGATTGCGTATCTGCGCCCTGCGCTCGACATTCCGTACTGCCACCACGAGAAATGGGATGGCACAGGTTATCCGCGCGGCTTGAAGGGCGAGGAAATTCCGTTAGCGGCGCGCATCTTTGCCGTGGTGGATATGTGGGACGCGCTCACGTCGAACCGCCCATATCGCGCGGTGTGGAGCAAAGAAAAAGCGTTGGAACATATCAAAGAACAGAGCGGTAAGCACTTTGATACCAATGTTGTGTCCAGGTTTTTACAGATATTAAGCGAAAATATCAAATAGACTTTTGCTATAAAAAGAGTCTTTTCTGTATCTTCTCACTAACTTGGGGGTGATGGGGGTGTGCGGGCGGCGAAGCCGCCCGCACACCCCCCGCTCCCCTTATTGTTGAGATGATACTCTTTTCTCGTTGCGTTTTTACGACGCTCGCTGGTGTCCAGCAGTCCGCAACAGTACTTCAGTCGCAGTAAACGTGTTCTGAGACTCGGCGAGCTGTCTGTGGGGTGAGGTGGTCAACACGCGGAGGGGCGGGTGGTCAACGGACTTTATCCCTCCGCTCAAAAACGAAGGGGCAGGCGGTCTCGCGGACGGGGACGGATGGTCGGCGCGCGGGGGGAAATCCCACTTCGACAGATTTTCGACAAGCTCAACCACCTGCTCAGTGCAAGGCTTCGGGCTGGGGGACGCGGAGCGGTCCGCTTTGGGAGGGGTGTGTCAGCGGGGGAAATGAAAGGATGAAGGCTGAAATATGAAGGATGAAGTTGGGGTATTCTCGCTTTGTTGTATAATTGTCCACATGGCAACATCAAATCCATCTCGTGTGAAAGTCAAAATCCCTAAAAAGGAACTTGCTGATTTTTGCCGTCGCTATCAAGTGCAGAAATTGGCATTGTTTGGTTCCGTGCTTGGGAATAATTTCCGTGTGGATAGTGACGTGGACGTGCTGGTGTCCTTCCAGCCACATGCACGGATTGGATTTATCACCTTCTCGCGGATGCAACGCGAACTTGCTGGTTTGTTCAATCGCCCTGTTGATTTGGTTCCAATGGATGGATTGAAACCAGTCATCCGTGACTCGGTTCTCTCGGATATCGAGGAAGTCTATGCGGCCTGAAAAACTGTATCTGACGGACATTGTCGAAGCGGCGCAATCCATTGCAAGATTCGTGCAAGGGGAAAGTTTTGATGAATTTGAACAAAACGAAATGATGAGCAGCGCGGTTCTCCAGAAGTTGACCGTCATTGGGGAAGCCGCGTCCCGCCTTCCGAAGGAGTTTACCAACCGCTTTCCTGAGATTCCATGGGTGGATATTATCGGCTTTCGTAACATTGCCGTGCATGAATACTTCGCCATTCGTTGGGATATTGCTTGGGTCGCGGCGACGGAGGAAGTCCCAGTGTTGAAAGAGCAGATCGAGAAAATTCTTCGGGAAGAGTTTGCAGAGTAATCACAGATCCCCAAAGTCTTTGTACTTCGGGGATTTTGTTTTATTGAGCGGAGTGGTGGTCAACGGATGGGGAGCGAGTGAACGGATGATGGCACGCAGATAGAAGTCGCTTCGGGTTGGGGGACGCGGAGCGGTCCGCTTTGGGAGGGGTGTGGTGGTGGGGAAACCGTCCACGAATGGAACCACGAACCTTCGGCGAACAGACGCGCAACGGCACACAAATGGACTTCTACGACGATCTCCTGAACAAGGCGGTGAAATCCATCGAGGAAAGGTTCAGGAGACGGCTGGCGGGCGGCCTGTTGACCAGCCGCGCCGCGGTCCTGCCTGCCCAGTCCCAGCAAGTGACCGACAAGACCGATTTCGAGTTGATCACCTGGCTGGTGATCCGATAAACCGTGGAAACGACCCTGAAATACGCATTCATTGACGAATCTGGGACCGTTGGCGCTTCCACCGGCACTCGTTTTTTGGTAGTGGCAGCCTTGGTAGTGGTAAATCCGAGAGACTTGGAGGTGCCAGTGCGCCGTGCATTGAAAAAAACTGGTCGTGATCTGACTACGGGCGAGATAAAAGCATCCCGCGCTTCCGGCAAGAACAACCTGCGCATGCTCCATGCCGTTGCCAATCACGCCGCTGGAATTGTAGCGGTAATCATTGACCAGAAGGCGATTTCCATTCCCCCGGCAAACCCAGAGGAAATCTACAGACAGGCCGTGACGCGCGCCATTCACATCCTGTTGGAGAACTTCCAGAGAGTGGACATATGCCTGGATAAGCGTTACTCCAATGCAGAATTTCGGGATAAATTGGAACAACATATCCGAGAAGATATCATGGATGTTCATCCCCAAATGGCGTTGATCCGCCAGCAAAGTTCGTACGAGCGCAAGGAATTACAGGCGGTGGATGCAGTCGCGTGGGCGTTCTTTCAAAAGTACGAGCGCGGCGATGCGCGCTTCTACGATGCCATCGCTTTAAAAGTGATCGCGGAAGAAGTGATAACCAAGAGGAAAAGGAGTGATAAAAAAAACGAATTCCCCCTTGCGGGGGAATTAGGGAGCGGCTCACCCTGGGCTCCGATTTCATTCTGTCCCGTTTCCATTTCAGGAAAGGCTGTGCTGTTCTACGAACAGCCAGGGTCACCAGGCTTTACAATACCGCTCGCATTCATTTTTACTGCTGTTGATATAATTTTGCAAGTACTTTTTTTCCCATTGCAGGAGATTGACGCACATGCCCAACCCGGACCTGAAATACGCCATCCAGGATGCCCTGCTGAATTTCGAACGCCAGCCGCTGGCCGAGGCGGCGGGCGTGTTGTTGAACACGCTCGGCTACCGCAGCGATAAAACGCTAAGAGTCTCGCCCAACACCGCCGAGGGTTTCCAGACGATGTTCGACCCGCACAAACAACTGAAAGCGGACGCAAGACTGGACGAGTGGAAATCCGTGGATTTGCTCTTCCAGATCACAGGCGAAGAGGTCGGCGCCGCGCTCAGGGGCCAGGAAAGTCTGTTCGTCAACAAAGAGGCGGATACGGCGCTGATCCAATCCTGCCTGTTCTTCGCAGTCGAGCTCAAAGGCGCAGCATATTCGCGGAAGGATTTGGCGGGCATCACGCACGCGGTCAACAAGTTGTTCCCCATGCCAGTGATGCTGGTCTTCAAACATGGGAACGCGGTCAGCCTGGCCATCATCGCCCGGCGCACGAGCAGGAGGGACGCAAGCAGGGATGTGCTCGAAAAAGTGACCTTGATCAAGGACATTGCGTGCGCCAGCCCGCACCGCGCCCACATCGAGATCCTGTTCGATCTTTCGGCGCAGGAATTGTGGCGCGCCTATCGCTTTACCAATTTCAGCGAACTGCAACATGCCTGGGAAAAGACGCTGGACACCTCCGAACTGAACAACAAGTTCTTCCGCGAATACCGCCGGATATTCGAAGAGGCCGAAGCGGTCATTCCTGCAACACTCAACTGGTCGGGCGAAAGGAAACGCCTTTACACGCAGCGTTTCTTCAACCGCCTGCTGTTCATCGTCTTCCTGGAGCGCAAAGGCTGGCTGAAATTCAATGGGCGGCGCGATTACCTGCGGGCATTGTTCGAGGATTATGTGAAGAACGACCCGGAAAAGCGGCGCGAGGCTAATTTCCACCGCAAACGATTGAATAACCTGTTCTTCATGGGGTTGAATCATCCGAGCGGAGATAAACGCCAGGAAGCGGCATACAGGCCCATCCTGGGGCTGATCGGCGATATTCCCTTTTTGAACGGCGGATTGTTCGATGAAGAGGAAGACGACCGGGACGGCCCGCTCTTCCCGGATCCGATCATCGCCACAATCCTGAATGAACTGGTCTATCGCTTCGTTGCAAGCGCGTCGAGAAATTCCTGCGCGAGATCGGGGTCGAGCCTGCCCAGTCCACGAGCCGCAATCCGCTGGAGAGTCCGTGGGCGCTGGGGGAGGAGGAGTTCACACGGCGTGTGAAGACCATGAAGACCTCCGAGTTCTCTAAGAACTCGGAGGTCTGGAACTCGGAGGTCTGGAAGGCGTACCAGTCCGCGCGGGAGGAGACG